>Ga0209034_10000291_pt1 | contig 25091 bp, 28 predicted proteins | sample MarorgKNORR_S2LV_2_FD_188219 | JGI IMG/M metagenome (GOLD analysis project Ga0209034, IMG submission 188219) | Marine microbial communities from the Southern Atlantic Ocean, analyzing organic carbon cycling - 250m_A/KNORR_S2/LV (SPAdes) (version 2) | ecosystem: Environmental > Aquatic > Marine... | reverse complement strand
TAGCTGTCATTTTCCAGGCCGGCAACCACGCTCGTGGCTCTTTCAGGATTATCTGGCAACGCTTCTGTTGGCGAATCTGGGGAAGATATTGTATCGGTAGCACGATTCCCAGGTCTTGTTCCGGTGACTAACCCACCCTCTAGTGCCCCCAGCCTTTCGTCTAAATTGGTATAACGATTAAGCGAATCCCGTTGCATTTTGCGAATTTCGAATCCTTGTTCCTCGACAAGCGCTCTTAAAGCCTGTACTTCAGTGCGTAACTGTTGATTCTGTTCCAACAACAGTGAGAGGCCGTCATTATTGGTCCCGCCGACAGACCCCGGAGGCAAGGGTTGTTGCCCCGGAGTAAATGCCTGAGATTCGATAACAGCGCCGGTACCCTGAGCTATAGCCACTATGCTAAAAATACTCGCAAAGATAAGGACAAGTACTTTATTGGCCACTATGGCAAAAGATCTATGCATACGTAATTATCGGTTAACTACTTCAACTCTGCGGTTCTGGGTATACGCTTGTTCACTGGAACTATTTTGTGCAGGCTGCTCTTCCCCATAGCTCACTACTTCGATTTGAGATCGAGATGCACCGTTAACTATAAAGTAATTCATTACTCCGTTGGCACGTCGCTCCCCCAGAGCCAAGTTGTACTCTCGCGTGCCTCGTTCGTCTGCGTGACCCTCCAACCGCACGCGTTTACCGGGGTTAGCGGCAAGATCACGGGCATGATAAGTCAGCGTGTCACGATCTGCTGGCTTAAACTCGGCCACGTCAAAATCAAAATAAAAGATAGTCTCTCGCAAAGCATTCTGAGCCCTGATTTCTTCCTGGGTCAATTGACCACTACCAGAACTAGCGCTAGGAGAGGCACTATTACTGCTGCTGCTTGATGCGGCTTGATTATCTTCGATAACCTCTTCAGGTTCGCTAGTTGAACTGCATGCAGCCAGCGTGACCATCGAGATTACCAATAGGCTTATTCTAAGAAATTGATTGTATTGATTTCCCACTCTTTGAGTCCTCCAAATACTTTAGTTTGTTACGATTCAGTAGCTCTAATTCAGAAACGGAGACCAGGCAGGCTCCCGCACATCACCTTGTGAGGATGGTAGCCGGAATTTAACTCGACCGTCAATGGATACAGCATCTAGCACGCCTCTACCGTTAAATTTTGTAGCATACATGATCATACTGCCATTCGGAGCCACACTAGGGGATTCATCCAATGAGGTATTTGTCAAAGTAATCACTCTAAGAGTCTCGATATTCAATATGGCGATCTGGTAATTGGGGTTCTGTCGCGCTTCCCTGCGAACGTGCACTAAATTCACCCCATCTGGTAAAAACCTGGCCTTCATGCATTGAAAGCAATCATAAGTCAGCCTTTCTACATTATAAGAAGGCGCACCTAACTCTATCTGGTAGATCTGTGGCTGACCTGTACGATCAGACATGAACACAATTGAGCGCCCGTCAGAGCTCCAGCTTGGCTCTGTATCTATCGCTGGATGATCAGTAACCCGCATTAATTGGTTCGTATTGAGATCCTGAACATAGATATCCGGGCTGCCATCCTTAGAAAGCACCATAGCCAGCTTAGTCGCATCAGGCGACCATACCGGAGAACTGTTAATGTTTGGATAATTAGTAATTTGTCGTCTCTGTCCAGTCGCAATATTTTGAATGTAGATACGCGGGAGGTCAGTCTCAAAGGACACGTAGGCTACATCTAGGCCATCCGGTGACCAACTAGGAGACATGATCGGTTCTCCCGATTCCAGTAATACCTGTGCGCGAGCACCATCGTAGTCAGCCTTTTCCAAACGAAAATTATACTCATCTCCCTGTACCTGATCAGACACTACGTAAAGTATTTGAGAAGTAAAGGCGCCGGGTATTCCAGTGACCTCCTCGAATACCATGTTTGCTATTGCATGCCCTATGTCTCTGAGTTGGGCAACACTCCCTGTCAGAATCTCACCTGCCAATTTCAATTCCCGATTAACATCGAAAAATTCATATTGCACTTGCACAAGCTGACTCCCTGAAGCTCGGTTTATTTTGCCCACCAGCAAGTAGTCCTGCGCTAGAATGCGCCAGTCACGGTAAAATACTTCTCTTTCTTCATTCGGCATACTCAACATATTGGAGCGCGATAAAGAAAGAAATTCTCCAACCTGTTCCAGATCATTAATCACGATCCGAGCAACATCTTCACTGAGCACGCCAGCGCCTTCCAATGCAAACGGCACGACCGCGATTGGAATAGGGTTGTCAATGCCCTGGGTAATCTGGATGCTGAGCTCGGCCTTAGCCGGCAAAGAAAGGAAGCTGAGTAGGAAAATACAAATACTGGTACGTGTATTCAATTCAATAAGTCCTCTGGTTCAAAAATAAGAGACAGCGTTCTAAAGTTCTCATTAAACACACTAATCGGTAAATTCTGTAATTCTGTGAACGGAGAGGCGCTGTAAACGGCGTTCTCTGCAGAACGATCAAAAGCAGCATCACCACTAGATTGAGTTATTGAGGCTTCAAGCAACTCACCAGTTGGTAACATACGAATCCTGAGAATGACGCGCATACCGTTACGAGCACTTGGAGGCCGATTCCAGACCTGTTGAAGAGCCTGCTGAATCAGAGCGGTAGCACTCTGAACCAGCTCAAACTCAGTGCGAGCTGCTTCTGCTGCCAAGGCAGCATCTTCTGCTGCCTGACGTTGTAATTGAGCTTCCTGGTCCTGACGCCGTCGCTCCGCTTCGGCTTGTTCCCGCTGTTGCTCCATCGTGATACTTTCCTGTCGCGCTCGTTCGCGCTGTACCTCCTGAGCTCGCTGGCGCTCAAGCTCTTCTTGCTCGCGAAGAGCCACCTCTTCCATTTCCCGCTGCTCTTCCAACAGGCGCTGACGCTCGTCTTCTTGTTGGCGAAACTGTTCTTCTTCTCGTGTAACACGCTGTTGTTCTATGCGTTCGAGCCGCTGGCGCTCGAGAATTTCTTGATTACGCACTTGGGGGTTCTCATCGATAAAAAGCGCTTTCACGATGGTCGGCTGCACCAATTCTAATCTGTCCATCCTATTATTAGATTGCACCCAAACAAGTACAACCAAAATTATAATGTGGAAGATGACTGCGGCGACTATAGAGACTGGATAGCCGTTATAAATTATTAAATTATTAAATACACTATTCACAGATACTAATACTAGAACCAGTTATTACTGCACCATATTTAATGGTTGAGTGATAAAATTAGGGTTAGTTACACCCGCCTGCTGCAATGTGGTTATCAAAGTGATCATCGCTCCCCAGTCCGCTTCACTATCGCCTTCTATTAAAACCTGAATAGTAGGATTAGCACTAATAATACGGCTGACTTGATCTCCAACCATGTTCAACGCTATCGGTCGCCGGTCTTCTCCGGTCGCTCCGATACTCAAGTAATATTCATCATTTGACGTAATAGACACCACTAGACTTTCTAAATTCTCGTCAATGTCCAGTGGCTCATTATTAGCTTGTGGCAAATCAACATCAATCCCCTGATTCAACATGGGAGCTGTAACCATAAAAACAATAAGAAGCACTAGCATCACATCAATGTACGGTACCACGTTAATCTCGCTCATAGGTTTACGCCTTTTGCGGGCCATTATTTCCATATTGATTACCTAAAAGCCGAACTTAAACTAAGTACTATGTATCTGCCGATGCAGAATGCTCGAGAACTCATCTGTAAAAGTAATATAGCTGCTTGTTACGTCATCCAGCACCGCTGAATAACGGTTATAAGCAACTACAGCAGGAATAGCTGCAAACAAACCAATTGCTGTTGCAAACAGTGCCTCAGATATGCCGGGTGCGACTACCTGCAGCGTTGCCTGGGCTTGGGTCGCTAGGCCTAAAAACGAATTCATAATACCAATCACTGTGCCAAACAAACCTATATAAGGCGATACGGATCCCACGGTAGCAAGAAAAGGCAGATGTTTTTCTAACTTTTCTTCTTCCCGCGAGTAGGCTACTCGCATGGCACGCTGTGCTCCCTCCATGATAGCTTCCCCATCACCTGTTCCCTGTTGCCGCAAACGCATGAATTCCTTAAAGCCTGCTCGAAATATATTCTCCATACCAACAATTTGCATGTTTTCCTGCTGAACCTGACTACCTTCCTTGTAGAGCTGACTTAGATCCATTCCCGACCAAAAACGCTGTTCAAAACTCAGTACGCCTTTCTTTGCTGATGACAGCACAAGCCAGCGCTGGGCTATGATGACCCAAGAAACAACCGACAGCAGCAGTAATATCAGCAATACTAATTGCACTGCTAAGCTAGCACCTAAGACCAGATCAAAAATATTGAGGCCCTCATTCACGCTTTATTCTCCAAAAACAGTAAATACGGGTTCAGGGTCATAGATTATGACAGTTGTTTCCGCAGGAAATCCGAGGGATTCACGGATTTATTCGGCCAATTTGTAAAATAGTTTCGTGAAAACGTACCAAACACACAATATGTAATCTTAATCTACTCCTAATTTCTCATAAAAATCTGAAGCCATGAAGATAAAAACAGACAGAAAACTGCTCAAATATGGCGGAATAGGGGCAATCGGTACTAAGAATTGGAATCGAAGAGATCTTCGATCTTGCGCGATGGTTTGATGCCAAAGTGACGATAGGCTAGATGGGTGACAACGCGGCCGCGAGGCGTTCTCATGATAAAACCCTGCTGGATCAAATAGGGCTCCAGTACATCCTCTATAGTATCTCGCTCCTCCGTGATAGCAGCCGCAAGACTATCCACCCCAACTGGCCCTCCTTCGAACTTTTCTATCATTGTCATTACCAACCGTCGATCCATGTGATCAAAACCATTCTTATCGATACTCAGCATATCTAATGCATTACTGGCTGATTCGAGATTGACCGTGCCATCTTCCTTCACTTCAGAATAGTCCCGTACCCTCCGCAAGAGACGATTGGCAATTCTGGGTGTTCCCCTAGAACGCTTTGCAATTTCCTCTGCTCCAGGTTTGTCGATCGTAGTTCCTAGAATCTTTGCCGAGCGCTTAATGATCTGACTTAATTCTTTGACGGAGTAAAATTCCAAACGTTGGATAATACCGAACCGGTCTCGCAGCGGCGAGGTCAGTAACCCGGCCCGAGTGGTCGCTCCTACCAAGGTAAAAGGTGGCAAATCCATTTTGATAGCACGTGCTGCCGGCCCCTCTCCTATCATCATATCGAACTGATAATCCTCCATAGCAGGATATAATTTCTCTTCTATAGCAGGGTTCAGTCGGTGAATCTCATCTATAAACAGAACATCACCTGATTCCAAGTTGGTTAGCATAGAGGCGAGGTCACCTGCTTTTTCAAAAACCGGACCCGAGGTGCTTTTTATGGACACTCCGAGCTCTTGGGCTATGATGTATGCTAGTGTAGTCTTCCCTAGCCCCGGTGGGCCAAACAGCAGCGTGTGGTCCAACGGCTCATTGCGATTACGCGCCGCATTAATAAAGATATCCATCTGCTTCTTCACTTCGTGCTGACCGACATAATCCTTTAGATAGACCGGGCGAATTGCCCGATCCTGGAAATCTTCAAGATCCTGTTCACCGGAAGATATAAGGCGGTCTTCTTGCATCTCAGACTATACTCTTTAATGACAGCCGAATAAGTTCCTCGCTATCAGTAATTTCGAGATTATCTTTAAGCACCTGCGCAATGGCTCGCGCCGCTTGCTGTGGTTTATATCCAAGGCCAATTAGCGCCGCTTCGGCATCTTTTGAGAAGACCTTTACAGTTGAAGCAGAGTCTTGGGTCTCCGGGGCACTATCAGCGCCTTCACTTGCTTGCCATTCACTCAACCGATCCCGCATTTCTACTATCAAGCGTTCAGCAGTTTTCTTCCCAATACCGGGCATATTAACCATAGCAGTAACATCATTATTTCGGACAACACGAACAAATTCATCAGGCTCCATACCTGACAAAATTACCAATGCCATCCGTGGACCCACGCCATTAACGCGAATCAAGGACCGGAATAGGGTCTTATCCTTGGTGTGACAAAATCCATAAAGCAACTGAGCGTCGTCCCTAACCACGAAATGGGTATGCAGCACCACCTCTTGACCAACATCCGGCAATTGATACAAGGTGCTCATGGGAACCTGTATTTCGTAGGTTATCCCCCTGACATCCACGAGAATTTCTGGTGGTTTTTTTTCAATCAAGATGCCACGTATTTGGCCTATCAAAAAATACTTCTCCTACGTTAGCTACCCTTGTTGGCGATTTTAGCTACTTAAACGCTTCTTACTTGTAGGTTTACTGCCCGTTATACGCATTAGGCCAGCTTGTGTATTAGCATGACAAATAGCGATAGCCAATGCATCGGCCGCGTCTTCAGCTATGTTATCACTTATCCTTAGTAGCGCTTTAACCATATATTGGACCTGATTTTTTGCAGCTGCACCTGTACCTACCAGCGCTAGCTTAACCTGGCGCGCAGAATATTCTTCAATCAAAAGGCTATGAGACAGACAGGCCACCATGGCTGCGCCTCTTGCCTGGCCGAGCTTCAGTGCTGAGGATGCGTTGCGACCCACAAATACCTCTTCGATCGCCGCTTGTTGAGGAGCGTGTAGCTCGATTAGATTACACAATTCATTATGTATTTTACTAAGACGCTCGGGAAAGGTTTTACTCTGTGCATTGATGCAGCCACAATCAATGTACTTTAGTTTATTGCCGTCGACACTAATAAAGCCATAGCCGGTTACCCTAGAACCAGGATCAATGCCAAGAATTATTGCCATTAATTCACCTTGTTTCTACTGGCTAATAAGCCTGGGTTGACTTCGAGAAATTATCCCTTTCAAAATTGCGCTGCAATCTCTTCAGAAATGTTCCCGTTCGAATACACATTTTGCACATCATCCAAGTCTTCCAAATGCTCGACTAGCTTTAACAATGCTCGCGCGTTATCAAGGTCCAGCTCTACCTCCGTTGAAGCCAGCATTGTCATTTCTGCTCGCTCTGGCTTCAAATCACTGGCCTTCAGACCGTCTTGTACTGTTCCGAAATTTTCAAGCGTTGTTAAAACATCGATGCTGCCATCCTCGTTATTTAAAACATCACGGGCGCCGGACTCCAAGGCCGCTTCTATGATTTGTTCTTCGTCGCTACCAGCAGGAAAGGTGATCAATCCAGTCTTCTCGAATAAATAAGCCACCGAGCCATTAGTGCCTAGACTGCCACCGAACTTACTGAACCCGTGGCGGACTTCTGCTACCGTTCGGTTTTTATTATCCGTTAGCGTTTCACACAAGATCGCTACACCAGACGGGCCGTAACCTTCGTATATCAGTTCCTCAAGGTTATCGCTTTCGGCGGTCCCAGCTCCCTTTGCGATCGCTCGATCAATAGTGTCTCTGGTCATATTAGCACCGAGCGCCTTATCAACAACTGCTCGTAGACGAGGGTTGTCTAAAGCGTTACCTCCAGCAAGTTTAGCGGCTACTGTTAGTTCGCGAATGATCTTCGTAAAGACTTTGCCTCGTTTAGCATCCTGAGCAGCTTTGCGGTGCTTAATGTTGGCCCATTTACTATGGCCTGCCATACCCTTTTTATTCCTAGTAGCTGATCAATGAAATTACTCCACTTCCCTTAACCTGATGTTCAATTCACGTAACTGTTGCTTAGATACAGTGCTCGGCGCATCAGTCAAGGGACAAGACGCTGACTGTGTCTTGGGAAAAGCGACTACTTCGCGGATAGATGAGGATCCGGTCATAAGCATGATCAGGCGGTCAAAACCAAATGCGATCCCACCATGTGGCGGGCAACCAAAACTTAGAGCCTTCAAAAGAAAACCAAATTTTTCCTCAGCTTCTTCATCACTAATCCCTAATACCTTAAACACTGCTTGTTGCATCTCGGGTAGATTAATACGAACCGAGCCCCCGCCGAGTTCCGTTCCATTCAGCACCATATCATATGCTCGAGATAAAGCGCTCAAAGGGCTGCTGGTTAACTCTTCCGAATTACACGTGGGAGCTGTAAATGGATGATGTAAAGAAGTCAGATTGCCGTCGTTATCTTGCTCAAACATAGGAAAATCAATTACCCATAAGGGTGCCCAGTCTTCGCGCACCTGCCCTAGGTCCTCGGCAACTTTAACTCGGAGAGCACCCAGTGCCTCGTTAACTATTTTGGTTTTATCTGCTCCGAAAAAAACGATGTCGCCAGTCTCTACTCTAAGTTTTTTCATCACCTCTGAAGTAACTTCTTCGCCCACAAATTTGATGATAGGTGACTGCAACCCATCCATACCGGCATTAATGTCATTGACTTTAATCCATGCCAATCCTTTAGCACCATAAATCCCAACAAAGTCTGTATAGTCATCAATCGTCTTTCGGCTAAGACTAGCACCACCAGGGACCCGGAGGGCCGCGACGCGACTACCAGAGTCCTGAGCTGGTCCAGCAAAAACTTTGAAATCCACGGCTGACATTAAGTCCGCAACATCTACAAGTTCAAGATCTATTCGAAGATCCGGCTTATCAGTGCCGTAGCGCTGCATCGCTTCTTGATGGGTCATCTTGGGAAAAGAATCGAACTCCACATCCATGTGTATCTTGAACACGTGGCTTATCATTTCCTCCATGATCTGCATAATCTCTTGGTCATCCATGAAAGAGGTCTCCACATCAATCTGAGTAAATTCAGGCTGCCTATCAGCACGCAGATCTTCATCTCTAAAACACTTGGCTATTTGATAATAACGATCAAAGCCTGAAGCCATCAAAATCTGTTTAAAGAGCTGCGGAGATTGAGGTAACGCAAAAAACTGGTTCTGATGGGTACGACTCGGTACCAAGTAATCACGCGCACCCTCCGGTGTGGCTTTCGTTAATATTGGCGTCTCGATATCGACAAATCCATTGTCATCAAGGAAATTGCGAACCGTATTGGTAACCTTGGAACGAAAAAGCAACTTCTCTGTCATTTCTGGTCGGCGTAAATCTATATAGCGATACCGTAAACGAAGATCTTCATGAACATCAACGTGTTCATCGAGTTGTATAGGTGGAGTGTTAGCAGTATTAAGGATTTCTAGGTCCTTACCAAGCACTTCGATCTTACCTGTTGTCATTTCGGGATTAACAGTTCCCTCGGGACGCAGCCGCACCCTTCCTTGTACTTTGATGACAAATTCATTACGTACTCCTTCAGCGATACCGAAACTCTCAACTGTATCTGGATCATAAACAACCTGCGCAATTCCCTCACGATCGCGTACATCTAGGAATATCACACCGCCATGATCCCGACGCCTGTGTACCCAACCATAGAGTAAAACGACCTGATCTAGGTGTGATTCGTTTAACTCTCCGCAATAATGACTGCGCATACTAATTATCCTTGATTAACTTTATAGAATAAGTATCTAAACTTTCAGACTACTTAGGATCCCCTAACTTCTTAGAGGCAGACTTAGGTGTTGAATTTTCACGAGGGTTGACATCTTTACCTGTACTTTCCTCTTTTACTGATTTTTTCTCAGCCATATCTAATTTGTCTGAATTTGATTTAGGCCCAGTACTACCAGACTGAGGTTTGCTGCCGTCAGCACCTGGGTCTTCACTGGAAGCGGCTGCAACAGCAGAATCCGATTCCGCCAGTTGTTTCTTGCCTTCGGTCTTGAAATCAGTTTCGTACCAGCCACCACCCTTGAGCCGAAAGCTGACAGCGGAGACGAGCTTTTTAAGTTCCTGCTGTTGGCACGCTGGGCATTCGGCCATTGGGTCGTCACTGACTTTCTGCAGAACTTCAATCTTATACCTACAATTACTGCACTCGTACTCGTAGATCGGCATCGCTAAATTTCCCTGGATACTCATAGCAAGCTTTAACCCACCTAGTGGGTTAGAGCAAGGTTCTTTAAAGGCCGGCGATTATACCTTATATGTTTTTTGCCACGCACCCCCGATTCTCAGAACTCCATTCAAATCATATCAAGGCATAATCATTTTCCTGCTCCGGCATGGATCATTTTCACTGCAGTATTCTAAATAAATTTGATATTTTAAAAGTACTAAATTAGCTAGATATGTGCGAATGCAATGACACGTATAAGGCCAAAAAATATCACTTCGAATAACTGACAGCCAAATAAGCTAAATCTTTCTATAAAAATTCACGCCTGTCTTGGTAATAACCGATTTTTCTACCCACCCTCTATACTAACAATAGTCCTTATCGCTATTAGCATCATTACATTTAAGCTACTGACCCAAAGCACATAACATTTATCTATTCAATTATTTTCGTGCAACTTTACCTTAATTCAAATCCAATGAAGTGTTTAAAGCTATTTTTACCGATGGTTTGCTGTTTTTTTTATCTTCGCTTACATTATTGTTAGAAGTACTTGCTCAGGTAGAATGAATGTTTTATAAATACTTCCCCTAAATAATAAATAGGCATATTCAAGAAAATAGTTGGCTCATCTTATTTCATAGAGGAATACCCCGCCCTCTAATTTGGGATATTTAACTAAACAAATTTCGTCAATAATCACCACTAAACATTGGAAAGAGTAGGACATGGTTGTTAAAAAAGTACCTGGAAAAAAGCTATTGAAACGAAAAGCGAACAATGCTGCAAAGAAAAGAACTCCCGCTATTAAAAAGAAGTACACTAAAACTGAAACTTTGAACGAGCTTGCTCAGAATACTGCGTTAAGCAAAAAAGAGGTTACTGCCGTACTCGATGAATTGGCTATCATTATCGAAAGACACATCAAGAAACGTGCAATCGGTGAATTCACTTTGCCTGGTCTGCTCAAGATCGAGAGGGTACCTACGAAGCCTCGCGCTGCGCGCAAGAAAGTAATATCTCCCTTTCAGCCTGGTAAACTCATGGACATTCCGAGAAAACCAGCTGGCTTTCGGGTCAAGGTTAAGCCGTTAAAAAAACTTAAAGCATTTACACTTTGACTACTATTCAAATCTTGGTATACCGATTCAGGGATCTAATCTGATAAAGCACGAAAATAAACCTGGTCAATATCGGAAAGGCAGCCAATGGCTGCTTTTCTTTTGTGATACCTTATATGCCCTGAGTCCAGCAATTAACTGAACTAAAAACAGTCCATGCGAGCCAGTAAATACCTGTTAGCCACTGTCAAAGAAACTCCGGCCGATGCTGAGATAATCAGCCATCGGCTCATGCTGCGAGCAGGCATGATCCGCAAGCTAGCCAGTGGTTTGTATATTTGGCTCCCTCTAGGTCAACGAGTACTCCACAAGGTTACCAATATCGTTCGAGAAGAAATGGATCGCTCCGGCGCAATGGAAGTGTCTATGCCTATTGTTCAACAAGCCGAACTCTGGCAAAAATCGGGCCGCTGGGAAGACATGGGTAACGAGTTACTTCGCTTTAAAGACCGGCATGACCGAGATTTCTGTCTGGGCCCTACCCACGAAGAAGTAATTACCGATTTGATCCGTCAAGAATGCAGCAGTTATAAACAACTACCGGCCAATTTTTACCAGATCCAAACCAAATTTCGTGATGAACGCCGTCCTCGATTTGGCGTTATGCGCGCCCGAGAATTTATCATGAAGGACGCCTACTCTTTCCATTCCACTCAGGCTTCTTTGGAAGAAACTTACCAGATTATGCACCATACTTATGGTGAAATATTTAAACGTCTAGGGCTAAATTTCCGCTCTGTCCTAGCAGACTCTGGCAGTATAGGAGGTAGTGCTTCTCATGAATTTCACGTACTTGCGGACACCGGCGAAGACGAAATAGTGTTCAGTAGCGAGGGTACCTATGCTGCTAACCTGGAATTAGCTGAGGGCAAGATTCCACCTGAACCAACGAAGAACCAAAAGCTAGAAACTCTATTAGTGGACACCGGTGATGCCTATACCGTAGAAGAATTGGCTGATCAGCTAGAAGTTGACTCAAAAAACATTGTAAAAACTTTAATAGTGCATGCTGAAGATACTAAAAGGGCAAGAAGTAATGATCTTGTGGCTTTATTATTAAGAGGTGATCAGGAACTTAATAAAGCTAAAGCGGAAAAAATTGTTGGAATCGCATCGCCTCTCACCTTCGCTAGTGATGAAATTATTGAGGAGACAGTTGGCTGTTTGCCCGGCTGTATCGGGCCGGTCAAATTAGCCATTCGCGTAATTGCCGATCATTCCGTAGTAGATCTAAACAACTTCATATGCGGAGCCAATCAGCTGGGTAAGCACTATCAAAACGCCAATTGGAACGACAAGATAAAGTTCGATGGCAAGGCTGACTTACGAAGAGTAAAAGAAGGAGATCTCAGCCCTGACGGCAGGGGCATATTATCGATTAATCGAGGCATCGAAGTTGGCCATATCTTTCAACTGGGGAAAAAGTACAGCGAGGCACTTAATGCTGCAGTTCTAGACGAGAACGGTAAATCCACCACGATGTACATGGGGTGTTATGGTATAGGAGTTACTCGATTAGTCGCCGCTTGTGTCGAACAGAACCACGATAAAGTCGGAATAATGTGGCCGGAAAATATAGCTCCTTTTACTCTGATCATAATTCAGATTGACTCTCATAAATCTAAAGAGGTCGTAGAATTCTCAGAATCACTTTACGAACAAGCGACAGCGCAAGGCATCGAAGTCCTGATGGATGACAGAGACAAAAAAACTAGCCCTGGTGTTAAATTCGCAGAATCTGAGCTTATTGGTATCCCCCACCGTGTAGTTGTTTCTCCACGTGGTCTTGCCGACGGCATGATTGAGTACACGCGACGAGCTGAAGGTAAAAAACTTACGGTTAAAAAAACTGAGGCTCTGGATTTCCTAACGAGTTTTATCCAGGGGAATTCAAATACCTAATCCCGAATCTCAAAATCCTCTAGCTCAGGATCCTCGCAGGGAGCGAGCGCGACCGAGTCAACCATTGCAGCATTGGGACCTCGTGCAAGCCATACTTTCATGAACTCCACAGCAAGTTTATTTCCTGCAATTAAAACTTCTACGTCACCGCCATCGGTATTCCGCACCCACCCAGTCAATGCGAAGTTGCGTGCTTTCTTCTGAGCTTCCGTCCTGAAACACACTCCCTGGACCTTTCCTTTGACCAGCCCAGTAACAGCATTGGTAAATGAAGTCACTATTACGGGTTCCTGTGGTTGATCGTTATTAGTTTTCGTTCCACGTGGATAGCTCCTGATAATCCCGTATACTACCTTAATATCATGCTGAACTGGACCTTTAACAGCGCGTTAGATCAAACACCATGGAACCCATTATTATTTATCACAATCCGCAGTGTTCTAAATCTCGCAAGGCATTGATGTTATTAAAGGAAAACGGTGTCAATCCTGAAATCATTTACTATCTAGACAATCCACCGACTTTGCTTGAACTTAAAGACTTGGTAAACAAACTTGATCTGGGGTTACGAGATATCCTGCGAATTAGGGAACCCGAATACAGTGAGCTTTTACTAAGCAATGAATCACTTAGCGAAGAGATGCTGTTTGATATTGTCTGCAAACACCCCAATCTCATTCAGCGACCAATCATAATCCGAGGAAACCGAGCCGTACTTGGGCGGCCACCGGAAAATGTATTGAGTTTTCTTAAGAACTAAACACAAGTGCTCCGTTTTAAAAGTATGCAATCCAATGAGAGTGTAAATCTATGAATGAACTCTATGTGCTCGTGCTCTACTACAGCCAGCATGGTGCCACCAGGAAAATGGCGGAGCTGATCGCCCGAGGGGTCGAGCAAAGTAGTAAACTAGAGGCACGACTGCGCATCGTACCTACCGTTTCTCCTGATACTAAAGCATCAGAACCACTCGTACCAGAAAGCGGGCCTGTGTATTGTACCGAGGATGACCTACGCGACTGTGCGGGACTAGCGCTAGGGAGCCCTACACGGTTTGGGAATATGGCCGCGGCCTTGAAACACTTTCTGGATGGTACCGGAGCACTGTGGGTATCTGGTAGCCTCATTAACAAACCATTCGTCACTTTCACTTCCACTGCCTCAATGCACGGTGGGCAGGAAACCACACTACTTACTATGGCCATCCCAATGCTTCATCACGGTATGATCTATTGCGGTATACCGTATTCGGAAGCGGCTCTTACCGCGACTAGTACGGGTGGCACCCCTTATGGGGCCAGTCATCTTGCAGGCTCCGACAGCCTGAATGAGATTAGTAGCGATGAAAGGGATCTCTGCATAGCCCTAGGTAAGCGATTGAGCACTCTTACCCTCAAGCTCAATAGATGATTATGCTAAAGGGTAAGTTATCAAATCTGCTACCCAGTTCGACTAGATTTTCGAAACAACTTGCGAAAAGTGCTTACTGCCGATTGGCTGCTTACTTTAGCGTAAAAAGAGTGAATCCTTAACTTGTTTATACTTAAAATCACCAAGCCATTGTGGTTTTTACTAGCGGGATTGTCAGTTTACGCTTGTGAGTAAGGGAACTGTCATCTAGTTTCTGTAAAACATCGATTAAACCCGCCATACTGCGATTACAACGTTGATAGATAAAATCTGCCACCTTATCGGGTAACTCCATACCGCGTTTACTCGCACGTAACTGAAGCGCCTTGCGTTTTTCTCTTTCATCTAGAGATTTTAGCTGAAATATTAATGCTGATTGTAACCGCGAATTGAGATCTGGCAGATTTACTCCTAGGTCCAAAGGATTGGAGTTAGCACCCAGTAGCAGCTTAGTACTACCATCCATAATGTCATTAAAAGCAGTAAACAGTGCTGTTTCCCAAACTTGGTCTCCGGCCAGATTTTCCATGTCATCCAGGCAAACCAAGGCAAGATTACAAGTTCCTGATAGAATTTCCGAATCAAATTCCGCCTTCTGGCTCAATGGTAAATAGATAGCTCCATGTTCCGCACTCGCATAATGATGGCACATTGCTTGCAGTAAATGGGAAGTCCCTGCCGAGTGGGTTCCCCAGAGATAAATTATCTGACTGTCAGAACTAGGACAGCGCAAACTTTGCACCAGTTGATGGTTAGCAGTCCCTACCAGAAAATTATCAAAAGTAGCGTCATCGTTCAGCGAGACACCAAGTGTCAACTGTGTAGGGCCTGTAACCATAATTCAGCGGGTCCAACGATAAGTCAATGCCGATTCGTTCAAAAGTTGGGAATTGGTGACTGGCAGTAAATCACGATCAAGTGCTATCAACTCGAAGAGCTGTTGAGTATTTCCTAGAAGCCCCAGCTGTAACTCTAGTAATTGACCTTCAAAAGCAGTGGTGATAACGCTCTCAACCAGACCCAGACTGCTGATATAATTGAGCAGAGCGGAATAAGCGGACAGATCCCTGACCCCTTCCACCTGTATTCTTACTATTTGCTGGTTAGTAGCTTCTGGGATTAGGGCAAAATGACTAGCCAACTGATTTGTGATGCGGTCTAGCGGTTCATCAAGATAAGATTCTAACTCCTCATCGAAACCATCAAATACTTCCGCCTGTCCTTGAAAGATAAACTGCCATAGCCCCACCAGCTCTCCGCTGACCGTAAAATGAAGACGGCCCGACAACACGCTATCAGCCCCGTAGCGTTCACTAGCTCTTCGGATAACATCCTCATCCAAGGCCCACACAGCATCCTCTGTTAACGCTCGTCGATCTTCAAAGTCAAGAACTGGGAAAATAATCGGCAAGCCTCGCTTTGCCGCAAACTTCTGCATAAAACTAATAATTTCAGGGTTGCTATCAGCTGTTGCCATGCTCCGCTCACCTTCGTTATTCTGCAAAGCCATCCAAACCAACACACTCGGGCGATTGCTGTCCCATACCGGAATATCTGCACCAGCCAACAAATCGTCAAGCAGTGACTGAGCGAAATTTACATTGATATAACGGGTTTCTCGAATTTCTCTTGTTTGGCTATCATTCAAACTGGCCACATCATTTTCCTGCTGGTCACCAATTATTTGTTCCCCTTGTTCTGGATCGACTGCATCTGTCGACACTTCCGTAGCTTCACTACTGTAACTAATTGCTTCAACATAACTCTGGGCGTTGCTGATTGCCTGTTGTATGACTGGTGCACTCAACCAACGTCGATCGCCAGTCACTTTGAGTAATACCGCTTCCAAGGCTTCCCGAAATGCTCGATTACGCTCAGCGTCGCTTTCATTTGCAACCACTACACGATGTTCATATAACCCTGGGACCTGCAAGCCAGAACTGGATTGCGTTGTTATCATCAACAGAAGCGCTACCCCAAGGTGAGCTAATTTTGATCTAGACCTAAGATAAATCATGGCTGGGATAATACTGTAATTTCATTTGATTAGCATGACCCATCAGCTTAGCCAGTATCAACAATAACCGTAGCTGAATGCATATTTAGCCACTGACGGCGATCACGCTTCTTGATAAAATATGTCTCACTTAGACACATATCCTTTCCCGGGATTTTTTACATGATTATCGATGATGAAGCCAAGGAAATGGCTAGGCAAGGCAGCAAACCGTTGAGCTATCGCGACGCGGGTGTCGACATCGAAGCCGGCAGCGCCCTCGTCGATAAAATTAAGTCCATCGCCAAGCTTTCCCATCGGCCTGAAGTGCTCTCGGTACTGGGAGGTTTCGGAGCACTCTGTGAAATTCCCAATAAGTATAAACACCCAGTATTAGTATCCGCTACCGACGGTGTAGGCACAAAACTCAAGTTGGCCATGCAGATGAAAAGACATGACACGATCGGCATCGACCTTGTGGCTATGTGTGTAAATGATCTTATCGTGTGCGGAGCTGAACCTCTGTTTTTTCTTGATTACTATGCCTCAGGTCAACTGAATTTAGACATCGCGACGGAAGTAGTTTCCGGTATAGGTAAGGGTTGCGAGTTGGCGGGTTGTGCGTTGATTGGCGGAGAGACGGCAGAGATGCCCGGAATGTACACCAAAGAAGATTACGACCTCGCGGGGTTCTCTGTTGGGGTCGTCGAAAAATCTAAAATCATCGACCAGACCAAAATTAGTATCGGTGATAGCCTGATCGGGGTCTCTTCGTCAGGCCCCCATTCGAATGGATACTCTCTTATCAGAAAGATTATCGAATGTAACAGTGAAGACCTCCATCAACCCTTCGGCGAAACAACTCTAGGGGAGGTACTGCTAGAGCCAACCACCATCTACGTTAAGGCGCTCGCTTCTCTTTATTCTAATGTATCTGTAAACGGCGTGGCACATATTACCGGTGGCGGTATTACGGAGAACCTTCCACGAGTATTGCCTAGTAATAGCCAAGCGCAAATCGAACGAGATAGTTGGCAATGGCCAACAATTTTCAACTGGTTGCAAGCACAAGGTAATATTACTACTACCGAAATGTATCGCACATTTAATTGCGGAATAGGCATGATAATTTGCCTATCTCCCGGTGATACTGAGCAAGCCTTACGTTTATTGAAAGAAGCTCAACTTCAAGCTGTCGTTATTGGTGAAATTGTAGAAAAAAAACCTGATCAAGAAGCTGTAAATTTGATTTAACTATAAAAGCCATCCATACATTAACTATGAACCAACCTTCTAATTGTCACATAGTGGTTTTAATTTCTGGCAGCGGCTCAAATCTGCAGGCGCTTATCGATGCAAGTACATCCTCCAATTTTAAGATCAGCACAGTAATTTCTAACAACCAAGAAGCGTATGGTCTGCGCCGCGCAGAGAAATACAATATCCCTGTGAGGATTATTAACCATCGCGCTTTCAAAACAAGAGAAGACTTCGACCTAGCGCTTCTGAAGGCAATCGATGAGATCAATCCCAACCTTATCGTATTAGCAGGCTTCATGAGAATTCTTGGGAGTAACTTCGTAAGTTATTTCGCCGGCCGAATACTTAACATCCACCCTTCCCTTTTGCCAAAATACCCAGGCATCAATACTCATCAACGTGTGCTTGATGATGGTGGGCAAGAACATGGAGTCACCGTGCACTTTGTTACGGAAGCTCTCGACGGAGGGCCAATCATTGCGCAAGAGAAGGTTTCGGTGCTAGACAAAGATACTTCCAGTCTCCTAGCAGCAAGAGTCCTAGAGAAGGAGCATATTATATATCCTGAGGTAGTAACCTGGTTTGCAGCAGGTCGATTGCACATGCGGGGCTCCCAAGCTATTCTCGATAATGAACTGCTCCCACCAACAGGGGTGCCAATGAAGTATGAAACCATTCCTTAAAGCGGCAATAGTCTTTTATCTAGTTATCTACGAAAGTTTCGCCGCCGCTCAACATGCAGCTGAGTTTACTGCCAACTACAGGGCCAGTGCCAACGGAATAGGTGCTAGCGCGCTGCGTAAACTCGAAATACTAGATGGGGGCCTTTACCAACTCAGCAATTCTCTTGAAGCAATGTTTGCGGGGCAAGTCATTGCCAAATTGAGTCAAACCAGTGAATTTTACCTAAATTCCCATCAGCTGATCCCACAGTCTTATGATTACCTCCTCTCAGGCATTAGCACGCGAACAACTGCTATTAGTTACGATTGGGATGCCGGCATAGCTGCTAGCAGTAATAATGATGAAAGCTGGTCCATTAAGTTAGTAAGCGGCGTAATGGATGAGCTGAGTCATCAGTTTGCTCTCAGATTACGAATCCAACGAGGAGAGACTGAGAACCTTGAATTTGAACTCATCGATGAGGATGAGATAGAAGTAAATCGTTACCGCTTACTGGGCAAAGAAATTTTAAACACCACGCTGGGTCGACTTAACAGCACTCAATTCGAACTCCTGCAAACAGAAAGCAGTCAGCGCACAACCAAAATCTGGCTTGCAGACGACTGGCAATATCTACTGATTAAAATTGAGCAGGAAGATCAATCGGGTTTACACATTAAACTAGAGCTTGAAAACGCTACCGTAGCAGGCCAAAAGGTAGCGCCACTAGCCAATTAAATCATTTTTTGTAAATAACCCCTCTCTAACCTGAAGCCACCTTGCCGGACGGAGAGTTCTGCTTCTCCTCTAGTGATTTTGTGTCGGTTCCAGAAGAATCTTTGTGTTGATCAGATTGTACTTCCCCGACATTTTCCTCATCACCCATGAAATTCTTTGCTAGTTGGTACTTCCGCATCTTCTCCACCAGAGTAGTACGTCGCAGTTGCAAGCGACTCGCAGCTCGCGCCACGACTCCATCACTGTCGCCGAGTGCCTGCTTAATCAAATCTTTCTCTAGGTTCGCCAAGTATTCCTTCAGATCCAGACCATTTACTGGCAACAGAGCCTCACCGCTCGTTACCTGTTTATCAACCATCTCGGACTCGTCAAAACCTACACCCCTTTCATCTAAGTTTCCTGCTGTCTGGCCTAGGCTTTTCCCTTTGTCGTTCAAGTGGCGAAACTTCTCCGGCAAATCGTTGACGCCAACTATGGCATGCGGATACATGATTGCCATACGCTCGACCAAGTTTGCTAATTCACGCACATTACCCAACCAAGAATGTTGACACAACGAGGCAATAGCCCCGGAGTTAAAACGCACGGACCCTCGTTCCTCTTTCTCCATGATAGAGATTAATTCATTCAAGAGCAGTGGGACGTCTACCGTGCGTTCGCGAAGGGATGGTATTTCGATAGGAAATACATTCAGGCGGTAATATAAATCTTGACGGAACTTGCCTTCCTCGATCATATTTTCTAAGTCCTGATGAGTCGCGGCTATAATTCGCACATCTGTTTGAATAGTTTTGACACCGCCGACTCGCTCAAAGCTTCGGTCTTGCAGAACACGTAGTAATTTCACTTGCATATCCAAAGGCATGTCCCCAATTTCATCGAGAAAAAGGGTTCCGCCATCAGCCAGCTCGAATCGTCCAGCCCGAGATGAAATCGCGTCGGTAAACGCTCCTTTCTCATGACCAAACAGTTCACTTTCAAGTAATTCCCTAGGGATAGCGCCGCAATTAACCGGTATAAACGGATTGTCGGAACGGGCAGAATTTAGATGTAGGTTACGCGCCACCACTTCCTTCCCAGTGCCCGATTCGCCAGTGATCAAGACGCTAACTTCGGTGTGAGCAACTTGAGCCATAATTTGCCTTACCTGTTGAATGCCATCACTTTTTCCAACGAGACTACGAAACATATTGTAATTTCGCTCACCGTGAAAATTCCGTAACCGGTTAAAATGTTCATGGAGAAGCTTGGCTTTATGAAGTGCATCGAGGAGCTGCTGGTGACGAAGCTCTGAATCAAGCCTAGCCGCAATATGGGCATTCAAGTCGGAATCCAGCGAACTACTGATATCGTGGCTCCCTATAAGTATAAAAGGTGCCCCAGATTCCCACTCATGAATTTCTGATAACAAGATAGTTAAATCTGATTGTTCACAAACACCAATTATCACCACTTCGATGTCGGTAGATTTGCCGACAGATTCCATGGCTGGAGATTGCCAATAATTTGATGTCGCCGGGATTGCCTGTTCACCGATAAAGGCTAAGACAGTCTCAAGATCGTGTCGGGACTCTTCATCGTCATCAATTAATAGTATTCGGGAGGTTTGATCCATAAACTTGGGCAGTCTCACTATGATATAGTTGGCCGAGAGGCGATCGAAATGTCAAGATTCACAACGCTTCCTGTTATGCAAACTATTAGACATTGAAGGCCATTGAGAGTCAATTATCACGACACTTCAGCATTAGCTATGCGTCTTACTAATAGCCAGACGATAATGAACTGGGACTACCTTGAGCCCTACACAAGTGAGTTAAACGTAACACACTCAGATATAGACGGCATGGGTCATGCCAATAACACCTGTTATGCTATATGGTGTGAAAATTGCGCCTGGAAGCACTCTGAAGACCTTGGGCTAACATTACAAGACTATCAAAGGCTAGACCGAGGCGTAGTTGTTCATAAGGCTAGCTATAACTATCTGCTTCCAGCCTTCGAAAATAATCAGCTGATGATCGCTACTTGGCTTACTAATTGTGATTACAAGTTACGACTGGAGCGTCGATTCCAAATTATCAATTTACAGACAAAGCAGACTCTTATGAAAGCTCATTGGCTTATGATCTGTACGGTACTCTCCACTGGAAAACCTGCGCGTTTTCCATCGAAATTTATTGAGGTTTATGGCTCCGCAATAGTACCCAGTAAATAGAATAATCATATTCGGTACTATCCATTAAGTAACCCGAGCGATAAATCCTCAGGGTAGTCCGAAGTACCTATTTTCTAAATTAAGAAATTAAAAGTATTATTATTAATATTAGTAATTTATATGATATATATAATGTAATACCGAACCTTTTAAGTATAAGGGTTTTGCGTTGCCTGTTTAAAGATATGTTCTTTTCTGTCGTTATTATTTAGACCTTCGGTAATCAGCTTTGCCTCATAAGTCTAAGATGCAAAGTATTCTGTTCCCTAGCTAATTTTAGAGGGAATTCACCTCCGAAGTATCCACGCTAAAATACGACCATAAAGGACGAAAGCTAATCAATAACGGAAAGAAAAACGGGCTGCAGTGAGTAAAAACGATTCCGACATAGACCAGCAAAACGAAGAGTACTCTACGTCAAAGTTAGATGTGGTCGCAGACCTGCATGATAAAACTGGATCCAGTACCCCTACTACAACTGAGCCAGGGAAATTGCCTGCGTCTCCGGCCGGGGAAGCCATCGATTCGCGGTACATTGACGAGCACATTGGCCAATTGCCTGAGATTGATGCAGCCAGAGTCGTACGCTTACATAACGAAATAATGGCAAACGAATACATAATTGATTCTCGACAAGTCGCTAAGAAACTTATAGAACTGGAATCAGCTCTAGACGGATAACTGAAAATTAAGCCGTGGTTCAACACTCTCCAAATGTTTCAGATCTTCAGGTCCGTCTACATCCCATAATGGTTCAAGCAGCTTATAACGCAGACCCCCGGCCGCTATCCGCGCTAAAGTCTGCTCCATTACTCTCCCTGTACCCCATTCGATATCCTGAAATATCCTAACGTGCGGTCGTTTTAGAGCTATTAACACGTAACCTCCGTCCAAAGCAGGGCCTATAACCACGTCTACCTTGTTTCTTTTGCGATACAAGAAATATAAAGCATCTGCCACGTATCCTTCTTTCATTGCAGGACAATCAGAGCCTACTATAACTAAACCATCGACCTGTCCCGAACTCAGACTTTTGCTTACCGCATAGGCCATTTTCTTCCCCAAATTTTTACCTTTCTGGAGATAAATATCTTTGTTATTACAATATGTTAAGAATAATTTATGAGTTGGATTCGAAGAAACCCATAGCTCCAAAGGAGCAAGATTAGAATCACGCAGAGTACCTAGAATACGCGATAACATCTCACGATACAGGGCCAAGCATCCTTCTGCTCCGAGTTCCGGCTCCAACCTGCTTTTCACCTGCCCAAGCACGGGTTCTCGCCCAAATATCAGTATCCGAGATGACGGATAAAAATAAGAACCAGATTGCTTCGCAGACACTTATTGTTTTCCAAAATACCTAATGGTATAGAGCAGCTAACCTGTCCGTACTTACACCTAAAAAATAAAGGAAACGCAACTTCCACATTAGCAATATGGTACGAACTAAACCTCTTTGTTCCCAGCGTCGAGCCGATACAATCACGTGCTTATCACAGATCCAAGGTTTCGCAACCTGTCGCAGTAATTTACTGATCGCTATGTCTTCCATCAACGAAATCTCTGGAAAGCCTCTTAACCTCTCAAATAGTTGTCGAGAAACTATCAAGGATTGATCTCCAGTGCAGACACCAGTCAAACGTGCACGTATATTCATAAAGGCGCCAATAATTCGATAAGCGCGGCCTGTGTTACTCAAACGTACATCGAACCACCCCCAGCTAAAGTGGCCACGGGCTAGAACCTTCTGTAATTCTAAAAAAGCATCACAGGACAAAGCCGTATCAACGTGCAGAAACAGGAATACTTCGCCCTTTGCGACTTGAGAACCTCGATTCATCTGATGGGCACGTCCGGGTTTAGACACGACTACACGATCAGCCAGGTACTCCGCCAGTATGGCGGTATGATCCTCACTGCCACCATCCGCCACAATCAGCTCAACATCCCCATCACGGAAAGGCTGAAGACCCCGCAGCTGCTCTTCGATGACCGTAGCTTCGTTAAGCACCGGTATTATGATGCTAAGTTTAGCCAATTGCTTTTACTTGTCGTGAAACGATTAAACTCCCAAAGATCCGCCGCAGCTGCTTCCTTGACCCGCGGTGCAACCAAAACAATGCTCGCCCGTAATTATAGGATTGTTCTCTAAATTCCGTTCAAGTAACTCAGAGATATGTGTCCTGGGCTTCCCTTTGTTCACCAGTGGTAATTTTAGCATTTGATTGAAGTCGCAATCATAAACATACCCTTGGTAATCGATACTTAAAAGGCTCCGACACATAACGGTGTCCAAGTTTTCTTCACAATAATTATCTCGTAAGGTATTCATGTAGCGATGATAAAGCTTTTTGGCCAGTAGCATGCCACCAAAGCGGCTGATGGGCATATTGGTAATGGTGTATAACTTATTGAAAACAATATCATGTCTAGATTTCAGCTCGGACTTGTAATCTTTCTCCAAGCCAGCTTGGTCCGGAGGCAAATTAATTCCATCTGGATTGAAAACGAGGTTAAGTTGTTTGTCTGGTTCAGTACCGTAACCGAGGTCATTTAATTTTTTAAGTGCTGTAATACTCTCCCAGTAGACGTTCTTTCCGCGCTGCCTCTCCACATTTTGCTCTGAATAACAAGGTAAGGAAGCAGTCACCGTAACCCCTTTTCCGGCCATAAACATGGCTAAATCTTCCATACCAGGCTCCCCTAGAATGGTCAGATTACAACGATCAATCACCTCCATACCGGTTGCCCGAGCAGCTTCAACTAGGTACTTAAAATTTGGATTCAATTCTGGAGCACCGCCGGTGAGATCCAATGTTTTGACAGCATGATTGTTCAAGTATTGCAAAACAACATTCACCGTCTTCAGACTCATCTGTTCGGTGCGGTTAGGCCCGGCATTAACATGGCAGTGTGTACAACTAAGATTACATTTGTAGCCCAAATTCACTTGAAGGGTTTCTAGGGTAGTGCGTCTGATCAGCGGAAAATCTGACTTAAGCAGCAATGGCCGAGTATCAAGCATAACAGTTAAATCTTATTTGCTAGGATTAGTAATTAATTAAAACCAAAGCCATAGCATTTTATGCCAAGCTAGAGTCGAATGCATTTGTTTAGTATTGTGTAATTGCGCAAGCGCCTAGTTCTTATTTTGCTCAAAAGGCCTCGCCATCCATTTTTTCGACTTCAGCTAAGAACATGACCTAATATTTAAATTCCAAACGCTTGAACGACTAACCTAAAGTTTACTAACCAAATGCGGTAACCAACAACCATCTGTAAGTGTCCTGGATATCTACAAAAAATACCGAGTTCGAACCTGTATTAATCCCGCTATTGGTTTTTAGTGCCTGGCCGATATTAGCCCTATGTAATCGGTGGCGGCCAAAGGGATAGAGATTATAAAACCTTTTAAATTACCTGCTCTGCATTAAGGTTAAATTTAATGAAAAACGACGGGAAACGCTACACAGGCAGTGACGTATTAGAGAACTCAAAGAATTTCTATATAATAGCGACTGCGCCGAATGACCCTAGTTTGCAGGTGAATATTTCTGGTCCATATTCAACTAAGCTAGCCGCCGAAGCCGACTTAGCTGATGCTATTAGCGAGGCCATGAATCTCGATCCAAGCGCCAAGAATTACAAATACAGCATCTCGCTCGTCGAGGGTCACAAACCTGGCGTGATCCAACACATGGGCAGTCAAGTCTAACCACCGCTCAAATTAAAAATTCCAAGAAAGCTATAAACTAAGATTCTCACCTTCTCTTAAGGCTAGATCTGGGTGTAAACTAGCAGTTCTTCACTTTATTCCGCAGTCAGAGGTCTGTCTGGCAGCTTCAAGATTTACTGCTTGTATTTAATCCTTTGCAATAGAGTGGCCAAAG
>Ga0209034_10000290_pt1 | contig 25118 bp, 23 predicted proteins | sample MarorgKNORR_S2LV_2_FD_188219 | JGI IMG/M metagenome (GOLD analysis project Ga0209034, IMG submission 188219) | Marine microbial communities from the Southern Atlantic Ocean, analyzing organic carbon cycling - 250m_A/KNORR_S2/LV (SPAdes) (version 2) | ecosystem: Environmental > Aquatic > Marine... | reverse complement strand
TTCCTATCAATCCTCCCCAAATAATTTGACTGTAAATATAAGGACTAATTTTTTGTGTATAGTTTCCTGCTTGGTAATATGCATAATTCCATAGAAAAACACTGATTAGTAAAAATACAGCTCCACAAATAATTATTATTAAAATATTCATTGATGGAATAATAGGATCAGTTAAGAAAAATACGTAGGACAATAAAGTTGGGAAAATCCATAGAAAAAAAGTGTAACCAATAGAACTTCCAAGTTCATGGTATTTTTTTGCCGTTACAAACATTACACCTTGAAAAACAGATATATATATAGGGCCTAATAGAAATATGCTTAAACCTGCAGAAGGTTTTAAAAAGAATAATACACCAGAAAAACCAAAGATAACTGCAATTATTGAAATGTTATTAATTTTTTCTTTGAGTATAAAATAAGAAAGAATAACAGTATTCAGTGGAGCAAGCATCATTAATGTAGTGTAAGTACTAATTGGAACATGATTTAATGACAGAAATGCCACTAGGGGCATTGAAGTGAATATTATGCCTCGGAAAATAGGCACATTGTATTTTTTGAAAGTTAAATTTTTTTTTATGCCTCCAACAAAATGCATCGCTATAAGCAATCCAATAATTGAAAATGTATTTCCAATCGCAAAAAAATGATACCATTGAAATCCAGTACTGCTTATAAATTTCATAATTGCATCTCCACAAGATCCAATTAATGTAGACAAGATTAAAGAGAGAGCACCTATTAAATAATTTTTCATAAAATACAGTAGAAATAGGATATCTTTCTTGAAGTCGTGGAATAGTACCATAAAGTCTATTTGAAAAAATTACATAATAATCGGCTTCATTAAGATTATTTAATATTTGATCAAATTTACTTAAAGTATCAGGATTATACATTTCTAAGCGATTATTGGAAATCTTTATATGATCTAAATTGGGTAATGATTCCTCCCAATGCTCCTGGATTACTATTTCATTACTTTTAGCGTTTGCCTTTAGCCAGTTAGATGCATTTACAGCAGTATGATCTTTTAAATAAATTCCATAAATATAAGCAAAAGAGAAATGAAGAGTAGGAACAATAAATAAAATAAACAGAAAAAAATTAAATATTTTAGAAAATTTAAATCGATTGGTTATAATCTGTTGAAAAAATTTTAAAGAATAAATTGCATAAAAAATTATTATCGGAGTAAGAGGTAAAAAATATCTTAGAAACTTAACTTGGAAAAATCCATTGATCAATAAATAAGTAATAAACCAGGAAAAAATTAAAATATGAAAATTATCTCTTTCCTTTAAAAGTTTATACGTAGCAAATACTAATCCTAAAATAGAAAAGATACCTAAAATAGGACCTGTTCCCCAAGTAAATAATTGTGAAAGGGGGTATATATATTTCGTAGTTTCTAAATATTGTCTAGTGTAAGGAAAATCAAGAACACCTCTAACCATTTTTGACTGTTCAGATATGTTTGAAAAGTAAGTATTATAATCAATGAAGCTATACGGTTGGAAAATAAACAAAAATATTAAACTAGAAAAAACAAATATTAGTATATATTTCAAAAGGTCCAAGAATTTGATTCTTTTTTTATAAAAAGGAATCAAAAAAGATAGCAATATAGGTACTAATGCTGGCATAAATGAAAATTTAAATGCCAAACCCGCAGCAAATATTAGTGCTAAAATTAAGGTTTTATTTTTAGTTGGATCATATGAGTTTTTGATAGAAAAAATTAATGTTAGAATAACAAAGTTTGTTATGAAAACATCTGTTGTGTAAAAGTGACTGTTCTGTATATGTATTACAGATATTGAAACAATAAAACCTACACAGAGACTCCAAAGATTCCCTAATTTGGCTCTAGATAAATATGTTATTAATATCACTGTAATAGAATCTATGAGCATAGAAATTAACCGTGCAGGAATTCTCATTTCATATATAGATAAATTGTAAAAAAGATCAATGATATTTTTTACAATCTTCAAAATATATATTGGCAATGTCCCATAATTGAACCAATGTGGATTTAAAGAACTATTAGCACTAAACAGTTCATTGGGATGTTTTAAAGAAGAAAAATTTATATCATAAGCATGCATAAAAATTGCTCTTTCATCAGGATGAAATAGAAATCCATTATCCCAGTCAATTCCAAACAATCTTATAAGGAGTGAAAAGAAAAATAATAAACTTAAACACAAGATATATCTTTTAGAGATTTCATTCGGAAAATAAAAATAGATATTTTTTTTAATTTTTTCTAGCAACATATATTTATTATTTTATGTCATTAGTAGTATTTATAATAAAAAAATCGTCTAAAGTTGAATTAAAATTGATAGGAGATTAATTTAAATTTTTATTAAATTATCAATATGGTAATTAATAAAATAAATAATTTTGAATGGAATTCAGAAACGGTTCTAGCTCTAAGATCCCATATTGGTCATTCACAAACCGTACTTTCAGAAGAACTTGGTGTCAGACAACAAACAATTAGTGAATGGGAAACAGGGTTGTACAAACCCACAGGAGCATCTAAGACTCTTCTTAATTTAATTGCAAGAACTGCAGGTTTCCCTTTTCAAAAGTTTCCTAAAATAAAATCTCAGTTGTCATTTGAAAGATTTGGATTCGACATACAGAAAAATCCTGAAAGCTCAAATTTAAATACAGTAAGGAAACCTCAAAGTAAGAAAAGATTTTCAATAAGAAAATCAGATACGATAGACGATTTTGAGAAAAAAAGCAAAGAAATCCCTATGTAAGGATATTTTGGCTAAATTCTATATTATTCTATATTTATAAATGCTAGATACTATGTTTTCTGAAGATGACGTTATTTTCAAAAAAGAATTAAATTCTTTACTTGATAAATTATTGCCTACAAATTGGGCTCATTATCCAGATGAAACTGATGATTTTCATTGGGAATTATCAAAAAAAATCAAATTGTCTTTATCTATCAAAAATTGGATCGCTCCATCTTGGCCCAAAGAGTATGGGGGTGGAGGAAAAGACATCACAAAAGCAATAATCTTATCGGAAACAATGGCATATAGAATGTCTCCAGGAAATGATCGCTTTGCAACCCGTATGATTGGTCCTACCATTTTGAAATATGGTACATCACTTCAGAAAAAACAATTCTTGTCCGAAATAACATCAGGAAAAGTACAATGGTGTCAAGGATATTCTGAACCTAATTCTGGATCAGACCTAGCTTCTATTACAACAAAAGGTGATTACAATGAAGAAACAGAAACTCTAACCATAAACGGAACTAAAATTTGGACAACCCTAGCCAATAGAGCAAATAGAATGTTCATACTTGTAAGATCACAACCAGGTAGTGAAAGACATCAAGGCTTAACTTTTGCAGTTTTAGACATGGATAATAAAGGCATTACTGTAAACCCTATAAAAAATATTGCTGGTAAATTTTCTTTTAATGAAGTTATTTTAAAAAATGTTAAAATTTCATCTGAAAATATAATTGGAAAGCTTCATGAAGGTTGGAAAATAGCACTTGATTTATTAAATTTTGAAAGATCAGGAATTGATTACATAGGCTGGGCTGAAAGATGTCTTGATGATCTAATTTCATATAGTAAAAAAAATAAACTTAATAAAAATGAAATGATCTTTGATAGTGAAGCTTTTAAAAAGGACATTGCAATTTTGAAAGCTGATTTGGAATCAGCTAAAATCATGACTTACAAAGCCATCTGGAAAAAAAGCGTTAGTGACGATATTCATATGGAACCTTCAATGAGTAAAATTTTAGCAACAGAAATAAATAATAAAGTTCATGATTATGCTTTAGAAATACTTAAAGATCAAATAGGTTTCATTGATGAAAATCCTCAAAATAATTTTGTACAAAGAATATTAAATCATAGATTGTTTTTTGTTTCAGGTGGGATATTAGCTGGAACAAATGAAATCCAAAAAAACATTATAGCTCAGAGAGGTTTAGGGTTCCCAAAATGAACTTTAATATTAATGAAACCCAATCAATGTTAATTTCTTCAGCTAGAGAAGTTTTGTCAAATAAATACGATTTGAAATTGATTAATAAAAGAATTGATACAAAAAGTGATTATTTACCTGGGTGGAAAGAATTGCAACAACAAGGTTTTATGGGGATGTTAGCAAAGGAATCTAACGGAGGTTATGGACTAAGCTTTCATGAATTTTCTCTAATAATGGAAGTTTGGGGAACCTATTTATGTTCTGGACCAATTATAGAAAATTCTATTGCTGGTGTTTTAGCACTACAAAAATATAATGAAACAAAATTTTCTGAAATAATAAAAAAAATTACACGAAATGAATATGTAATTACAACTCCACTGTCTAATCAATTTTATGAAAAAGGTAATATCCCTGAAATAAAAAATAATATGTATATAAGTGGTCGATTAAGTAACGTCCCTTTTTTTGAATTATCAACACATATTATTTTTATTGCAAAGCAAAATAATATTCCAAAAATTATGATTTTACCAACTAGCAAAATAAATATTGAAAAAGTTGTATTTGATTTATTAGGTAACAAATTAGCAAACGTTTATATTGAAAATAATAATATATCAGACGAAAATTTCATTGGAGATGATAATAATACTCACGAAATTATAGATTTTATGATGAATCATATAATTATGAGTAAATGTTCTGAGATGATTGGTGCATCAGAAGCGGTGTTAAATAAAACTATAGATTATATTAAAAACAGGGAACAATTTGGACGATCATTAGCCTCCTTTCAATCAATACAACACAAAATTTCAGAAATATTTACTTCTATAAGTGAAACGAAAGAGTTAAGTAGATATTTATCGAAAATCATTAACTCTAATCAAAAAAAATATTCATCTTTATTAAAGATTAAATGTAATGAAAGTTTAAATACAATTATTTGGGATGCACATCAATTACACGGAGCCATAGGATTTACTTGGGATTATGGACTACATTTATATACTAGAAAAATCCTTATGAATAAATCCGTTTTAGGAGATACAGAATTCCACTCAAAGATTCTTTTATCATGATCAATAAAAATTTTGCTTTCGTCAAATTAATGCAGGCTAAAGAATATAGATTATTCTGGATTGCAGCTTTTTTTTCAAACATGGGTATGTGGGCTCTTGTTTATGGGAGACTTTGGTTAATGAGAACGATGACTGATTCAGAAATAATGCTTGGATTGGTAGCCAGTGCAAATTTAACTCCAGTTCTTTTGTTAAGTATTTTTGGTGGTTTAATTGCGGATAAATACAATAGATTGAAAATTTTAAGAAGCACACGTTTTTTGTTTTCAATTATGACATTATTGACAGGATTTTTAATCTTCTTCAAAGTCATGAATCCAATAATATTAATACTAATTTCAACCATTACCGGAATATTATTAGCTATTGACATACCTTCAAGATCATCAATGATAGCAAAATTAGTGACAAAAGATCAATTGGCAACAGCTATATCAATGTACTCAATAGTTTTTGGGGTTTCTGCAATAGTAGGTCCTTCTTTATTTCATCCCATTGTCAATTATTTTGGATTATCAGGAATATTTTTCATTATAGGGATTTTCTATTTATTAACATTTGTAACTCTTATTAAAATGAACTTGAGTATTCATAATCCAACTAAAGAAATTAAAAGTTACAAAGTTTTTGATGAATTATATATAGCAGCCAAATATTTAGTAAAAACCCCCATACTCTTTATAATTCTATCTATTGGAATCTTAGAAGGAATTACCGCGGGTTCAATTGATGTTCTTATACCAGCTATAACTACCGATATATTGAACGGTACTTCAAAAACATATGGCAATTTACTTTTAATTGGGGGAATTTCTGGTTTGTTTTCTACCTCTTTTTTAATTTTATATGGAGATAAAATAAATAAGTATACGTTTTACGTATTTAGTGGACTTTTATATTGTTTGGCATTAATCATTTTGGGTAGCAATTTTGGCATGGATAAAATTTTTTATTTATTTTTTATAATTGCTGCAGCTAGAGTTATTCATCAAACAATGGGAACAACCATTATTCAATCTCGTGTTAAAGAAGAATTTAGAGGTAGAGTCTTGAGTATACTTAATTTATCATGGGGTGCAGGTGCAATTGGTTCAGTGTTTATCGGATTTTTAGCTGAAAGTTTTTCAATAAATTTTGCTATTTTTTTTGCAGGTATCATTAGTTTTATAGCATTATCAGTAGGTGGGTTCGCGATAATATATAAATACAAATAAATTGTCAACGAACTAAACTTGCATGATAATACAATAAATTTCCCCAAAAACATGCCAAAACCTTTGACACATTCTATATGCTCTATAAAATGTTAATCAAAACTTCATAAATCTAAAACAGGCTGAAAGGAAATATTATGCAACCATTTGCATATACTGCGCCAACCACAGTAAAAGAAGCAGTTGAAATACTAACAAAACACGGCAACAAAGCAAGACCATTAGCAGGTGGAACTGATCTTCTAGTTCAGATACGAGGAGGAAGGTTCAATCTAGATGCAGTCGTAGACATAAAAAAAATACCAGAATTAAACAATCTTTCCAATGATAGTAACTCTCTAAACATAGGAGCTGCTGTTCCTTGTCATAGAATATATGAAGATCCAAAAATTTCAGAAGATTATCCAGGACTAATTGATGCCGCCGAGTTGATTGGTGGTATACAAATCCAATCAAGAGCAGGATTTGGTGGTAATTTATGTAACTCTACTCCTTCTGGAGATAGTATTTGTCCTCTAATTGTTCTTTCAACGGTTGCAAATATAGAGGGCAGTAAAGGAAAAAGAAGTATCCCTGTGGAAGACTTTTGTACTGGCCCTGGTTCCAATACACTGGACGATGGAGAATTACTTGTCTCTTTATCAATACCAAATCAAGGGAGTAAATTTAATTCTGCTTACGAGCGTTTTATACCCCGAAATGAAATGGATATAGCCGTAGCTGGTGTGGCTTCAAGCATACTCATTGGATCTAATGGAAAAATAGAATCAGCAAGAATTGCCCTTGCCTCTGTAGGACCTACTCCAATATTTGCTAAGAAAGCTTCCGAATCTCTGATTGGTAAAGAACCAGGTGAAGCAGCTTTCAATGAAGCTGGAGCAATTGCTAAAACTGAGTGTTCTCCAATTGAAGATATGCGTGGTACTGTTGATCAAAGAAAGCACTTAGTTGATGTACTAACTGTTAGAACTTTAAATAAATCATTAGAAAGAATAGGTGGATAATTATGGCAACAAATGAAAAAATTCATATAAAAACTACAATTAATGGCAACCCTGAAGAATTTTTAGCTGATCCACATGTAAGCCTATTGGATGCACTAAGAGAAATTGTTGGGTTAACAGGAAGTAAAGAAGGATGCTTGGACGGAAATTGTGGTGCTTGTACTGTTTCGGTAAATGGAAGAATTGTTGACTCATGTTTGGTACTAGCTGCTGAAGTTGATGGTCAAAATGTTGATACAGTTGAAGGAATGGCAAGCGCTGACGGATTACATCCTCTACAACAAGCTTTTCTCGAAGAAGCAGCTCTTCAATGTGGAATTTGTACACCAGGTTTTTTGGTCTCCGCTAAAGGGTTATTAGATAATGAACCAGATCCTAGTGAAGAAAGAATCAGACACTGGTTAGCTGGTAATTTATGTAGATGTACGGGATACAACAATATAATAAAAGCTGTACAGAAAGCAGCAAAAAACTTATAAGTGATAAAAAATATTCACCAACATGTAAAGGATGAGGAAAAAAATGGTTAACGTATCAGATTCAAAAAGTTACAAAGTTGTAGGGACTGACCCTATAAGGCACGATGGTTATGACAAAGTGACTGGAAGAGCCATATATGGAGCAGATGTAAAATTACCAGGATTAATTTGGGGTTCTGTACTAAGAAGTCCCCATGCGCATGCTGTTATAAAAAGCATTGATACCTCATCTGCTGAAAAAATGGATGGAGTTTTTGCGGTAATGACTGCTAAAGATTTCCCAAGTAAAGATAATAAATTCGGTGACATTGGAGAAGGAACAGAAAATCTAAAATGGGCACAGGATAACATTCTGGCGAGTGATAAAATCCAGTATAAGGGACAAGCAGTAGCTGCTGTAGCGGCACGAGATAGAAATACTGCTGACGAAGCAGCTTCAAAAATAAAAGTTGTTTATGAAGTTTTAGAGTCAGTAACAAATGTAGAAGATGCTACAAAAAAAGATGCTCCAATTCTTTTTAAAGATCTTAATGGAAACCACTTAGGTAAAAAAGTAAAAAATACTAACGTAGCAGAAATAACACGAAATGGAATAGGGGACCCTGACAAGGCTTTTAAAGAAGCCGAGAATATTGTTGAAAGAACATTTACTCTTCAAATGGTACATCAGGGCTATATTGAACCCCATAATGCTACAGCTCATTGGGATGAAGAAGGAAGAATAAGAATCTGGACTTCTACTCAAGGAGCATTCGATGTGAGAGGGGCAGTTACTGAAATATTAGAGATGGATGTATCTAGAGTTAAGGTTACTCCACTAGAAATTGGAGGTGGATTCGGAGGGAAAATTCCAATTTATCTAGAACCAATTGCTTCAATCCTTTCAAAAAAATCTGGTTTTAGACCTGTCAAACTTGTAATGGAAAGAACGAATATCTTTCAAGCCTCAGGTCCTGCACCAGGTGGAACAATATCAGTAAAAATGGGAACTGATAAAAATGGAAAAATTATTGCTGGTGAATCAGTTATAAAGTTAGAAGCTGGAGGATACCCAGGGGCAGCAATAGGTGCTGCAGTTCAATGTGTTTTTGCACCATATGATATTCCTAATGCAAGAATAGATGGATATGATGTTGTAGTAAACAAACCAAGATCATTTGCTTATAGAGCACCTGGATCGCCTCAAGCTGCATTTGCTGCAGAAACAGTTGCAGATGAACTAGCAAAAATACATGGAATGGATCCTATAGAATTCAGATTACTAAATGCTGCAAAAGAAGGAACCAGAAGGGCCGATGGAGTTATATTTCCAAAGGTTGGAAATATTGAAGTTCTAGAAGCTGCTAAAGCAAGTGATCACTGGAAAGCTCCGTTAGGAACTCCCCCAAAAGGAAGAGTAAGAGGTAGAGGACTCGCTTCAGGATATTGGTTTAATATTGGAATGAAATCCACTGTTAATCTTCAAGTAAATTCTGATGGTACAGTAGCTTTAATTGAAGGTTCTACAGATATAGGAGGAACAAGAACTTCTATTTCAATGCAAGCAGCTGAAATATTGGGGATTGGAGTTGAAAATTTCAGACCAGTAGTTGGTGATACAGAAACTGCTGGATATGCAGATGTTACTGGTGGTTCAAGAACTACTTATGCTACTGGTTATGCCGCAGTAAAAGCTGCAGAAAACCTTATTACAGTCTTAAAAGACAGATGTGCAATACTCTGGTCTATTGATGAAAAAGATGTCGATTTCAATGATGGAACATTTTTTGCAACTAAGGATCCAGAATTAAAAATAAGCTTTAAAGAGTTGGCTAAAAAAATTGAAGATACAGGAGGTCCAGCTGCATCAAGTGGTAGTGTTGATTTAGAATCAGGTGGAGGTGCATTTGGAACTCATATAGTCGATGTTGACGTTGATTTAGAAACAGGAAAAACTGATGTTGCTAGATATACCGCCATACAAGATGCTGGAACAGCTATATATCCTGCTTATGTAAAAGGACAAATAGCTGGAGGTGCAGTTCAGGGAATTGGGTGGGCACTAAATGAAGAGTATTATATGAGTGATGATGGATCCATGGCTAATACTTCTTATTTGGATTACAGAATACCTACTTCTTTAGATCTTCCAACTATTGAAACAATCATAGTTGAAGTTCCCAATCCTGGGCATCCATTTGGAGTTAGGGGTGTTGGTGAAGTCCCTATTTGTCCTCCAATTGCTGCTATAGGAAATGCATTACACGATGCAGTTGGAAAAAGATTTTATGATGCTCCAATGAAACCTGGAAGAATATTGAATGTTCTAGGTAAAATTGAAAAATAAAACAACATAAAAATAAAAATGAAAGAAATCGTGGTTTGTGAATTTTATATAATTGTATAAAATTTATATACCACGATTTTTATTTAAGGAAATAATTATGACTCTAAAAAATTATAAACAAAAAAAAGATTTCAATGTAATTGGAACCAACCCAATAAGACACGATGGATATGATAAAGTAACTGGCAGAGCAATTTATGGGGCAGATGTAAAATTACCCAATCTAATTTGGGGTGAGGTTGTACGTAGTACTATTGCTCATGGGAAAATAAAATCCATTGACGTGTCTAAAGCTGAAAAAATGGAAGGAGTCTTTGCAGTTATTACCCATAAGGATTTTGAAAAAAACAATAAAGATAATAATGTTAATTTGGCCAGAGATATGCAAAACATTTTGGCAAAAGATAAAGTTTTATACAAGGGGCATGCAATAGCAGCTGTATCTGCAAGGGATCGAAACACAGCAAAAGAAGCATGTAATTTAATTAAGGTAGAATACGAAGAATTGCAACCAGTATCAAATGTCAGTGAAGCTATAGAAACAAATGCCCCTATACTAATTGAAGATCTCGTTGGAGATCACCTAGGAAAAGCTGTAAACAAAACTAATATAGCAAAACAAATAAGACATCAACTTGGAGATACTAATGAAGGTTTTAAACATTCAGATTTAATTATTGAAAAAGAATTTGATCTAGAAATGGTGCATCAAGGTTATATAGAACCTCATAATGCTACAGCTCATTGGGATGAAAACGATCATTTATCACTTTGGTCAAGTACCCAAGGTTCATTTGCAGTAAGAGACTTAACAGCTGGTTTTGTAGGCTTAAATGAATCACAGGTTACAACTTATCCAGTAGAAATAGGTGGTGGATTTGGAGGAAAAACTAAAGTATATTTACCCCCTCTTGCAGCATTGCTTTCTAAAAAATCAGGTTTTAGACCTGTAAAAATGATCATGGATAGAGTTTCAGTTTTCCTAGCTTCAGGACCAGCTCCAGGAGGAAAGGTCAGAGTAAAACTTGGAGTAACAAAAGAAGGGAAATTTACAGCTGGAATAGTAGATTTAAAATTCGAAGCCGGTGCGTTCCCAGGTTCCTCAATAGCAGCCGGAGCAACTTGCTGCTTAGCTTGCTACAACATTCCAAACGTACAAATTGATGCATTTGATGTAGTTGTAAATAAACCTAAAACTGCTGCTTATAGAGCTCCTGGTTCTCCACAAGTGTCTTTTGCTGTTGAAAGCGTTATAGATGATATTTGTGAAAAAATGGATTGGGACAAAATAGATTTCAGATTAAATAATGCATCTAAAGAAGGTACAAGAAGAGCTGATGGTGTTCAATTCAATAAAATTGGTTTTATTGAAACATTAGAAGCTGCAAAATCCAGTGATCATTGGAAAAGTCCTCTAATGAAAAACAATCAAAATAAAGTATATGGGAGAGGTATTGCTTGCGGTTTTTGGATGAATGGAGGTGGTAAATCAACAGTAGATTTAATGCTTCATGATGATGGTAACATAGCCTTAAATGAAGGCTCAGCAGATATTGGAGGGACTAGAACTTCCATTGCTATGCAAGTTGCAGAAACGCTTGGTGTTTCTGCAGAAAGAATTCAACCTTCTATTCCAAATACTGATAGTATTGGTTTCACAGGAACTACAGGTGGCTCTAGAACCACATACGCAACCGGATTGGCTGGTTTAGAAGCCGCTGACAAATTAATTATAGAAATGAAAAAACGTGCAGGAATTTACTGGAATATTGAAGAAACGGATATAAAATTCTCTGAGGGAAATATTTACTCAACAAAAGATCCTGAGCTCAAATTAAGTATAAAAGAACTTGCTGCAGTAATTGGCGAAACTGGAGGGCCTATATCTTCTACATCTTCTGTTAACTTACCTGGTGGTGGTAATGGATTTGGAATAGGAATAAGTGACATACAAATTGATACACTTACCGGAAAAACGGATGTTGTCAGATACACAGCAATTCAAGATGTTGGAAAAGCAATTTATCCACAATATGTCGAGAGTCAAATTGCTGGAGGTGCCGTTCAAGGTATAGGATGGGCTTTAAATGAAGAGTATTATATGAATGATATGGGAATAATGACAAATTCTAGTTTTCTGGATTATAGAATGCCAACTTCTTTAGACCTTCCTAATATAGAAGTAATAATAGTGGAAGTTCCGAATCCCCAACATCCATATGGAGTAAGAGGCGTAGGTGAAGTTCCTATAATTCCTCCATTAGCTACATTGGCAAATGCAATAAAAGATGCAATTGGTACTAGAATTTATTCAACACCTATGAATCCTGGCAAAATACTTGAGGTTTTATCAAGTGGCTAAAGTATTTCTACCTTTTCAATTAAAAGAAATAACTGAAAATAAAGATTTTATAGAAGTTAAAGGTAAAACTTTAAGGGAAGTTATTAACAATCTAGACAATATGTATCCTGGACTAAAAGATCATCTTGTTGAAGAAGGAAAAATTAAATCAGGATTATCTGCAATATGTGGATTTGCAGCTACAAGAAAAGGACTACTTCAAGAATTGGAAGAAGATACTGAAGTACATTTCTTACCTGCCATATCAGGAGGATAAGTGTTTAATTTAAACAAAAAAATAATTGAAAATTCATATAAACAAATTATAGACAGTTTAGGTGATGTTGTAGATAAAAAAGGAGTAAATGATACTCCAAAACGAGTAGCTAATGCTTATGAAGAGCTTCTTTCTGGTTATACTGCTGATATAGAAAAAATAATTAATAATGCTCTATTTCATGTAGAGTATGATCAAATAGTCATAGTAAAAAACATAAGATTTTACTCACTTTGTGAACATCATATATTGCCTTTTTTTGGAAAAATAGATATAGGTTATTTGCCTAATAACAAAATTATAGGATTATCTAAAATCCCTAGAATAACTCAAGTTTTTTCTAAAAGATTACAGGTTCAAGAGAGATTGACTGAACAAATAGGAAAAGCAATTTTTGAAAATACAGATGCTCTAGGAGCTGGTGTTGTAATCAATGCTCAGCATATGTGTAGTAGTATGAGAGGTGTTAATATGCCAGGCACAGATATGGTAACAAGTTCATTATTTGGTACTTTTAAGTCTGATGATGCAACAAGAAAAGAATTTTTTGATCTTATAAAGTAAGGCATAAACGTGAAATTTATAGGCAAAAATGCCCTTATTACAGGTTCGGCAAATCGCATAGGTAAAGATATAGCGATATATTTAGCTTCGATAGGTATAAATGTAGCTCTTCATTACAATAAATCATCTGATTCGGCTATAAACACTTTGGAAGAAATAAAAAAACATAAAATAAATTCCAGTATGTTTCAAGCTGATCTTTCAAAAGAAAAAAACTGTTTAAATCTGATAAAAAATGTAAATGAAACCTTTGGACCTATAAGTATTTTAATCAATAACGCATCAACTTTTAAAAAGAATAATTTACATGACACTAAAGTTGTTGATTTAAATAATGATTTTTTTGTTAATCTTATAGCTCCATTTATACTCTCTAGAGAGATATTTAAAGGTAATCTTAAAGGAAAAGTTGTAAATCTTACTGACTGGAAAACAATCAGAAAAAACAGATTTTCATACGGATTAAGTAAATTTGCAATTTCTGGATTAACGAAATCACTGGCAATTTCAATGGCTCCACGATTTCAAGTAAATGAAATAGCATTAGGAGCTATATTGCCTCCCGTTGATGCATCATCTAGAAGAACAAAAAAAATAAATTTAGGTCCCATGAAAAGGGTTGGACGAATTGATGAAATTATAAGTTGTTTAAGAATGTTTTTAGATAATGATTTTATTACCGGTGAAAAAATAAATATAGATGGTGGAAGGCATATACTTTGAGTAATGAATTAAAAAGCGATGAAATTTTCATAGATAGTTTGGAATGTTTTACTGTAATTGGAATAAATGATTGGGAAAAGAAAACCAAACAACTAGTTGTTATAGACATTTCAATTTTTATAGTTCAAATTCCAAATAATAATAAAGATGTTATTACTGAAACGATAGATTACAAAAATTTATCTTACAAAATAAAAGATTTTGTGGAAAAGAGTAATTTCGATCTAATAGAAACATTGGCCAAAGAAATAGCTTTATTATGTTTAAAAGTTGAAAAAGTTATTAAAGCTACTGTAAAAGTAAATAAACCGCATGCTTTGAAAATATCTAAAAATGTAGGAGTAATCGTTTCAAGAGAAAAGAACAATGAAAATTAAAATAGATTATGGAAAAAATGGGCTCATTCTAGAAGTTCCTGATAATTCAACTGTTTTGAACCCTAAACACAAAGAAAAAATAGATAATCCCGAAGCAGTTATAATGTCTTCACTAACGAATCCTATTAATAGTCCTCCATTAATTAATCTTTACAAAAAAGGTATGAAAGTTGGGATTTCTGTTTGTGATCATACTAGAGCCCAACCAAGAAATGAAATAATAAAATGTATCATGGAATTATTAGGCAACATAGACAAAGAAAATATGTTGATTTTTATAGCAACAGGTAGTCACAGACAATCAACTGATGAAGAAATAACAAATATGTTTAATAATGAAATATTATCTAATGTAACGATAATAAATCATGAAGGAAATAAAGATTCAAATATTAAAACTATAGGAAAAACTTCAAAAAAAACGCCCATAGAAATAAATAAAGAATGGTTAAATTGTGATTTGAAAATTACTACTGGTTTCGTTGAACCTCATTTTTTTGCAGGGTTTTCAGGTGGTCCAAAAATGGTTGCGCCAGGATTAGCAGGGTTGGAAACAATCATGAATTTACACGATTATAAAAGAATCAAACATAATAAATCTATTTGGGGAGTAACAAAAGGTAATCCTATACATGAGGAAATAACAGAAATCTCAAGAATCATCAAAGTAGATTTTGCAATCGACTTTACCTTAAATAGAAATCAAGATATTACTGGTGTATACGCAGGAAATTTAGAGACTGAGCATGGAATAGCATGCTCACGAGTAAAGCAAGATTCTATGATAGCAACAAAAAAAATGTTTGATTTAGTTATCACTTCTAATTCAGGATATCCCCTTGATCAAAATTTATATCAATCAATTAAAGGGATTTCTGCTGCTGCTCAAATTACCAAACCTGGAGGAACCATAATAAGTGTCGCTGAATGTTCTGATGGAATACCAAATGGGAGTAGTTATCATAAATTACTAAAATCTTTTCCTACCCCTAAATCTTTTTTGTCAAAAGTAAAGGATAAGAACTACTCAGAACCTGATCAATGGCAGTTTCAAATTCAATCACAGATACAAAATAATAATAATTTAATGATTTATTCTAAATTAAATGAATCAGAAACTATTGAATCTCATATGACAAAAATAACTGACATCAACCAAATAATAGAAGGTTTACAATCAAAAATAAAAAACCCTTCAATATGTATTTTGCCAGAAGGGCCACAAACAATTCCCTACAAAGTATAAAAATGATCAAACATACAATTAATGCCATTGATAAATTAAAAAACGAAGGTCTCATAAAGGATTTTTCTATTTCAATAAAACATAGAAGTAAAAATATATCTGATTTTGATTCTTTGGATTCAAAAAAGCAATATCATATATTTTCTGCAGGAAAACCAATGATAGCTGCAGTAATTTGGAAATTATATGATGAAAAAATCTTAGATTTTAATGATCCCGTTTGCAAATATTGGCCTGAATTTAAAAAAAATAATAAAGATAAAATTCTAATAAAACATATTATGACTCACACATCTGGAATTTCATTAACTGATAGTTTAAGAGACCATGATTATGGAGATTTAAATCGTATTGCAAGATGGTTAGAAAATTATACTCCTGAATCAACACCAGGAAAAAAAATTTCTTACCATGAGGTTACTTTCGGATGGATATTGGGTGAAATTGTTCAAAGAATTACTAATAAATCTTTTGAAGAAATTTTTTTTGAAAAAGTGTGTATCCCATTAAATCTAAAAAAAACTTATTTTAAAATGAAAGAGAGTAAAAACGAAGAATTGCCAACCAATATATTCAAACATGAATCATGCAAGATAAGTAATATTGATAAAATATTTAGAGCATTATTGATAAACAAAATTCCTCTAATATCTGGATCTTGTATATCAAATACCCAAGATTTAACAAGATTTTATTCAGCAATTATTAATAGTAAAAGCTGGTTATCCAATAAAACTAAGAAGCTTATTACCAAAATTCATGTAAAGGGAATTGATTATAATAATCGTTTATTATTTTCACGATTGGGTCTTGGTATAAGATTTTCAGGAAATAATATAAATGAAAGAAGTGTTTCTTCAGCCTCTAATGGTTTCGGACACGGAGGCTTGTTATCATGCATAGCCTGGACAGAACCAAAATCAAATTTATCAATCGCAATATTGAACAATTTATTATTATCACATACTTTGAATGTATATAGATTTAATTTATTATCACATGCAATTAAAGAAGATTTAAAAAGGATCTTTAAATGAAATTTTTCTTTATATCACTTTGTTTTATTTTCTTATTTAGTTGTGCTGAACAAATAGATATAGAAGCTACGATAGATGAAAGAGCAAAAAAAATTGCAATTGAAATATTAAATGACAGACAGACCGCAACACCTCAACCTACTGCAACGCCTCAAGCAATAATTATGCCAACACCTCAGCCTACTGCAACGCCTCAAGCAATAATTATGCCAACACCTCAGCCTACTGCAACGCCTCAAGCAATAATTATGCCAACACCTCAGCCTACCGCAACGCCACAAGCACTAATTTCTAATGATATTCAAAACTTATATAACGAAGCAAGAAAAAAAGTGGTAAGAATAAGTTTTGATACTGCAAGTGGAAAAAGTGAAGGAAGTGGTTGGATAATTGAAAAAGGTTGGGTAATAACAAATGAACATGTTGTAGGAGCACAAAGATTTGTAACTATTGAAATTCCACAAGAAAACAAATTAGAATATAAACGAATTACTGGAGAAGTAAAAGGGGTTGATACCAAGAGAGATTTAGCTGCGATAAAAATCAATTATTCTCAAGAACCAATCACAACAAGGGAGGTAACTATTGATGATATTGGAGAACAGGTAGTTACGCTTGGATACTCGGCAGGTAATGCAGGAGTTCCATCTACACATTCGGGAGTAATTACTTACGTAAAAGAATCTATTGATGTAGATACAGACACCCTTACCCCTTTCTGGGGTCAAAATCTAAATGGTAAAATTTCTGTAATAGTTTTTGACGCAGATGCCGATCCAGGAGATTCAGGTGGACCATTAATAGATAGTAAAGGGAATGCAATTGGAGTAGTTTATGGAAGGCTAAATACTACAAATGGAAAGGTGGCAACAGGGCAACAATTCGCAACGAATATTTTTTCCGTAAGAGAAGTTTGGGAAGATTTGAAAAAAGGAATTAATACTTCAATAAAATAGTCTACTTAGAATACGTTTCCAAATATTGGAAAAGTTCACTATCTGGATCCAATATTATAGTTGACCCCGCTAAAGATGATTCATACGCTTCTAATGATCTAACAAATCCATAAAATTCAGGATCCTCAGACAAAGCTTCGGCTAGTGCATCAATAGCTAATTTCTCTCCTTCACCTCTTAGTACTGCTGCTTCTCCTCGTGCTGACTCTAGAGTTATTTCAACTAATCTATCAACTTCAGCTCTGATTTCTTTGTCTTTTTGTTCACCTTCTGCCTTAAATGCACTCGCTTTTCTAAATCTTTCTGCAACCATTCTGTCAAAAATTGAACTTTCTACTGAGTCAGGAAAATCTGCTCTTTTAATTCTTACATCAATAATTTCAACACCCCATATATCTTGGAGAGGAATAAGAAATTTCACTTCAGTAGTATCTGGTAAAACATTTGACAATAAAGAAACTTTATCTTCTGCAGTAATCAAACTAAAACGAGATTCGCCGTCAGGCTTTGTATATATCATTATTTGTTCGTTGCCAATTCCACCATCATATGCACTTGCCTCAGCTTTAGAAATTTCAAACTTATTGGAATTATTAGTAATATAACTCATTACTAATTCTCTTTTTTCAGAAATGACTTCATCCTGTGTATCTAATGCTATTTCTTCACGTAAGTTAGAAGCAACGATACTGGCAATTCGTGAATCTGCAGTTGTTTCATCAGTCAATGTTTTAAAAAATAGTAAAGGGTTTAATATTTTATATCTTGCATATGCATCAACTCTTATTCTTTTTTTATCACTAGTCAGTAATGATTCGGGCGGAACATCTACTCGCTGTAAACGTTTATCAAACTTATTTACTGAGTCAATATATGGAACCTTTAATTTCAAACCAGGAGTTACATATGAGGATCGAAATTCTCCAAATCTAGTCACAATTGCTACTTCTGTTTCATTTATTTGGAATAGGGCTTGGAATAATGTAAATAAAGCAATAATTACTAAAACAATTAATGGTGTAAATTTTTTATTCATATAACAACTCCTTAAGGACCACTTGTAGAACTTGTTCGAATTTGTGTGGCGTTAGCATCTATATCAAGTAAAGGTAAAATTTTAGAATCATTTATAATGTACTTATTTAATGAAGGAAAGATTCGTTCTACCATTTCAAGATATAATCTCTGTCTAGTTACTTCTGGGGAGTTATTATAACCTTCAAGAAGTTTTTTAAATCCTTCTGCTTCACCTGTAGCTTTTGCAATTCTCCCCTGTTTAAAAGCTTGTGCAGACTCTGTTATTTTTGCAGCCTCACCTAGCGCTTTTGGAATTTCAGCTTCTTTGTATGCATCTGCTAAATTGATAATCCTATCTCGTTCTTCTCTAGCTCTAGTAACATCATCAAATGCGTCTTGAACTGCTAATGGAGGATTAACATTTTGTAATCTTACAGCTATTACTTCTATTCCAGTTTTATAATATTCATTTATATCTCTCATTATTATCAAAACATTATCTTGAACTTCACCTTTTTGTGTGGTCAATACATCATCAATTTTCCTTCTACCTACAACTTGCCGTAATGCCGTTTCCGTTATATCTCTTAAAGTAACTCCATCCGGAGAACCATCTGCAATCTGCCTATCTGGTTCACCAGGGTCATCGACTAAAAATAAATAATTTTTAAGATTGGAAATTCTATATTGAATTACTGCTTGTACATCTACTATATTTTCATCTCCTGTAATCATGAGAGATTCATCTGGGACATCTCGTGCACCTTCATTCCCGAATGTCCTAAACCCCAATTCTAATTGTCGAGTCGCGGTTACTACTACTACATCTTTTTGCCCTATAGGGGAAGGCCACCACCAATGTAATCCACTTGTTTGAATAGATTGAAATTTTCCAAACATTCTCAATGCTGCCTGTTGATCAGGACCAACGGTGTAGACTCCAGTACCTAACCAAATTACTGAAATAACAATAATTATTAGTAAAATAATGGAGGAGTTCCCTGCTGGGATTTTTGATAAAAAAGGGATGTTTTTCTTTAAATTCTCAAAAAATTCTTGAAAAGAAATATCATATTCATCTTTTCTAGAACCTGATGGAGGTCTATAAACTTTAGAAATCCCTAATGTTCTTTTTATAAAATTCATAATTTATATTATAACTTATTTTTTTAGTAGTTTATTTTCATAAAATTCATTGAATACTTCTATATTATCAATACTTTTGATGTCATGGATTAATTCTCCATATGAAGAATAGTTTTTTCTTAACTCTATCAAGTAGTCATCTATTTCAGACAAAGATCCAGGAGATAAGGCATAATTACCATTAAATGCAAAATATGCCTGATTTATTTTTCTTATTTTATAACCCAATCGGTTTATTTCTTTGGTCCTATTAAACATATATTCTTCTGCGTCTAAAACTAAACCTTTAGATAATAGGTCATCAACTTCAAGCCTTGTTTCTCTCATAAAATTATAAAATTTTTTGTCCCGATTAACGTTTTCATATTTATCTGATAATAAGTTTTTTGAAATTTCAGAGGCAAACAAATCTGCTAAACTTTCATTCAATGTGACCATTTCTCCTCCCGAGAAATATGAACGACCCAAAGGGAAAAAAAATAAATAATGATGTAACCATTCATGTGCAACAGTTTTCGTAAGATGTGAATAACTATTATGTTTCTGAACAATGCTGGGATATGACGCGAATCCTCCTGTATTCATAATCAAGGCAGAGTACTCTTTATTAGAAATTTTTTCTTCTATGTCTAAAATAATTTCTAATGACAAATTGGGTTTAAGCAGAATTGCCTTTTCTAATACTATTTCTTCTCTTGGAGATAATACTAATACTTTTGGAGATTCATGAATAATAAAGCTTACAGGAGGAAATAAAATATCTTTTTTTAAATTCTGTTTTACTTCATTTGAAATGATTTCTTCAACAAATTTTTCTACTTCATAAGATCTGATTTCAGAGTCTTGCTGGTCCAAATAGATAATAACATCAGATTCATTTATAGAATAATCTTTAAACAAGTTTATTAACTTTAAACTTAAGGATTTGAATTCCCATTTTATTATATTAAATTTATGCTCAGCTACTACTTCTTCTAAATAAGTAGGTTTATAGGAATGATTAAAATTAATAAAAATTATTAAAATAAATATACATAGTGAGAATGTGATTTTACGATACAAAATTTTTTATTTTATTTTTTTTAATTCTTCTATTAGTTCTTCCAAAAAATCATTACAATCTGCTATAACTCCAAATTTTGCGTATTTAAATATCGGAGCAGATTCATCAGTATTTACAGATATTATATTTTGAGAATTTAAACAACCTGCTAAATGTTGACTAGCTCCTGAAATTCCAAAAGTAAGATAAAGTTGTGGACTTATAGATTTGCCGGTTAATCCAACTAAATTTCCAGGAGGAATCCATCCAGATTCAACTGCTGCTTTTGAAGCTCCTACAGCCCCATTGAATAACCCAGCCAAATTTGTTATTTTGTCAAAATTTTCTTTACTTCCCATTCCCCTTCCACCAGAAACTACTATATCTGCATCACCTAATTGCAATCCTTCAGGGGTCATTTTATTAGTTTCAACAATATTATAATTTGTTTTGTTAGATTTTGATAATGATATGTTATTAATTGATCTTATTTCCCTTTTTAGATCTATTTCTTCAAATGAATTTTTTCTTATTTTTATCACTATAGTACTCTTCTTATGGATATTATAAACAGCTTCAGCTGATTCACCATGTATGGGTCTTATTAGTTTTATTTCATCATTAGTTTGCGAAACTACTTTTTTTACATCTGGGATGTAAGGAAATTTATTTCTAAAAGCTAACATTGGTGCAATAAAATTACCATAATCATCTTTTTGAAATAATAAGAAATCAGGATTTTCTTCTCTTATAAATAGGTTGATGGTTTCAGCTATATCATTATAATTATGTTCATTATTTTTCAGATCATTGTAAAAAATATTATTACCAGGCAATCTAGAAATGATTTCTTTAGGACCACCAAATGCAAGAATAGTTACATCTGAATTATTAGATAATTGGTCTAAAAAACTAAATACTTCCAAGCTAGAATGATCAAATGATTCATAATCATTATTAATAATTGTCAATATTTTTAAATTCAAAATATTCCTTCTTTCTTTAATATTTTTAATAAATTTACAGCTTTTTCTTTATTATTTTCTCCACTGATAAATTTGATCTGATTATCGTTTTCTGGAAAATAAATTTTCTCTATTTCGATTTGATTCGTCAAATCATCATTAGAATTTAGATTTAAATCAGATAAGTGAATTTTTTCTAACTTAGTTTTAGAGGCTTCCATTATTCCTTTCAAAGTTGGAAATCTTGGGTCCCCAGCTTGATTCCCAACAGTTAAAATTAACGGTAACTTTGCACTTAAAACTTGGAATCCATCTGTAATGATTTTTTCTATTATGAATTCGTCTTTTTTAGGTTTTATATCTCTTACTATATTTATAATGGGGATTGTTAATATTTCAGCAATGGCAAAAGGAACAGAAGCCATATCAAAATCAGAAGCATGTCTACCACAAAAAATTACGTCGTAGGGACCTGTTTTGTTAATCATTTTAGAAAGAATATTGGCAGTAGTATAAACATCAATATTATCCAATTTTTCAGATTCACATATTACTAATTTATCAGCTCCCATTGCTATTGGTTTTTTTATCACTTCACTAGTAAAATTATTTCCTACAGAAATGATAGTGATTTCGCAATCTTTGAAATTTTCTGAAAATTTCAAAGCCAATTCAACTGCATTTAAATCAAATGTGTTAACAGTCGAAGAAATATTTTCTGTAGGAATAATTTTTAATTTTTCTTTATCTATAGATAATTTATCAGGAGGTGTGTCAGAATCAGGAACTTCTTTTATACATACACAAATTTTCATATTTTATTTTGAACATTTAAAATATAATCAGACTTAAGTTCCATAGTATATTAAATATTTCATGAAAACACTAATAAAAGCATTAGATGATTTGAAATTACCTTTTAGCAAAAAGGTACTGAATCAATATGAAATTTATATAAATGAAATAATAAGAGTTTCTGAAAATTTTAATCTTTCTGGTGCTAAATCCTGGAGTAAAATAAGAGACGATCTAGTAATTAAATCTTTAAGGTATTGTAGTGTTATTAATAGTTTAATGAATTTTAAATTAAACAGTCCAAATCTTCAAGTTTTGGATGTAGGAACTGGAGCAGGAATACCCTCAATCCCAATGAAATTACTGTATCCAGAATTTAATTTAAAAATGGTAGAATCATCAAAAAAAAAATGCCAATTTCTGGAAGATATCTTAGCAAAATTAAATTGCAACAAAGTGATAGTTGAAAATTCCAGAATCGAAGATATGGGATTTGGAGAAGATAGAGAAAAATATGATTTGGTATTATCAAGAGCTTTAGCAAAATTACCAAGTTTAGCCGAATTAACTATTCCTTTTGCAAAAGTAGGTGGATCAATAATAACCGTTAAGGGAAGTTATCCAAAAAAAGAAATTAAAGAATCAGAGTACATATCAAGATTACTAGGTATAAATAAAACACACTTTAATAGGATTTCTGCACCCATCAATATCAAAGAGGATTTTTTTATTATATGGGATAAAAAAGAAAAAACGCCCAATGGTTTCCCTAGAAAAAACGGAACACCTCAAAAGAAGCCAATCATAAACGAACATATGAATTAGTAAATTAAATGATTAGATCATGATTTATTTATAATTGAGAATAATTTTAGCTAAATGAGACTTATAATTAAATATTGTTTATAAAAAATTTAATGGGGCTGTAGCTCAGCTGGGAGAGCGCATCGCTGGCAGCGATGAGGTCAGGGGTTCGATCCCCCTCAGCTCCACCATAATTTTACTTTATACATAATTGATAAATAAATTGGAAGATAAAATGAAAAAAATAATTGTGACAAAGAAAAATGAACTAGAGGAAGAAATAAACTCTGGAGCTATGTTAAGACTTGCTGGTGTTTCAAAAAATTTAAGCAATGCAACAAATATACATATGGCAATAGCAACTATCCCTAAAGATAGATGTTCCACTACTCATTTTCACACAAATTGTGAATCCGCAATTTATGTATTATCAGGAAAGGGATTATTTCTACACGGTAACAATTTAGAAATTGAAGAAGAAATTTCTCAAGGTGACTTTATTTTTGTACCTGAAGGAGCATTCCATCAACCTGTCAACACAGGAGATAATGTTTTAGAATTGATTGTTGCAAGAAATACTCCTATAGAAATTGTTGAGGAAATGCCTAATTTGGGTAGAAAAGATTGCTAGAAAATAATAAATTCTATAGAAACATTATTTAAAAAATAACACTACAAGGAATATCATTTGAATCAAACAATCCTTCCAGAAATTTTAGACTCTGGCGAAAATAAATCCATAGCTATCTCTGTCCCTGATAAATATAAGATTAATTATTTAGAGTTAAAGAATCACGTTAATACAGCATCTAATTTATTAAATTCTTTCGGTACTCTAAATGAAAGAGCAATTATAATTGTTTTAGGAAACAATGCAGAATTTATAATAACGTTTCTAGCAGTTACTAAAACAAATGCTATAGCTGCTCCACTTAACCCTGAGTTCACACCCGAAGAATTTAAATTCTATTTAGAAGATATAAACCCCTCTCTATTGATAACTACTGAAGGTCATCAAGTTATTAATGAAGCTAAAAACAAGAATATACCTATTGCTACTGTTTCTTTTAAACAAAATACTTTTGATTTAAAATTTGATGGCTCACCTTATCAACATAAAGATAATAATAAACCAAATGAAAATAATTCTTGTCTTTTTCTACACACTTCAGGTACTACCAGTAGGCCTAAAGGAGTTCCTCTTAAACATAAAAATTTACTGAAATCTTTAGATAACATAATAGATACTTACAATCTAACCAAAAATGATATTGCTATGGTAGTTATGCCCCTTTTTCATGTCCATGGTCTAATAGGAGTAGCACTTTCAACATTAGCATCGGGTGGTGAGATAGTTGTCCCCGAAAAATTTTCAGCTAGTGCATTTTGGAAAATACAAAGAAAATATAATGCTACTTGGTACTCCGCAGTACCCACAATCCATCAAATTCTACTAATACGTGCCGATGATGATAATGCTCCTAAAAAATCTTTTAGACTTATAAGATCCTGCTCAGCTGCATTAGCTCCATCGGTTTTAATGAATTTAGAAAAAAGATTTGGGGCTCCTGTTTTAGAAGCATATGGTATGACTGAAGCTTCACATCAAATGAGTTCCAATCCTCTTCCGCCTAATGATAGAAAACCTGGAAGTGTAGGCAAATCTACAGGTGTTGAAATCAATATAATGTCAATGGAAAATTCTGGAGTCATGTTAGCCAATGATGAAA
>Ga0209034_10000289_pt1 | contig 25172 bp, 21 predicted proteins | sample MarorgKNORR_S2LV_2_FD_188219 | JGI IMG/M metagenome (GOLD analysis project Ga0209034, IMG submission 188219) | Marine microbial communities from the Southern Atlantic Ocean, analyzing organic carbon cycling - 250m_A/KNORR_S2/LV (SPAdes) (version 2) | ecosystem: Environmental > Aquatic > Marine... | reverse complement strand
TAAAAAATAATTTTAAGAGTAATTTTATTAAAAAAAATGTTAAAAAGGTTTTAGAAAAAATTGACCAATACAATGACCGACGATACCGATAATTAAATACGTGTATTATCTAAAACATTTCCAGTCGTCTTAAATTTGGTAGCGTTTTGTTTTTTGCGAGATCATCAATCTTGTCTGGATTGATCTCATTTCGGACTAGAACAAGTAGTTCCAAACTTTTTAAATATTTAGAATTTAGCAGGGCTTCCATTCCTTTTTCTGTAATCTGATTATTGTAAAGATCCAGGGTTTTTAGGTTTGAAAGATGAGGTGAGTTTGCAATTGCAAGTGCCCCTTTGTCTCCAATTTTATTGGCACTTAAATCCAAGAGTAATAAATTTTTTGAATTCTCTGAGCTAACTAATGACACTATGCCCTCATCACCTAATTTATTGCGAGTCAACATAAGTTCTGTCAGATTTCTCAAATTCTGAGATTCGGCAATCATTTTTGCACCTTTTTCTGACACGTCATTTCCCCACAAAGAAAGTTTTTCGACATGCTGAAAAGTGTCCGACTCACATAAAATTCGTACTCCCTCGTCACCCAGTTTATTTGTTTGTAAGGCCAAAGAAACGATATTTTTTAGGTCAGGGGTGCTTGCCAAAATTTTCATTCCCTTAACCCCAATTTGAGACCCATTGAGATTGATTTTTGTACCGTCCTTATCCATTCTTTCGATTATATGCGCTGGTATATCTTTAGGGGGACCTTTACGTCGACCGTAACCATGACCACCACCATGCTTTCCTTTGCCGCCTCCATGATTTCCACTATATCCGCCGTGCTTCCCAGTCTTAGCACTTCCGGGGGCAGATTTACCGGGATGCCCTTCATGGTCTCCTATTGCAAAAACCGGTAGCGACCAGATTAACCATCCTAAAACTAAAACAATCTGAATTATTTTTTTTCTAATTTTCACAATAAATCCTCCAAAATTAATTCGTAGCAACGCAACGAAACCCAATATAGCTTTTTTGTTGGTCTGGTAATGCCTTACCGCGGATAGACGCCCTCGCCAAGTCCAGGTTAGAGTTCCAAGACCCCCCTTTTATAACCTTAAATTGCTTTCCATATAGGTCATTATTATATTTATTATCAGGATGTGGTTGATACCAGTTTTCCGTCCATTCCCAGACATTTCCCGCCATTTCCATTACTCCATAGGGACTAACGTTTTCAGGTATTGCCCCTACTTGATTGCTGTATTTAAAAATATCGTCCTTACCCCTTATATTTGCATTGAGGGCATCGGGTTTATTGCCCCAAGGAAAGTATCTAGCATCTGTCCCTCTTGCTGCTTTTTCCCATTCCGCTTCTGTGGGTAAACGTTTCTTTTTCCAATGGCAATAGTCCTTAGCGCTTTTCCATGTTAGGCTTACAACAGGTTGGAGAGGGTGATTGAAACGTGAATTACCATGTTCTCTTGGGGCAGGTTTGCCTGTTGCCTGTCGATATACTTCATAATCCCTTACCGTAACCGGTAATTTATCGATTTTAAATGCTGGCAAAGTCACCTCATGAATTGGGGTTTCGTCTCTGTACCAATCTAAAGATTCAGAATGAAATTGCTTAGCCGCCCAAATTATATCCTTGTCAGAGCTTCCCATAAAAAAAGGCCCTGCAGGAATAAGGATCATATCCTGACTGGTGGTGGTTGCATTGCAATAACTCCCAGTGCTGGAAAAGAAAAAAACAGCAACTATTAATATGGGTCTGAATAAAATACGACCCCAATTACAAACCATCATTTTTCTCCTTGTAAAAAGCCATCAATCTAACAAACATTATAACTTTTTGCATCTCGCAAAAATCGAAGTTTGTCTTCCTAAAAAAGGAGACCAGTAGGGTTTGCGGCAGGCAGGGTTGGTGAAGCCTCCCTCAAAATGGATGAGAGCTCTAACTCAAGATTGAGTTATCATCCCGGTTTTTCTGGCATATTCAAAAATGTTTCCGGCTTCAATTATCTCTATAACTTCACCTAGAGATTTCAGATCATAAGTTGTGCCTTGAGTTTTATTAGTAAGAGTATTGGTAGCGAGGTCTATCTTTAAATCATCACCCGTTTTTATGTCTTCCACCAAGCGTTTATCGCATTCAAAAGGAATAAAAAAACCACCATCTACTGAGTTACGGTAAAAAATTCTAGCATAAGATTGAGCGACCACCGCTTTTACTCCGGCAATTTCCATACACGCTGGAGCATGTTCACGCGATGAACCACAGCCGAAATTTTTTCCGCCAACAATAATCGAATATTTTGACTCACATTTGCCATCCTCGGTAAAGGGTAAATTGCCATTTGGCAATCCTGCATGATCTCCCGGCACGCCAGAGAGCGCAAACTTTCCATAGTTCTTTTTCTCTTCTGGGTCACTCAAACTATAAACCAAATGCTCCGCTGGAATTATCTGGTCCGTATCAATATCGTTACCCAATACATAGGCAAGGCCTTCTATTATTTTTTTCATCAGTTATTAACAAATTCTTCAGGATTTGTAATATGTCCGGTCAATGCAGATGCAGCAGCCGTATAGGGAGATGCCAAATACACATGCGATTGTTTTGAGCCCATTCTTCCGGGAAAGTTTCGATTGGTTGTCGAAATCACTACTTGATTATCGCCCGCCCGACCAAAAGTATCTTTGGGCCCACCCAGACATGCTGCACACGAGGGCTCTCCCAAATGCGCTCCGGCATTTTTAAAGATATCAATCAATGATTCACTGCCAATTTTTTCCTTGTGCAGATCCTCTTCCACTTCTCGTGTAGCGGGAACAATAAAAGTATCGATTTGTACTTTTTTACCTTTAAGGAGTTTAGCTGCGGCCATAAAGTCTGTTAATTTTCCACCCGTACAAGAGCCAATATAAGCTCTGTCGAGCTTTACATCTTCACATTCAGAAACCTTGGCTTTGTTGTCAGGGGAGTGTGGTTTGGCAACAATGGGTTCCATTGCACTGGCATTATAGGTCTTTTTGAAAATATACTTAGCATTCTCATCCGATTGATAGATTTTGTAAGGCCTGTCAGTACGTTGTCTTACGTAGTCTGTGGTCACCTCATCAGCTTCAATGATTCCATTTTTACCTCCTGCTTCAATTGCCATATTACATAGCGTCATGCGTTCTTCCATCGACAGACTCATCACTGCTTCACCACGCCATTCCATCGATCGATAGGTCGCCCCATCAACACCAATATCACCAATGACATTCAGGATGACATCTTTTGCCATGATGTGGTCAGGAAACTTTCCGGTGAATTCGAAGCACATGGATTCTGGAACCTTCACCCACAGTTTTCCTGTTCCCAGAATAAATGCAGCGTCCGTATTTCCTATTCCTGTTGAAAACATTCCAAAAGCACCTGATGTGGAAGTATGCGAATCGGTTCCGAACAAAACCTCACCAGGGCGATTAAACCCTTCCTGTGCAAGAGCTAGATGACATACACCTTTATAATTATCTGTTCCAACATCGTAATAATGTGGCAGGTCTTGTTCTTTTACAAATTGCCTCAGGATATCAATATTCCTATTTGCGTGAGTGTCCTTGGTAAAAATAAAGTGGTCGGGGATAATAACTACTTTATCTCGATCCCACACTCTGGCATTTTCACCAAATTGCTTTTTGAAAATAGCAAAAGTACCCGGCCCACAAACATCATGCGTCATCAGCACATCTACATCCACCCAAATATTATCACCCGGCGAGACAGTTTTTTCACCAGCGTGGGCAGCAAGGATTTTTTCTGTAATTGTCATACCCATTAAATAAAACCTTTCAAAGTGGGTGGGTCCCGCTGAAAATACGGGTTTTCCCCAGATTTTTTTATTTTTTAACGAATCAAAACACTCGTTTTAAAATGCACAGAATGCTTGAGTTTTTTATTGTAAAATCCGCATAGAATACAAGGTAAGTAAAGATAACATTGAAAACCCAGAATCCCAAAAAAATTTATAGGTTATTGATTTTTATAGAGTAAAATATTTAAGATAAATATAAACCTTTCTACAACTATTACATGAATAATCCATTTTACCTGATCAAAGAGACGATAAACCGACTTCGGTATAAAATTCCGGATAATCCGCAACAGGTTCAAATTGAAATCACCAATCGATGCAATATGGATTGCCCCATGTGCCAAAGAGAAGATTTAGGTATTGAGCTGGAACATATGGAATGGTCTAATTTTACTGCCGTCGTAGATAAATTGAATAACTCTGAGGATATTACCCTCACCGGTTGGGGAGAGCCTTTCATACATCCACGGGTATTCGATATGATCGCTTACTGCAAAGAACACGGGCATCGGGTAATGATTACTTCCAATGGCCTGTTCACCAAACCGGATGTCGTTAAGGATATTCTTAAATCTGGATTAGACAGCGTCACATTTTCTATTGATAGTATTAATGGTAATGAAACAGTGGTTGAAGGGCATACTAGTTCAAAAGTGTATGAAAATATTGAAGCCGTAATTCTTGGACGCAAAGGTGAAATTCCGAAAGTTCGTCTGCAAGCAACAATTCATTCTGGTTGCGAAAATGATCTCTATGAAGTTATTCGTTATGGAGGACGAATTGGCTGTGATGTGGTGAATGTGGGTCGACTGGATCGTCAATTTCGGCCTAATTTAAAAAGACCTGATGCTAGGGAAGAAAAACTCATTTACCTGAAAGCAGATGAAATAGCGCAAGCTGTAGGAATTCAACTGGACTGGCTACAATATTCTGTGTCACACGGAATTACCCGGTTTTTCTATAAACTCTTACGTAAAAAACTGCACAAATCAGGAACCTATTGCTTGAAAACTTTTGATTATGCCTACGTCACGCGCGAAGGCCATGTAACACCATGCTGTCTTCTGCCCAACTCAAAAATGGGCAACCTGCTTACGGACAATTTAAAAAGTATCTGGCAAAGCGGTAAGTTTGATTATTTTCGCAAAAACTATAGAAATACCTGTGGCGAATGCGACTTATGGACTATTGATCAGGTCGACACCTCGCAAACAAGCATTAGCAAGCCCAAAGAACAGTTGGCAAAAGTTTAATAAGACATTTTCAGTCTTATATATTCACAAATTCCCTAATATAAATAAACAACCAGTAGTAAACAGGTTGAGCCTTCTTTTGCTTTATAGACTTTGACCTGTTGCCACCAGCGATGGGTCAGGTTATTATCTGAGGTCGTTCCAGTATATAAAAATTATCTAAAACAGTTTTAACACTATCATGGCCGAACCCCATTCAAAACCCCATCAGATTTTCGTGGATCGTCGTCCGCTTTGGATCGTGCTATTTGATCGGCTACGTAGATATTTGTTTCTTGGTCTTTTCTTTGGGGTTTTCTTCGTCCTATTGATGACCGTGGAAGGTCCTAGTGATCTTTCGGTAGAAGGCTACAAAGTGCTTTGCCTTTTTCTCCTTTGTGTCTTGCTATGGTCGACCAATCTGATTCCATTGTCCATAACAAGTCTCTTGGCTATTGCAGCGGTTCCGTTATTGGGAGTGATGGAAGCATCTCAGGCGTATTCCTATTTTGGTAACAAAGCTGTATTTTTTATTCTTGGTGTTTTTATATTGTCTGCCTCCATGATTGCATGTGGGCTAAGCACAAGAATTTCTATTTATGCGATGAAATACTGGAGTCATTCGCCATCACAATTAATTACTTCGATATATTGTTTTGCGGGAATAAGCTCCTGCTTTATGTCTGAACATGCAGTAGCCGTAATACTCTTTCCAATCATTCACGAAATCGCACAGTCGCTAAACTTAAAAAGAGAAAATTCGATTTTCGGCAAGGGTATGTACTTTGCCATGGCATGGGGATGTATAATAGGCGGAGCCATGACCGTTCTCGGCGGCGGAAGGGTGCCGCTTGCGGTCGAAATGCTAGAAAAATCTACCTCTGGAACTCAATCAATTGGCATCCTGCAATATACCCAATTGAGCTTTCCTCTCGTTTTAGCCATGTTTGTGGGGGGATGGATATTTTTGAAACTTTTATTTCCTCCGGATATTCAAGATATTGAGGCAGCAAAAAAGACTTTAGAACACAAATCCCATCTCATGGGTAAGGTGACCTTTCAAGAAAAAGGTATTGCTCTAGTAATGATAATGACCCTTTTTTCTTGGTTTGTTTTTGGGGATCAATTAGGAATTGCCAATATAGCTATCATTGCAATAGTCCTGTTGTTTTTGCTAAACCTCATAACTTGGAAAATGGTAGAAGAACATATTAATTGGGCAATTGTTATGATGTATGGGGGTGCAATTTGTTTGGGTGAGGTCATGGCGGAGACTGGGGCAGCGTTGTGGCTTGCGGAAAAACTGTTTTCGGGTCTTGTAGAATCTCCGACAATATTCCTTTTAGCTCTTGCTATGCTATCGACTTTATTTACCACATTTATGAGCAACTCAGCCGTCATCGCTATTCTTTTGCCGACCGCTATCAGTATGAGCCCAGGCTATGGAGTCCACCCTGGTTTAGCAACTATGACGGTAATTTTACCAAGCAACTTTGCATTTATTTTGCCGATTGCGACCCCTGCTTCTGCACTGGCTTATTCTTCAAGGTTCCTAACCTTAAAAGAAATGATCTGGTCTGGCTCGCTTCTAAGTCTATTTGGGTTAGGGTGTTTTTTAATCATGCTAGTTTTTTATTGGCCGGTAATCGGTTTTCATTAATAAGCCATGAACTCCGTCAAACAACTGCAAGCCATTCAACTGAAAAAAAAATTAGATAATAAGGAAGACATCTTTTTGCTCGATGTGCGCGAAGGATGGGAGTTTGCGCTTGCCTCCATTGATGGATCAGAAAACTTTCCGATGGGCGAAGTCATCGACCGTCAACAAGAGTTTGCCTTTGAAGAAGAAATTGTGGTGATTTGCCACTATGGGGAGCGCTCTCAATTAGCCGCACAGGAACTAGTTGAATGCGGATTCAATGTTTATAACCTGATTGGTGGTATCGATGCATGGTCCCAAGTGGTAGACCCGAATGTCCCTCGTTATAGCCCTAACGGTTAGGGCTTTACCCCAAATCATTTTTTAATTTTATATGATACGATACGATCAGGACAAAATTATAGACAGTGACTCTGGCTCTTTTCCTATGGGGAATGAAATCTATTTATAGGGTTACCTAGCCTACCCTTTTACCGGCTTAGCCTTCGATTCGGGCGTTGGCGAGTTCCTGACCTACTTTAGTGAGGTCTTTCACAAATTTTTGGAAAGCCTGATCAGTATCTTTATGTTGAGTCTGTTGGCGGATATTTTCACCCTCGGCATCAATAATAAGGTCCAATACATTGACCCCGGGGGTCACATGATGTTTTCTGATTTCTACTCTAATTTCATTGATTTCCATGGATATTTCTCCAACAAAACAGTTATTAACGACAAGTCAAGCAGGGCAACTTGTGTAGATAAAATTTAGGATACAAATTAATAGCATTTCAAGGGAATGGGGTCAAGACTCTTTCTTCTTATAGGCTTAAGGTTTTGTTGCATTATGAGTTAGGATTGTAAAGTTATGCGAAAAAATTGGGAATGCATGCTCAGGATTCCTCATTCTGAATTTTTTAGTTCAAGCCATATCTCTAGCTAACCGAACTAAGGGCTTTCAGAATATTTGAACAAAGGTAAAAGAGGACTTATGAAAAACTTAAAACAAATCAGCACGGTATTTGTCATTGCTGCATGTTTAGGAGTCGTTTTTTATTTGGATCTAGGTCAATATCTATCTCTTGAATATATTAAAGAACGGCAAGCCAGTTTTTCAGAATTTTATAAAGAAAATACTCTGTTAGCGATCAGTCTTTATATGACGGTCTATATTATTACGGCGGCTCTTTCTTTGCCTGGAGCGGTAATACTTACCTTATTGGGTGGTGCTTTGTTTGGCTTACTGGTGGGAACAATACTGGTTTCTTTTGCCAGTAGTCTCGGCGCGACACTTTCCTTTCTTGTCTCAAGATTATTGTTGCGTGACTGGGTTCAAAATAAATTTGGTAGTTACTTAAAATCATTCAATGATGGTTTCGAAAAAGATGGGGGCTTTTATCTTTTTACCCTTCGATTAATCCCTGCTATTCCATTTTTTGTTATTAATCTTGTGATGGGTTTGACCTCTATGAAGGCGACAACCTTTTATTGGGTTAGTCAAATTGGTATGTTATCAGGGACCATTGTTTTTATAAATGCCGGCATGCAACTTGCTCAAATAGAATCATTAAATGGCATTTTTTCTCCAGATATAATTTTTTCATTTGTCCTATTGGGTATTTTCCCTTTGTTTGCTAAAAAACTCGTAAGCTTTATTAAAACTAGAAAGGTTTTGAAGTGTTTTAAGAAGCCAAAAGTGTTTGATTACAATATTGTGGTTATCGGAGCTGGATCGGCAGGCTTAGTTACAAGTTATATAGGGGCTTCGACAAAAGGAAAAGTTGCGTTAATAGAAAAACATAAAATGGGTGGAGATTGCTTGAATACGGGTTGTGTTCCCAGTAAAGCTCTGATCCGCTCGGCCAAATTCATGGCCGATATTAAAAAATGTCAAAAGTTGGGTTTTAAAAGTGTACATACCGAGTTTGATTTTGCAGATGTGATGGAACGGGTTCAACGCATTATTAAAAAAGTAGAGCCGCATGATTCTATCGAGCGTTACACTTCTCTAGGGGTAGAATGTCATACTGGAGAAGCAAAAATATTTTCTCCTTATGAGGTATTGGTAGACGGAAAAGTTCTGACAACCCGGAATATTGTCATTGCTACTGGAGCTCGTCCCTACATTCCATCTATTGAAGGAATTGATAATGTTGAATTTCTTACATCCGAGAACATATGGGATATTCGCAAACAACCTAAAAAACTTCTTGTGCTTGGTGGTGGCCCCGTCGGCTCTGAATTAGCTCAAGCTTTTGTCCGTCTAGGATCTAATGTGACTCAGGTCCAACGAAACCATCGAATACTCCCAAAAGAAGACCCGGAAATTTCGCAAATGGTTTTGGAAAGTTTTCAAAATGACGGGATCAAGGTGTTAGCGGGATATACAACAAAAAGATTTTTTAAAAGGAATGGAAAGGATTTTTTAGAATGCCAACAAAATGGAGATTCGATTGAGATCGAGTTCGATACTCTCTTAGTTGCATTGGGAAGAAAGGCGAATACAACTGGATTCGGATTAGAAGAACTGGGTGTGGAATTGACCCCCGAGAAAACTATAAAAGTCGATGAATATATGAAAACCAACTTCCCTAATATTTATGCATGTGGGGATGTTGCCGGTCCTTATAACTTCACACATACTGCCGCACATCAAGCCTGGTACTGCGCTGTAAACTCTATGCTAAGGCCATTTTACGGATTCAAAGTAGACTACAGGACTGTTCCCTGGTCGACCTTTACCGACCCGGAGGTAGCGCGCTCGGGTTTGAACGAAACTGAGGCTGAAGAACAGGGTATTCCATATGAGGTTACTACTTATGGAATCGATGATCTGGATAGAGCTATTTTGGATGAGGTTGCTCATGGAATTATTAAGGTGTTGACAGTACCTGGCAAAGATAAAATTATTGGTGTGACTATTGCTGGACCTCACGCAGGCGATATTATTGGAGAATATGTTGCGGCAATGAAACACGGATTTGGTATGAATAAAATACTTGAGACCATACATATATATCCTACCTTGGCTGAAGCAAATAAATTTGCAGCTGGAAATTGGAAAAAAAATAATATCACTGAAAAAACTCTTACCTGGGCTGAAAGAATCAACCGGTGGAGAAGAAACTATGGTTAATTTTTTTAATTTTTATCTTCTTCGCGTATTGCTTTTATTGTAAATAGTAGGATCTGAGGAGATTAAGGAAAAAATTGATTAGCTTTTAACTTTTTGTCAAAAATAGAATAAAACTGTTGGTATTAATTCCAGATGGTATCGATTTTAATTAGTAGATATAGCGCGCACTTTGTCGTGGGGGTTGCAAAGGGTTATAGGGGAGTTTAAAATTGCGTGTTTTAAAATAAAGGAAAACCTAGATGAAATTAACCATCAATGGTGTAGAGCAGAAAGAATCGGAGTTCAAAGGTGAAACGTTAGAAGCGATTCTTGATATGATGGTGAAAAATACACCTGGTTCCTATATAAGGCGAATCTGGCTCGATCAACAAGAATTCCCCTCTGATGACCGAGAAACTCTACAAAAAAAATCTGTTGATATTAATTCCCTAGAAGTCGAATTGGCTGATTTGAAGGATCTGGTAGCAACTAACCTTTCTAATGCGCTGGACTATTTGGAAAAGCTTATACCTGGTTTTGATCAAGCGGCAGATTTGTTCCGTACGGGAAACGAGCAGGAAGCAAATAAGTATTACATTCAAATTCTGGATGGAATGGACTGGTTTTCCGAAGTTGTGAATGTTGTTATGAGCTCTGCAGGCGAAGGGCAAGAGCCTGAAAATAGCTTACGGATTCGGCAAGCCAAATTGACCGATCTTATGAGCCAAATGCTAGAAGCCAATAAGAATCAGGACTGGGTGCTTTTGGCAGATATTTTGGAATATGAAATGATCCCTTTTTACAAAGAATGGCAAACGATCCTTAGCAAATTAAAAAACCCGCATTAATCGCATGTTCAAGCGAATTTAATCCCAACCAAATAAGCTATTGAATTTAATAGGGTAATTTAGTTTTAAGTTAAATTTAGTTCTTGGCAGTTTTTTTAAATAGATATTTTTAAAAAAAATCTTAATTTAAAACTAAAGTTTGGATAATTTTTGCCGATTAAACTAGCGTAGGGCTATAATCTTCTCGGGTTCAGTTAGCTTTAGGGAAGGAATTTTTTCAGCTCTTATATTTTTGTAGAAGTATTTTTAAAAAAGGATTCTTGGCGCCTAATAATCTTATCGGATAAAATTACTAAAGCTTTACCAAATAATTGATTTTTTATTGATAAGAGTTTCAGGTGTCAGGAGGCAGCCCCAAGGATTGGGTACCAAAAACTATATGAAACACTATTTGGAAGGGGGATGCAATGTCAGTAATACCAAGCGCACCTATCGATCAGTCAAATGCCAACTCAATAAGAGACTTGGCTCAAGATCAGGCAGGTCTATCACAGCGAGCCAATGAAGCAAAAGAAAAAAGGGAAAATGTAAAACCTGAAACCATAGAGGATCGCGTCGCAATTACTCCGAATGCCTTACAGCAAAATGAGGCAGCGGATAGAAGTCGTGGTGCCGTACCTAAACCTGAGCCAGTTCGAAAGAATGAATTGGCGGAAAAGAACTATGATCAAAATACTGATCAATCAGACAGTGTTAGCGAGCAACGTCGGAATGCAGAAAAAGCTGCAAAAGCAGATTTTCGGGAGGGCAATGTTTCGACACAGCCTGTTGTTACTAACGTAGCTAAAGCTGCATCTATTGTTGAACAAAGAGCTGCAACCAGCGCAGCTCTAGAATCAGGTTTTGAAACAGGTAATGCCCAGACAGATCCTACTACTACCCAGAAATTTTCTACACGTAAACAGGATGATGATGCTGGAGCTGCAAGCGTTGTTCAACAGCGTATTGAACATAGAGAGACTTTAGTAGAGAAGAGTACGAAAAATGCTACGGCTGTAGAAACAGAACGCGGACAAAATGTCAGTAAGATGATTTAAACAACGAACCGCGCCCGCCAGCGGCATGCTGTTTGGGCCTTATTGTACAACTCATCAAGAGGAGACTTGCCAGAACCGGAACTACCCCATCGGTTAGAAAAGGATCTCGAATAGTATTGGAATGGTTTGCGGCCTTACCCAATATTAATCGTAGGTTCGGATTTTGACTTAAGGCCTGTCAGGGGCACCTGTCATACCAGCATGGTCTATCGCCTTACGGCGAAAGTCCGTTTTTGGTATGCAAGCACGCAACACTGGCGAGGCGGGCGTTTTTTTTCGGTAAATCTGTGCTATTCCGATCTTGATGTGTTTATCGACATTTTCGAATAAACACTTTATAGGCGAATTAGGTTTTTTGTCGCCAGACCGGAAAAAACGTGCAGGTTCTTAAAAATACCAGTCCTAGATTTTTCCCCTTAAATTCTAGACGTACCACCAGTAAAGATCCCGTGGTCAATCTGGCCCGAGATACACTTAATCAAGCTGGGAAAAACTTCCAAAATCAGAGTAAAACCCTTTTTGAGTCGGTTTTTATAAATAAGAGGCAGGTTCCTCAATTGCAGGCTGCAGGGCCTTTAGCCGCCTTCAGGACGGCCGATGCGATCTCTATTCTTACTAAACGATCCCAATTCCAAAAGATACCCATCATCGATGATTTGGATAAAAAAGAGTCTTTTGACTTTGCCAGACTCCGTCAGTTGGATGGTCTTGCCGATTCATTAAATGATTTAAAGGAAACAGTTGAAGGATTGCTTTTGGAAAATGCTTTGAATCCGAAATCGGCGTCTTCGTCACGTTTTAGGGAAGTTTTGGCTATACCTGGAAAGAATGCACCGATAGACAGCTTCAATGTTAAAGCGATTCGTTTATCAAGAACCGCGGAACTGGCTTCTGATGTAAAAAATCCATCAGAAAAACTCGGCCTAACAGGTAGTTTTTCTATAAATGGAGTTTCCGTCGCGGTGGATGCAACAGATTCGCTAGTTACGATAAGAAATAAAATAAATTTTGGAGAAGATTTAAATCGGAATGGAACCTTGGATTTTTCAGAAGATGTTAATAGGAATGGGACTCTAGAAATATTAAAGGTCAGTAATTCAGAATTTGGTAGCGGAGTTTATATAAAAGAAGACGTTAATGAAAATGGAGAAATTGATCCTACCGAAGATAGTAATGGTAATAAAAGGCTTGATGGGGGAACTTTCGATAATAATGTCCTGGCTTTGGTGAGAGACAACCGACTTGTATTAGTTAGCCTTGCAGGTGGGAGCAATACGATTGATATAAGTGAAGAAAACAATGTTCTTCTGGATCTAGGTTTTTTTGAAATTGATGGTTCGGGGAGGAAGGTACAAAAAGAAATACAACTCAACGATTTGGAAAGGCCAGAAAACTTAGTTGTGCAGCCTCAGACAGCCCTTGCTGAAGTAGATGGAGATTTATTCAGTAGTGACTCGAATATTTTAACCGGTTCGATTGAGCATACTGCTCTGCTGCTGAAGCAGACTTCAAAAACAGCTTCAAAGATAACAATCTTTATTGATGCACCTGTCTTTTTTGCACAGATAAAAACCTTATTTGATCAATTCAATGGTTCTATTGCGAAAGTTAACGATCTACTTTCGGTTAATAAGATTTTTGAGAATGATGGTGATATTCAGGATATTCGTAACGACCTTACCATCGAACCGCAGAGGCGGGTTCGTATATTGGAAGAAAGAAACCGTATTATTGACGAATTCCGTGGCAGACCAGGAAATCCCCAATCAACAGGTCTTTCTGTGACGAATACAGATAAGCTTAGTCAGCAAGAAGTTGCTGTTACCTCAATTGTTCAGGCAATAGAAAGAGGACTGACCTTTCCCTCGCAGAATGGAGAAGAAAACCTTCTAAAAAGATTGAGCTCAATTGGTATTAGAACTTTGACCGATAATACATTTACGCTTGATGAAACCGAATTCAAACGTGGCCTAGAACAAAACACCCAGGAAGTATTTGATTTATTCACTAATTCTGAAACAGGTATTCTTCCTTTGCTTTCAGAGCAACTGAAAAAGATTCTTCAAGAGAATCGTGGAGATTTGGCTGTCAAAAAAAATGAAGTAGTTATTCGATCTGAAACGACCAACGTCTTGGCCGAAAACTTTGCTAAATTTATTGATGTCTACAATCTTGAATCGACTGTTCAAACATTAATCACTGTGGCATAGAAATGGAAGAAAAGAAGTTGAAAGCGATTCTTGAAAAAAAAATTACTCTCTTAGGTGAGCTTGAGGGTCAAATTAAACGACAAATAAAGGCCATTGAAGAAAGTGATGAGCCTGCCCTCATTCAGGCTCTAGAAGCTAAAGAGAACGTTATCGCTGTATTAGTTAAAGATGACGAAGAGTTCGACAAGTATATAGCACATCTCGATGATAAAAATCGGAAGATCATTGCGAAAAAGCTGAAGGAGTTTGGAGTTCGCATCGAGACAGAGACAGAAAAAATAATTGAAATAGAAAACCGCTGCGAAAAAAAATTGATCAATGAAAAGCAGGATCTGTTGGTAAAAATGAAGTCTTTAAAAAACGGGCGAACTTTATTAAAGGGATATAGGCTTTCAGCAAGAATTAAACCTAAAATTTCTGGAAGTATTTAGCGAAGGATAAAGGTAATGGATTTTTCAATTGTACCTGTTAGTAAAATTTTTAAAACCTATCAGGGACAGACACGTATTGCAGACTTAAATAAGAAGATTTCGATTAAACGTCTTCAAGGTCAAAGAGATGAGGTCAGCATCTCTAGTGCTGCACGACAGGCATTGAAAAAAAAATATATTGGGGATGCTTTACAGGCCGTAGGTAAAGAAGAGGTGCCTGCAAACCCCATCAAGCCTGATTTAGAAGGCAGCGGTGACTTCATTCCAGGTATTTAAAACTCCTTGAATTTTATTAACGGTTTTCGTTTAGATTGCGCTTCGGGTCTGTTAGTATTCCATCCTGATAATAATTTTCCATTTTTGAACCCACGTAGTTTTGTTTGCCGTGGCTTACCACGTTTTTAAATAAATATCTTTGCCAGATACCCCTCCTTAATGGAGTGGGATCGTTTATTTTTTTATGATTTGTCTTCCCATTGTTGGTTCCTCAATGCCCAAAGCATTGGATCAAATGACTGCAGCTGAAAAGTTTGCAGATATTATAGAATTGCGCTTAGACTTGATTGCTTCTTTTGATCTCAAAATACTACTTAATGCTGCTAACAAACCCGTCATTGTAACTGCTCGAAGTAAATTAGATGGTGGGCAATTTAAAGGCAGTGAGGAAAAACGTGTTGCGGTATTACACAATGCTTTAGAGACGGGAGCTGATTACGTTGATATTGAGGTTTCCACGCAACGTGAATATTTACAGCCTTTCCTGGAAAGTCACGATACTTCAAAAATAATTATTTCTTATCATGATTTTTCGCATACTCCTGAAGATTTGACTCCACTCTATGAAACTATGAAGGCTTTGCCTGGAGAGATAATAAAAATTGTTACCTATGCTCGAAACTTAAGTGACAATCTAAAGATGTTTAAGCTTCTTGAGCGAGCTAAAAAGGAAAATAAAAAGTTAATAGGGCTTTGTATGGGTGATTTAGGTGAAATCAGCCGTGTGCTTTCCCCTCTTTATGGAGGTTTCCTTACCTTTGGTAGCTTAGAAAGAGGACAGGAAAGTGCGCCAGGTCAGATACCGGCAAATGATCTTAAAAATGTTTATCGTGTGAATGATGCTCACGAAAACTTTAAGGTCTATGGAGTCATCGGTAACCCAGTTTCTAAAAGTATGGGCTACTTGATTCATAACCGTGCCTTTCGTGAAATCAATTCCCCTGATGTTTATGTGTCTTTTTTAGTTGAGAATGTAGAAAAGTTTTTTATCGATTTCAAAAATTATTTTGCAGGGTTGAGTGTAACCATGCCAGCAAAAGAAAATATCATAAAATTACTAGATCGAGTTGATGATACAGCCCAAAAAATTGGTGCCGTAAATACAATTGTCCAGGAAGATCATAAATGGGTGGGCTATAACACCGATTTTTCAGGGGCTATCGCAGCCCTTGAAGCTTGTACCTCTTTGAAGAATAAAAATATTCTGATCATTGGATCTGGTGGCACTGCTAAGGCGGTTGGTTACGGAATTAATAAAAAAGGAGGTAGGTTGACGATCACTTATAACCGTAATAAAGAAAGAGCTGAATTACTCGCCAAAGAGCTTAATTCGGATTTAATTGATTGCCGTGAAGTAGGTACTCGACCTATAGATATCCTCATCAATTGTTCACCTGTTGGTATGAACCCTGATATAAATAAAACCCCCTTTCTTGCCAGAGATTTAAAGAAGGAAATGATCGTGTTTGACGCCGTCTACAATCCAATAGAGACAAGGTTACTACGCGAAGCAAAAGCAATTGGTTGTAAGGTCATCCCCGGGAGTGAGTTGTTTGTCAATCAGGCAGCGAGACAATTTGAACTTTGGACGGGTCAAACTGCTCCTATCGATGCCATGCGCGAAGTGTTAATGGCAAAACTCTCCTCTTAATACTTTATGTGCTTATAGAAACCTGATTTATTTTAAACAGGTATTCTGGTTATTTTCTTGTTTTTAATCTTTAAGCCTTATTTGGTGAGTTCATGACTAAGAATCCTGAGAAAAATAAATTGTTTTGTTTTGGTTTTGGTTTCTCAGCGCAAGCATTGGCGGAGCGCTTAAGCTTAAAAAATTGGTGTGTTTCTGGAACCTGCCGCTCCAAAGACAAAAAAGTTAGTTTGACAAACTTGCCTATTATTTCGTTCGATGGAACTCATGCTTCCCAAGAAATTTTGGAAGCTCTTAGTGATGCAACACATTTATTGATCTCTATTCCCCCACAAACTTCCGGGGATGTAGTTTTGAAAAATTTCAGCCCTAATATTAGAAGCAATAAGAATTTAAAATGGATAGGCTATATTTCCTCTACGGGAGTCTATGGCGACACGCAGGGAGAATGGGTAGACGAATCTTCGCCTTTACAACCTGCAACAGAACTCAACGTGCGACGTGTAGAATCAGAATCGGCCTGGTTAAAAATGGCTAGACAAAATGGTTGCCCGGTCATGGTATTTCGTTGTGTAGGAATTTATGGTCCAGGTAGAAACCTTTTAATTTCTGTCAAGCAAGGTAGAGCTCGACGTATTGAAAAACCGGGTCTGGTGTTTTCTCGTATCCATGTTGAAGATTTGGTGCAAACTCTTGAAGCCTCGATCCAAAAACCTAAGCCAGGCGAAATATATAATGTTTGCGATGATGAGCCTGCACCACCCTCTGAGGCGGCGGAATATGCTTTCAAACTTTTAAATATTTCTCCACCTCCTTTGATCCCCTTAGATTCAGCAGAATTATCGGAAATTGCCCGTGGATTTTATAAAAACTGTAAACGAGTCAGTAATAAAAAAATTAAAGAAGAATTAGGTGTAAAATTAAAGTATCCAAATTATAGAAGTGGATTGGATGCGATTTTTAAATCCATGCAGATAAGCGAATCCGCTGAATAAAAAAGATATCCTTAAGCTTTGTAGTATGATTTGCTAATTTTTAGAGTAATTCTAACGGGTTAAAGCCCAGTGGGGTAATGCAGAAACTCACTATCGATTCCAAATTTTTCTTTTAGATGCTTGCCTACTGATTTTACTCCTCCCATTTCCGTTGCATAGTGGCCTGCAAAAATTAGGATACAATTTCCTTCGATGGCTTCATGGAAATGGTGATTAGAACCTTCACCCGTTATAAAACAATCGAGTTTTTCTTGAATAGCCTGCTTGACAATGTCCCCAGCGCCGCCTGTCACCAGTCCGACAGTATTGATTTCTCCATCTCCAATTATTTTTACCCTTGATCCGAGTTTTTGCTCAAGCTTTTTAGCCAAGTTTTCTGCCGAAATTGTTAGGATGGAACCTTTTAAACCAATTTTAATCCCATCGTATTCCCCAAAAATTTCTAGGTTTTCAAGTTCGATTAAATCCGCCAGTGCGCGGTTATTACCATGGATAGGGTGAAGGTCTAATGGAATATGTGCAGAATAGAGCCCAAGATTGCCTTGTATCATGGTTGAAAGTTTTTCGAAATGCTTGCCGCGAACTGGTTGCAGTCCTGACCAAAAAGCGCCATGATGCACAAACAGCATTTGGCACTGTTTTTTTATGGCAAGTTCAATCGTAGCCTGGCATAAGTCCACGGCTAATCCGATTTTTTTTATTTCACCACGATTTTGAATTTGCAAACCATTTAAAGCTTGAGGTGCATCGCGAATAGAATTTATTTCCAACAGGTTGTCGAGATAGTGGCTGAGTTGTAGAATATCCATGTTCGAAAGTATAACTTTTTGCAGGCGGAAGAGGCAATAGTGGTAAATTTTATTTTGCGTAATATATGGCAGCGAATCATCCTGCTTATTTTTATATCGATTATTTCACATGCGATTGTTCATCTTGCACCTGGGGAACCTGCTCTAGTAGACCCCTCAAATCCTCGCATGAAACCAGAAGACATCCAGCGTATTCGTACTGCATTCCATCTAGATGAGCCTCTGCATATTCAGTATTTATATTGGGTAGAAGATCTATTTACCGGCGAACTAAAATCGTTTAAAGATAATCAACCGGTCATAGAAAAAATTTGGAAAGCTTTCCTCAATTCATTGCCTCTATTTATAATAGCAACTTTAATAACCTGGTGTTTGGCATTTCCTGTTGGAATCCGAGCCGCAGTTTACCGTGATTCGACATTTGATAGATCCAGTACTTTCATTTCCTATGCCTTGATCTCCATACCCGGATTTTTTCTATCCTATTTAGTTATTATTTTTATGGTGAATACTTTCAATGTACCTGTATTGGGGATGAGGACATTTGGATTAGAAGGCGCCTCTTTTTTATTTCAGTCTATGGATCGGATATGGCATTTGACAATTCCAGCATTGATGTCGGCTATAGCGGGTACGGCAGTTTTATCACGTTATGTACGATCACAAATGTTGGAAGTAATTCATCAGGACTATATGCGCACTGCTCGTGCAAAAGGGTTGCCTCAAGATCAAGTTATTTATCGTCATGGCTTAAGAAACGCGTTATTACCATTTATAACTATGTTTGGTTTGACTATTCCTGGTCTTATAGGAGGTTCCGTTATTTTTGAACAAATTTTTTCTTGGCCCGGAATGGGAAGGTTAGGCTTTGAAGCTATCATGGCTAGAGACTTCCCAATAATTTTGACATTAAATTTCATGACAGCTGTTCTGGTGCTGGTGGGCACTTTGGTTTCCGATATCCTTTATGCCGTTGTAGACCCAAGAATAAAATTTTAAAAGAAATAACATGAATGGATCCATAACAATTTCAGGAAAAGATACGTTTCCCTCTTCAAAGGGTCTCTTTCAGGAACGTTGGGATATTTTCAAACGTAACCGAATTGCTTACGGCAGCTTTTGGTCTCTCATATCTATGTTCGTATTAGCATTTTTTGGAAAAATTTTTACTCAGTACATTATTATATTTGATCCAAAAATAGTCCGTTTGTCCGAAAAGTTTTTGCCACCATTAACTATATTCACAAGCACGACAACTCCAAAAGAAGAGGGTCCTGCATTAGGGGTGTATCTTTTTGGTACCGATGAGTTAGGGCGTGATGTTTTCGCCCGCATGTTAGAAGGTACGTCTGTATCGCTGAGTGTAGGGTTTGTAGCCATTGGAATCATGTTAACAGTGGGCATTTTTTTCGGAGGGATTGCAGGGTATTACGGCCGAGTAAAATTGGGCTTTATCACCGTTGATACGATAATCATGCGATTTGTAGATATTATGCTCTGTTTCCCAACTTTTTTTTTAATTCTGACGGTCGTGGCGTTGTTACCGCCAAGTATTTATAACATCATGATTGTAATTGGACTAACCAGTTGGATGGGCACAGCTCGTTTTGTGCGGGCCGAATTTTTATCCCTTCGTGATCTCGATTTTGTTGCTGCTGCTCGAAGTCAAGCTATTCCTGAATGGCGTATTATATTTATTCATATGGTTCCCAATGCCATTGCACCTGTTTTGGTTTCCGCAACTTTGGGTGTGGCATCGGCCATTCTCACTGAGTCAGCTTTAAGTTTTTTGGGTTTTGGTGTTCAGCCTCCAGATGCAACTTGGGGAAATATTTTATCCGATGGCAAAAACTTTCTATTTGATGCGCCATGGTTGACATTTATTCCAGGGATTACAATTCTTTTGGTTGTTCTGGCATTTAATTTATGTGGAGAAGGATTGCGGGAAGCTTTCAACCCAAAACTTAAGACATGATCCTGAGAAAATTAGAAAGGGTTGTTTTTAAAACTAGAGCTTTTCTAAATCCCTTAGAACTGAAATATTGATAACTCATAAATGAATAGCCTTATTACATCGAGGACACCACTTGGTTTTTGTTGAAAATTTAAATAAGCAGTTCGGCTCAAAAATCGTTTTCCGTGATGTGAGCTTTCATTTGCGACCCAAGGAAAAGGTTGGTCTGATAGGTGGGAACGGTGCTGGTAAGACTACTTTATTTAAAGTTATTGTTGGGAAGGAAAGCTTTGACTCTGGGCAAGTTACTTTAAGGAAAGGTCTGCGTTATGGTTTGTTGGAACAGGATTACGCAGGAGGCAAAGAGACGGGATTAGAAAGGGTGGTATTTGGAGACCCCTATTTCATGCAGGTAAAAACAGAGATGGAGAAGTTGGCAGCCGATGAAAATTTTCAAGACCGCTATGGCGATTTGCAGCATGAGTTTGAGCGGCTAGGTGGTTATGATCGCGAATCGCGAGCAAAAATTATTTTACAGGGATTGGGGTTTAAACCAGGAGAATGGGACAAATCCCTAGGTCAACTATCTGGAGGCTGGCGAATGCGGGTAGAATTATCACGAATTTTACTTCAAAGTCCAGACGTCCTTCTTCTTGATGAACCCTCTAATCATCTTGATTTGCAGTCGGTAGTCTGGCTTGAATCTTTTCTCCTTTCTTATGAAGGTAGTATCCTTTTAATTTCTCACGATAGAAAATTTCTAAATACTTTGACCACACGTATTTTTCAACTGGATCGCGGAACTCTCACAGTTTATGTCGGTAACTATGATAACTATGAAAGGTTAAAAAAAGAAAAACAAGAACAACTTGCATCCCAAGCGGCAAACCAGAAGCAACGTATTTCAGAAGTGGAGAGGTTCATTGAAAGGTTCCGTGCTAAGAATACGAAGGCGACTCAGGTGCAAAGCCGAATCAAAATGTTGGATAAGATGGAGCGGTTTCAAACCCCAGAAAAAAGTAGTAAAGCTATCCATTTCCGATTTCCTCAACCTGTTAGAACCGGAAGAATAGTTTTGGAATTAGAAAAGATCAACAAAAGTTACGATACATTGAAAATTTATCAAAACTTTTCAGTAACTATAGAGCGGGGGTGGAAAGTAGCTTTGGCAGGGGAAAATGGAGCCGGAAAATCAACGTTATTAAAAATGATGGCGGGAATACTTATGCCAGATAGTGGAGAGGTGAAGTTAGGCGTTAAGGTGCGTCGCTCTTACTTTGCGCAGCATCAGGGAGAAATATTAAATTTCAATCATACCGTTTTAGAATCTTTGCAGGAGTCGTCTCCAGGTTTATTGCGAACCCAGCAAAGAAATATTCTGGGAGCATTTTTGTTCTCAGGGGATGATGTGGAAAAAAAAGTTTCAATATTATCGGGAGGAGAAAAATCTCGTTTGGCTTTGGCAAGAATGCTCTGTGGTAGTGCTGCGTTAGATAGTACAACTCATATGGTTGCGGATTTTGATGTTTCGGCGCCCCCCTCTTTGATATTGTTGGATGAACCGACCAACCATCTCGATATTCGTTCTCGTGAGCATCTCGCCGCAGTTCTAGCTGATTACGAGGGCAGCCTGGTGATCATCTCGCATGACCGGTTTTTTCTCGATGGTTTTGTTAATCGGGTTTGGGAGGTTACAGATGGGAAAGTACGGGAATACGACGGAAACTATAGCGAATATGAACAAGCTAAAATCAAGGAAAAGCCAGTAAATAACAAGATGAATGGTTTTGGGGAAAATACTCCTGGTAGTTCTTCCATAGAAAAGGAAAGAAAACGGAATGAAGCAGAAGAACGCAACTTGCGCTATAAACAATTAAAGCCACTAGAGAAACGTTTGGCAGAAGTTGAGAGCCGTTTGGAAACTTTGATGATGGAAAACGAACAACTCCATTCGAAGCTTGCTGATTCTCTTATATATGAAGCCGATCAGAAAGATCGGTTAATTAAAACAATGACACAGCAAAGAGATCTTAAAAAAATAGAACAGGCGTTGATGAACGAATGGGATCAGCTAACAAGATCTATTGAACAGATTCAAAAGAAACAAGGTTCAAGTTAATGGAAATGACTTTGCCATTTTAAACCCGGAAGATTTGTGTCGTTCTCTATTAAAGTTAATAATCTAGGGTTTAACTAGATCTATAAACTACAATCGTTATTTTTTTACGTTCTTAGAGGGATAAGCCCATTCGACTAAACCTTCCCAGATGTAGGCGGATCGGTTTCCACGTTTGACAACCAACCAGTTCTTATTGTTAAACTCAATATTGGTGCGACGAACAAACTCAATTTCAGCTCCCTTATTTAAATTGGTAATTTTCGGAAAAACTGTTCCAGGACCTTTTCGAAGTGCAACTCCATCTACCACTACTTTTAGAAGCTTTTCTGCGTTCACCGGGGAACGTTCCATTTCGCTAGAGTTTTTTGCCATGATCTGAGCAGCAGGAATGGGTGGCTCAGGAGGATTAACAACTGGCTGTTTGGGTATGGGAACAGAAATCTCTGGCATTGTAATTGAAGATACTTCGGTTTTGTCAATGGTCTTCGCACCAGAAATTTCTTGCATAGCTGGTGGTTCGATAGGAATATTTTGTGGTGGGGAAGGTTTCGGTATATCAGGTATTCTTATATCAGGTGAGGGGGCTAACTGCTCTGTCGATACAGGCAGGGATGCAAGCATCTCATCTGACGAATCAGGAAATTTAACGAATATAGGATTAGATACTAGATGATCCATTGAATTAACCGAAGCCTTGACTCTATAATAAGCCTTTTCCTCTTTTGAGTTGTTAACATCTCGCCACGTTAATTCATAAGGTAAGGATACAGTTTCCTGTTTAGCAAGAACTCCATTCCTGATGATCTGGATTTGTGCGGTTTTGTTTCCCCCTTTGACAGATCGAAGTTTTATTTTTACAGCGGGAAAATCGGTGGCGTTTAGCTCTTCCCCAAGGGTTGCTTGTTTCCCAGTCTTTTGATCTTCGACGATAAACTCATCTAGGGATAGGCGATTGTCATCAGCCTGTCGGACCGCATACATTCGGCCTTTTCTCATAGCATTTAAAAGAGCATCGCGATTTTTTTCACGCACAAGAAATATTGTTCTTACCGAGCCTAATTTATCTCCATTACGGTCTTCGCAAAGGTAGTCGTTGCTTCCGTAACCCCAAACAGGTTGATCGCGTTGACCTCGAAGATATTCCATGAGAACCTTGTCCCATTGCTGTCCTGCTTCGGCCTGTTGAATGGGATTATCACCGACGACTTGAAATCCGGTATAGTTTTTTGTTTTCAGCAAGTCGTTAGGATAGGGAAATGTTGACAAATTTGCACTACCATATTGACGAATACCAGAACTATTTTCCATATGATTCCAGAAAACAAGGGCTCCTTTCGAGTTGGCGTAATCGATCAAGTTTTGATAAGGCTTCACTCCTTGGTCACCGTTATAAGCATCAAAAGGAGTACTTCGAAAAGGATGGTTGTTGATAGTTAACAAAATAAATAAAACCATCATGGGAACTGTGATTACTCGTGCGTACCCTTTATAAACTGCGCCCATACTCATCATGCACAAGAAACCCAATAGGATGAATTGGTTTAATAACGGTTCTGTATAATTTAAAGATAAATTACTATTTGGAAGAGGCAACTGTTCATATTCAGATGCGTTGCGCATTCCTACAATAAGGAGATGCTTGTCCCAATTATGAGCGGTAAGATTTTTATCAAAATTACTACCGCTCCAATAGTAAAAAGGCGCGGTTTCTACTCCGGGAATTAAAAGGGTTTTTTTTATTTGGCGGTCATTGTCATTGATTTCAGAAATGAAACCAGAAGCACCGCGTTCAAGTACAGAAGGTCCCTCTGTAGTGTTTTTGAATATGCGCTCAAAGGGTTTGACGCCGAATTCAATGGAATTCCTGGCATAGTCACCAAAAATAACGGCATCTATTCCTAATCTTTCAGATTGGTTGCCAATATCTTTTATTGAGGCACAACCATCACTGAAATTGGTTTTTACATCGGCGATTGTATCGAGCTGAAGATAAAGGGCAGAAGAGGGAAAGGGGAATCCTATACATAACCCAAAAACAAAAAATGCATTCCAAATAGAGAATTTAGAATTTTTACTCAGACAAAAAAGAATCAAAGCTAAGATTTCTCCTAAGGAACGAAAAATTTTACAATGTAATATTTTCCAATATATGGATTTTTTAAAATCTTCAGGGTGGTAATTAACCGATTGAATTTCCAGTCTTTAATTTTATTATGTTCTTTGAAAATATGATATAATTAAATTGTTACATTTGCACTAATTAGCTGATTAAAATTTGCAACTGACATGAAAAAAAATAATAAACTGGGCATTGGTTCACAATTTTAAGGTTTTGTATTTGCCCCAGACAAATGCCTTCCACTTGACGCTAGGCTCCACAGGTCGATGCCTATTAAATCTATAGATCTTGCATTTCCTATTATATAGTCTGCTGGCATCGGACAGAAGTTGTATGGGTTTCTCTTGTTATAAGGTAGTTGGGTTCATCACTTCTAAAAATCCTAATTGGTAAACATTTATGACATTAAGAATTCTTGTTGCTGACGATAGTATTACGATTCAGAAAATTGTTGCAATGGCTTTTGCAAATGAGGATGCAGAAGTAGAAGGCATAGGCAATGGAAAAGAAGCTTTTGATAAAATTCCAGACTTTAAACCAGATATAGTTTTGGCGGATGTTGACATGCCTGGACTAAATGGATTTGAATTGAGTCAGAAAATAAAAAGTACTCCTGATTTGGCAGGAATAAAGGTATTACTTCTTGCGAGTGATTTTGAAGATTTTGATGAGGGAAATTTTAAGAAATGCCTAGCGGAAAATCATATTTCAAAACCTTTTAAATCCGACAATATAGTACAAATGGTAACTAGGGTCATGGAAGGTGGTAGCAACGCCGAAAACGAGCCCGTTCTCTTTGAAAGTATTTCTGAGGATGTAGAATTAGATGAAGAACCCAGCCTTGAAGAGCTCTTGGAATCTGTTGAAAAACTTTCTACTGACTCCATAGAAAT
>Ga0209034_10000288_pt1 | contig 25192 bp, 21 predicted proteins | sample MarorgKNORR_S2LV_2_FD_188219 | JGI IMG/M metagenome (GOLD analysis project Ga0209034, IMG submission 188219) | Marine microbial communities from the Southern Atlantic Ocean, analyzing organic carbon cycling - 250m_A/KNORR_S2/LV (SPAdes) (version 2) | ecosystem: Environmental > Aquatic > Marine... | reverse complement strand
CAGGTTGCGGTCATTGTGAATGAGATGGATAAGGTGGAGGTCCGGATGCACCAGATTCTTGCAGTGAAAACAGATTCCATCGTAGGTATCGAACTCGCACAACCCATAGTGTAAGTCCGGATTGTCATCGCAGCGCTGGGTCTCGTCGTCCTCGGTCCACCAGAGGTCTTTCGATGGAGTCGGTTCGGTTTCTGTTTCTTGCTTCGTTTTCTTTGATGGAGGTGGTGGGGGCTTCTCGCCCTTGTGCTTGTAGCAAACTGGGCTGTTGTACATGTGGTGCCGATTGCAACCCTCAACCGAGCAAGGACCGCCTACACCCACTGTTTCTCACTCCTATTTCCATTCTCTTCAGTCTGCTATACGAGTTCGGTATGTTAAGTCTAATTACGGCGCGGGGGCTATCCATGCCTCAAACGAGCATAGTCGGAGTGTGGAGCTGTAATCGCGCTTGATTCTTAGAGATGGTTCTGGGGTACCTGACAATCTTAGAGGAAGGGTTTCTCGAATCGCCTCATTGGCATCTTCAATTTCTGTCTCGGCAACGATTACTCTTCCTCTCACCATACTGGGTCCTGTCCTGTCGAGCAGGGGCACGAGAGAGGGTAGGAGCTCGATGGTTCGATGTGGCAGGTTCACCAGAAGCATATCCCAACGACCTGTGAGTTCGGGGTTGTGCTGCAGCTCGGTGGCGTCCGCTAGACCTGTTATCCTGTCCTCGTGAAACCTTGCGATTGGGGCTGGCTCTGCCGGGTACTCCTTGCGGTCCCAGCGACGCAGGTTATCGAACAGCATCTCCACCGCGTCGGGGTTGAGGTCTGATGCAAGCACCCCTCCTACGAGTTCAGGCTCCCCCAGTAGTGTGGACAGAGCCGGGCCGACACCGCAGAATGGATCGCAAATGCGCAACGGCCGACCTAACAAGGAGCGTAGCTCCTTGGCCAGAGCCAGAGTTTCAAGCCTCTCAGACTGCAGCTTGGTCGAGAAGTATGCACGGGTGGGGTCGCAGAGTATGCTCCTACCGGATTCCCTCACCATCACCCTAGTGCTGGAGATATTATCCGGGATATTGTCCAGCAAGATCTCGTCTTCTAGCCTCGCTCCAATGGGAGTTAGGTCTCGAATCCTGAGTTCTCCTAGAACTCCCTGGTCAGACAAGATCAGCCTGATGTGAGGGTGTGAGAGGAGTTTTGCGGTCGCAATCTCCCGAGAGTGTTCGACGACCTCCTTGTCCAGCCTCACAATCATCATGTCACCGAAGAACTCGTGAGAGGACGGCCACGCTTCGCCGCCATCATCGACCACTTCGTCGCCCAGGAGGTTCCTGAGGTGCCCCCACCAGTCGGTGTCTGCCCTCTCGTCGGGCTCTCCCTCATGCTCGACGACCTCGAACTCCTCTAGGCCATCGGGAAGAGAGATTGGAGCCCCGAAATCCAGCGGTATGAGCCTGGATTCGGCGTCCTCAGACACGCAGACTCGCATACCCGGAGCGAGCAGTTCTTGCTCGCGAATCAGGCCGAGAGCACGCTCGACCTGCCGATTGGGCACTGAGAGATGTCGCATCACGTTCATGGTGGGCAGCGGGGCAGCGCGCTTCACCATGACGGATGAGGAAGTGGCTCCCGGGCTCTGGCTGATAGGCATCGGACCGGGCGATTTAGACCACATTACAGAAAGGGCTAGACGAGTAGCCAGGGGGTGCTCTAAGCGCTACTTGGAAGGATATACCGCGATACTTCCACCCACTGAAGAGAAGAGGCTTGAGTCGGTTGTTGGTCCGTGGGAGAAGTTGATGCGTGACGGGGTAGAATCACCCAAGAGCATGCTAGATGAGGCGCGGAGCGGTGCCGTCGCTTTGTTAGTCGTCGGAGATCCGATGCAGGCAACAACACACATCGACTTGGAGGAGCGTTGCGCGGAGGAGGGTATTGGTTTCCATGTTATACCAGGCCTTACCGCAACTGCTCTAGCTGTTTCATTATCAGGTCTTCAATCATACAGATTCGGTAGACAGGTAACCATACCATTCTCAGATGGTGACTACTTGCCGACTTCGCCGTTTGAGATGATTTGTAGGAACAAGGAAGCGGGTATGCATACTCTGGCGCTGTTAGATCTCGATCCAACTGGAATGGGGCTTGAGCAGCCACGACCTATGACTCCTAGTGAAGCGGTTGACCATCTAGTTCGCATGAATGAGAAGGTGGAAGAATTTGATGAATTGGTTGAAGAATGGGGCGGCCTACTCTTGAGTGATTTAGGAACCGAAGAGGAGAGAGTGATATCGGGGAGTTTGGGGGATCTTTCACAGATGAAAGGAGGCCACATCCACGCCCTGATTATCGCGGCTGAGTTCAGCGGGTTAGAAGCCGAGGCGTTCGAGCGTCGTAGGCTAATCGAAGATACGACGGAATGAAAGACAGGTTGCTAGTGGCGAGGGTGAAAGCATGGCAAAGCCTCCAGCAGAAGTCCGGTTTCCCGGTGACAAGAATCGCCGGAAGAGAATTCGGATGAGAGGAATCAAACAGGCCTCAAAGGAGATACAGAATCGATTGGACAGTAACCTCGAGGAGTTAGTGGAAGACCCGGAGGTTTTCCTACCTGAAATTAGAGGTAATGTAGACCAGTCATTCTTCTCCAAGGATCTGATGGCAAAGACTCTCAAAGAGGTCACAGCGGTGTCCACTAAACGGTACGATACCAAGTGGCTTCGCAAGCGTATGACCAAGAAAGGTGGAGATATCGTATGTAGGGCGCTTGCCGGTAGTTTACTGGCTGCCTCAGAGGAGGATAGGTCCACTGTGGCCGTGTTCAAGAATCCGTTATTTGGCGTAGCCAGCTACATTCGCAGAGGGAATGGAAAGCAGAGTCATCTGGCGGGTATTCAGAATCATAACCACCCAAGACTTAGGCTCTTGGTATGGGATGAACATGCCAAGTCGGGACAGTGGTTCTTCTCTTGGGATGGTGGCTTCGTCTTCACCGGAACGACACCAGAACCGCCCTCAGAATGGGTGGATTCGAGTTTGGATAATGCTTCCATTGAACTCTCTGGAGAGGGAGATCTCCGATGGAGTGTTGGTTTAGAGGCGGATACTGTCGAGAATGGTAAATTGATTGATTCGGGCTGGCTGAGGCTTGAGTTCACCGATGGTACTTTGGTTGGTCTCTCTAGATCTGCCCTGGCCAACTCTGAGGAGCAGTTTGGACAGAGTGTTGCTATGGGTATGCTTCCACCACGATTGAGTGATATCGCTCAAGCTGAGTGGGTATGGAGGCCGTTCGGTTGGCCAGAAGATAGAGAGTTGCCGGCCGGAGGAATCGAGAGGCTTGAAGAGGTACTCGACACTTGGATGAGATTTTCTCTCGATGATTCCTCGTTAGCTAGAGCCTGTAGGAGTAGTATTCTCAATTCAATTGAGGATGGTTTCGTTGTAGGTACACACTGGTTCCCTGAGGATTCTCGCAATGATTTCCTCGAGCACCTCAGTGGGACTGATGAAGAGCGGTCTGCGATATCTTGTGTGTTGGACTCTCTAGACCACGGCATCCATGTGAGGACTGATGGTGAGGTGTTGGATCTGGACGATGATGTGATTCGCCTCGAAGAAGGAGGCTGTCATCCCAATCTGGTGGCTCTTTGGCCTGATTACGGTTTGATAATTCTGGAGAATCTCTACGATATCGAAGGGGAAGAAGCAGAAACTATTCTCGAGAAGCAGGCAAGGCGAAAGCAAGGATTCGGTGCGTTTCTGCGCGAGCTTGGAGTTAGTCGAAGCGTCGCCATGAAACTCAAAAGATTGCCATGGGAAAGTGAGTTCCTGCCCTCGCCGCTCTCCTTCGCAGATGAGTTGGTGAGACAGGCCGTTGATCGGGGTATCGCATCAACAGTCTCCAAGGCTCGGAAGGGAAGAGGTTTGGACATGGCTATGGGATGGGCTTGGCTGACAGTTCATGACAGAACTGAATCCGATGCCTGGAGGTTTGATGAGGATAGTCGAGACAAAGGAGGGGATTGGGTTCCTGCTCTACAGGCACTATGGGATGCTGCCTCTGAACTCCTACTCAATGACAATCTCGATTCTGCTCAGGACTATGAATCATCAATGAAATGGTTGGCTGAGGCAACAGGAACCCGTGTGCCAGATAATCAATGAGATAGGGCAATCCAGACTGCAACTGCGAATAGTGCTACACCCATTGCCATGTTGAGGTTCTTAGCTGATTGCTCAGTGCTGAATATTCTTCTGAGGAGGGTTCCGAAGACTGCCCAAGTGATAACTGCGGGTAGGCCGAATGTCAGGTTGAGTAGGACTAGAAGTGCCTTAGCAGTGAAGCCGGTACCAAAGAGTCCACCAAATGCTGTCAGTAAGACAAGAAAATGAATCCATGCCTTTCCGTTGACGACTTGAAGAATCATCCCGGTTCTGAAACCCAATCGGTCTGCTTGCTCATGATCGCTGTCGATGGGTGAAGATGTGGCAACCTTGTATGACAGATAGGCGATGTATGTAGCACCAATGTAAGTAAGGAGTTGGAAAAGGTTCTCGTTCTCTTCGATGAAAACGGTGGCGGCGCCGATAAATAGACCGAGGGCAGACCAACCAACTGCCATTCCCAGAATCAGAGGCATTGTTCCCTTCAGGCCATGTTGGGAGCCATGCGCGGCGCACAACACATTGTTAGGACCAGGGGAGAAACACATCGCGATTTGAAAGGTAAGGGTGGCCAAGAGCAGCTCAGTATCCATGCCATCAGCCTGGTTAACTAATCGGCCTTTGCGCCTGCTAGTGCTTGATTAATGTCAGTCCACAAGTCCTCAACACTCTCAATACCAATACTCATTCGGACAAAACCAGGTATGATTCCTGCCTCATTTCGGACATCCTCAGGCACGAACATGTGGCTTGAGTTGAATGGGCATTCTACCAAACTCTCAACTCCGCCAAGACTGGTGGCTTCGAAGATTATGTCGAGATTACGCATGAATTTGAGTGCGGCCTCGTCCCCTCCCTTCACAACAAAGGAAATCATTCCTGTTCCGCGGGGTGTAATTCTCTGGGCTACTTCGTAATCTGGGCTGGATGAGAGGCTTGGGTGGTTGACTTGCTCAATCATGTCATGGGCCTCAAGGCGGTTTGCGATATCTGCTGCATTCGAAGTGTGGATAGGCATCCGGGCGTGCAATGTTCGCATCCCTCTCTCTAGCATGTAGCACATATGCGGGTCAGCCGCACCACCAAAGTGGACTTTCTTCGGGAAAATCTCGGCTACTAGGTCCTTGCGTCCTACGACCAGCCCAGCGATTAGGTCCGAATGACCACCGAGGTACTTGGTGCCGGAGTGAATGACCAAATCGAAACCGAGGTCGATTGGGTTGCATCCCCATGGGGTCGCAAAGGTATTGTCGACAATGGAAATGAGGCCGTTCTTCTTTGCCAGTGCTGCCATGGCCTCAAGGTCACAAACCTTGATGACGGGGTTTGTGATTGTCTCAACATAGAGAATCTTGGTGTTCTCTTGGATTGCCGCTTCGTAAGAGGCGGGATCACGCATATCCGCCATTGAAACTTCTATGCCAAAGCGTGGGAGATCTTCTGTCATCAGACCATATGCCCCCCCGTAGCAATCAGGACTGGCAATCATGTGATCACCTTTGGAGAGCAAAGACATCAGAGTCGTAGATATGGCAGCCATTCCACTTGCGAAAGCCTCGCCGTCTTCAGCCCCCTCTAGTTGAGCTAGTTTCATTACGATTCCTTCAGAGTTGATACTAGACAGACGAGAGTAAAGTGCAGTATGTTGTGCTCCAGCAGCCCAACCTGCGTACCGCTCATCAGTCAGTTGGTATGTGGCGGTGTTGAAAATCGGAGTTACAGCGGCACCCTCGATGTTCTGAGTACCAGACCATACAGCCCGTGTAGCGAACTCCTTGTCTGAGTGTTTCTCGTTCATGGCTGGGCGAGTCGTCGTCTATCCATCAATGATGCGCCTATGGGGATTTATTCATTCAGTTCTGAATGCTTGGTTAGTTCATCCCAACGGCCGATAGGACGGAATTGATGTCAGCATCGACAAGAATGGGCTGAGAAAGAGAGTTCTTAGCAGCGAGATCGGGGTCCTTCAGGCCGTGTCCTGTCACAGTTACAACTACGGTACTTCCTGACGGTATTCCTGTAATCTCATGGTGTTTCAGCAAACCAGCGATACCTGCTGCTGAGGCCGGTTCTACGAAAATTCCGGCGGTTCTAGCCAGTAATCTGTGAGAGTTGAGAATCTCCTCGTCACTCACCATTCCTATTGCTCCGCCTGACTCTTCAATGGCCATATTTGCCTTGACCCAACTTGCTGGATTGCCGATTCGTATCGCGGTTGCAACAGTCTCGGGTGACTTTATTGGAGTTCCCTTAACGATAGGAGCAGCACCCTCGGCCTGCCAGCCCATCATTCTCGGCAACTCAGTGATTTTGTCTGAGTCATAATACTCCTTGTACCCCTTCCAGTAGGCGGTAATGTTGCCGGCGTTGCCGACAGGAAGGAAATGCATATCCGGGGCTCTCTCAAGGGTGTCGCAGACCTCGAAGGCGCCTGTCTTCTGCCCTTCAATGCGGAACGGATTAATGCTATTGACAATTTCAACATCGTCTCTTTTTCCTAATTCTCTGACAATCTCAAGTGCGTCATCGAAGTTACCTCTCACTTCAATGGTCTGAGCCCCGTGAATCAGTGCTTGGGCCATCTTTCCGGATGCTATCTTTCCTTCAGGAAGTAGGACCAAGCAAGTAAGTTTGGCGGCGGCGGCGTAGGCGGCTGCCGAAGCGCTTGTGTTTCCAGTACTTGCGCAGACAAGAAAACGGGCCCCACGCTCAACAGCCTTGGTGACTGCCAGTGTCATTCCACGATCCTTGAATGATCCAGTCGGATTGAGTCCTTCATGCTTGATAAGGAGTCTGAAATCGGCCCCCATTTCCTTGACAATCTGGCTAGCATCGATCAGTGGTGTGCCGCCCTCATTAAGGGATACAATCTGAGTGTCATCAGTCACTGGTAGGAAGTCACGATATCGCTTGATGACCCCGTGACCTGTCATGGTGTGCCCTAGTGGGCTTCAGCCATGAACCTCACCCGGCCCACCCAAGCGGCCTGCCAAATTGAGGCAGACCGCAACAACAGGGCCGATTAGAACTGCAAACACAATCGTTCCAATACCGAAAGTCCCTCCGAGAATCAGCCAGCCAATTACGAGGACCGTGCCTTCGATTGCCCCTCTGACTCTGGCAATCGGTACACCGGATACTCTCTGTAATCCTGTCATCCACCCATCTCTAGGGCCCGGGCCTAGATTGGCGGTGAGATAGATCCCACTGCCAATTCCAATCAGGAGCACCCCGAGCAGGACCTGAGCTATGGCTAACGATTGCGTCTCTGGTGTTGGGAGTCGCGGGACCATGAACTCGATTGCTGCAGCGATGATTATCGCGTTGAGGATGGTTCCTATTCCGGGCTTTTCCCTCAGAGGAATCCATAGAAGGAGGACCAGTACACTGACGAGAAAAGTCGCTTGTCCGACTGACCAGTCGATATTGATAGCAATCCCCTCGGCTAGGACTGTCCAAGGAGTGTTGCCGATTCCAGCAGCAATTAGAATGGCATCTCCTGTTCCAAACACCCATAATCCGATTATGAGTACAATGAGGGTTTTGAGGCGAGGTCTGAGAGTTCCTGGGTCTTCTGCGCTCCATCTGGTGGTAGGAACTTCTTTGGCTGGGCGAAGTACATCCATCAGGCCCATGGCCCTGCGAATTACTGACAGCCAATCAAACCGATGCATACTTTGAATGGCAAGGGACCCCTAGCCTCACCTAGGTGAGGCTGTGGAGAGTTGGGAGCATCCTATAGATACAGGCGAGGCTCCTGAGGACGGTTCTCATTTCGATGTCATAGTGGTTGGTGGCGGTCCTGGTGGCTCTGCTGCTGCAGCATACAACGCTCTGGAAGGAAACAAGGTACTGCTAATCGAGAAGGATGTGTGGCCGAGGGATAAGCCATGCGGAGATGCAGTTGGAGGTAAGTCTCTATCCCATGTTGAGGAGCTTGGAGTCCTGCCAATGATTCAAGCCACCCCCTACTACCAAGTCGATTCAATAGTATTCGGTAGTGCCAACGGCTCCCAAGTCAGAGTGATGCTACCTGAGGAGAGTTACGAAGCTAAGGGTCTGATGTCGGGATACGCTCTTCCTAGGGTTCAGTTCGACTACATGATGTTCAAACGGGGAGCCGAACTAGTAAGAGAGAATGGGGGCTCGGTGATTCAAGGATTCTCAGTCAATGAGGTATTGGCCGAGGAAGAGGAGGGAGGATCGAAGATAATTGGGGTCTCGGGTAAGTCTGGAGGAAGACGTTCAGATAATCCTATTTTGTCCTTCACAGCTTCTGTAACCATAGGTGCTGGTGGGTACAACTGCCCAGTATCAAGGAAGATTGTTGAGTTGCATGATGAGCCTCATAAGGACAACGAGCATTTCTGTGGCGGATACAGAGAATACTGGGAGAATGTATCTGGTTTGGAAGGAGGAACGGGGCCTATTGAGATTCATTTCATCGATGAGGTTCTACCTGGATACTTCTGGTTATTCCCAGTCAAAGAAGGCGTAGTAAATGTTGGAATTGGGATGCTTATTTCCGAACAGAGAAAGCAGAAAGGGATGAAAAAATCATTGAAGCAAATTCAGAAGTGGGTTATTGAGGAGCACCCCAGATTCAAGGAAAGGTTCAGTGGGTCTAGACTTGTTCCTGGATCTGAGAAGGGTTGGCAGCTACCTTTCGGATCCCCAAGAAAGAATGCTCCGTCCTTCCAACCACGTAGGGGGGCCATGGCTGGGGCGATGTCAGTAGGGGATGCTGCCAGCCTAGTTGATCCATTCAGTGGAGAAGGGATTGGAAACGCATTACTCACCGCCAAGATGACCAGCGTTCACTTCGACAAGAGTCTGCACTCTGATGGTTTTCCAGAGGGAGCTGCGGCTGAGTATATGGAAGACCTTTGGAATGAATTGGGCGGAGAATTATCGAATTCGACAAAACTGCAACGGATGATGAAGATGAAGAGGTTGACCAATTGGTTCGTCAAGAGGGCTTCGAAGAAACCGGAGATCGGTGAAATGATGTCTGAGATGATTGCTAGTAAGGAGACGCAGAGGGCTCTGTGGAGTCCTTGGTTCCTGTTCAAGACACTAGTGTTGCCCTGAGGTGTAAGATGTCGGGCCCTTCTACTTCCTTAGACGGTATCAAAGCCGTGTTTCTAGACCTCGATGGGACAATTTATCTAGGCTCTAATCTCATTGAAGGAGCGGAATCATTCCTCAGCCGTCTGGAAGAGAGTGGGATTAGGAGATTTTTCCTCTCTAACAATTCGAGTAAGTCAGTTGGACAGTATTTGGAGAAGTTACATGGCCTGGGGATTTCCGCTTCGGCTGATGAGATTCTCCTGTCAACTCACGACCTGATTTCGTGGTTGAGAGAGAATAGTATCGACCAGACCTACTTGGTTGGCACAGAGGGTATGAGAGAGATGTTGGAGTCTGTAGATGTGAATACAGAATCGGAGAATCCTCAATATGTCGTTCTAGGTTATGACACAGAAATAACCTACGAGAAACTCAGCACTGCCTCAATTCACTTGCATAGAGGGGTCCCGATGGTGTCCAGTCATCCAGATGTCGTCTGCCCTTCCCCTGACGGAGGGCTGCCAGATACAGGTGCGTACATGGATCTTTTCGAGGCTACTACGGGTGTGCGACCGGAACATGTCTGCGGCAAGCCCAACGCCGGGATGATTTTGCATAAAGTGGAGGAGTTAGGACTACGCCCGGATCAGTGCGCCATGGTGGGAGATAGATTGTACACAGATATGGAGATGGCTGAACGGGCCGGTGTCCAAGGGGTACTAGTCCTGAGTGGAGAGGCCACAATAGAGGATCTCGAGTCGGCACCTCAGAGTCCTTCTATTGTTGTTGGCTCAGTAGATGAGTTGGTGCGTTAGTGGAAAGCCTCAACCACCATATCCCCACGGCAAGCCATGGCTGAGGGAGTGGTGACTGTTACCGGAGCCAGTGGGTTCATCGGAAGTCATGTGGTGGCCAACCTCCTAGCCAGAGGAAGGAAAGTGAGGGCTACGGTTAGAGACGCTGGTGACCCAATTAGGGTCGACCATCTCAAGGGTCTTGAGATTGCAGAAGGAGGAAGACTCGAGATAGTCGAAATGGACCTATTCGATGAGTCTTCAGTGCATGCAGCAATCGCTGGTTGTACCGATTTGATACATACCGCTGCCGCGGTTAGAATCAGCGCCAAGGACCCTCAGAGGCAGATTGTTGATCCCAGTGTAGTTGGTACACAGAATGTGATCTCGGCGATTGATGCGGCAGGTACTGTTGAGAGATTTGTGCACACCTCCTCGACTGCAGCCATCAGACCGATGAAATGGAAGGATGGTCAAACTCTGACAACAGAGACCTGGGCTGACGACGCCACGCTCGAGGATAACCCGTATGGATTGGCAAAGGTGCTGGCCGAGAGGATAGTTAGAGAATGGCATTCGGATGGGGGAGATGGGAAACCAAGAATGGTAACGATTCATCCAAGCGTTGTCTTCGGTCCTTCGATGAGTAAGATTCACCTTCGGGGCTCGCTCTCTTTCCTCGATGCTCTAGTCAAGAGAAAAGTTCCTCTTCTGATTCCCATTCAAATCAACATCGTCGATGTGAGGGATGTGGCAGAGGCACATGTGAGAGGATTGACGATGGGGGAGAATGCAGGGAGGTATCTGACAGTCAGTGGTGATATGCAGTTTTCTGAAATTTCTAGGGTATTAAGGGAGGGTTACCCCTCACTAAAGACTCCAAGATTTACTGTCCCGTATTTGGTCGCACTACTTGCTGGTCCTCTGTTTGACAAACGGATAACACGATCTTGGGCGAGACAGCACCTTAGAAGGAAGCTCTACTGGGACGCAACTCCAGCAGAACGAGAATTGGGTATGACATGGAAGGGAGCTAGAGAATCTATACTCGATTCGGTTCCTGGTATGCTTGAGAAAGATGAGTGAAAGTATGTGTCGAATTGCTCCTCTACTCGTTCTGCTTATGCTGAGTTCCACCATAGGTGGTTGTCTTTGGTGGGAGGAAGAAGAAGAGGAGCGGTTTGAGAGCAGTCCTTTCTCCTTCGAGCAGTCGGTCCCGATTACAACTTGGTACCACTACCCTGGTTCGGTCTCGGCTCCCTGGGCTGTCGATGCAACAGATGTTGCAGCAGTCTCAGCGGCTAATATCACCGCAAACCTCAGTGGTAATAGCACCCCTTACTTTGCGAACGCAACATACTATGGAACGGGCTTCGATACTTTCGAGCCGACCATAGGTATCACCGGCTCCGGTGCTATCTTCTTCACTAACTGGAATGGGCTTGGAGATGGTACTCACATCATCCGATCTCGCGATCAGGGACAGACATGGGAGGATGTTGGGCCATTCGGAACATTTGATGAGGACTCAGGACAGACCCCGAATTCAAACGATCCTTACATCTATGTTGACAAGTTCACAGATAGGTTGGTCAAATTCGATATGCACGCTCTAACTTCGATGTTTGTTGAATACTCAGATGATGATGGTGATTCATGGAGTGTGCCATACCCCGTCGAGGGATACTATGTCACTCAAGATCATCAGAGTATTGCATCAATGCCTCCACCTCCTGGAGTAACAGCATTTCATCCTGTAATCTATGTCTATTGCATAAACACAGGATCTCCCGCTGCTGGCGCGCAATGTTCTCGTTCCCTCAATGGTGGATTATCATGGGATGTTCAAAGGATTGGGTTTCCAAGCAGTAGTTTCCCACAGTGCTCGGGGTTACATGGACATGTTGCTGGAGGGATAGATGGAGCAGTTTATCGAGGCAATCCTTCGTGTGAGGGTCCTGCTGTTTATCGTTCACTAGATGGGGGCTATACTTGGAGTGAACACACTATTACAACCGAAGTTGGGATGCAACAGGGTTGGCACGCTCATGAAGTTGCAACTGCTGTAGATGATGGTGGTAATTTACATGCGACTTGGATTAGTAATGATCAGATGCCATGGTATGCATATTCAAGAGATCAGGGTGATACTTGGAGTGACCCTATGATGGTGGCCGCCCCTGGAGTAACAGAAACTGGCTTCCCAACAATATTCGCCGGAGCAGAGGGGAGAGTGGTAATCGGATATATTGGAGAGGTGAATGATGTTTCATCTAACAACTCTACAGTTGGAGGGGTTGGGTGGGGCGGCTATATGGCGATAATGACTGATGCATTCGCTGAGAATCCTCTGATTACTAGTGTTGCTGTAAACCTCCCAGAAGATCCTTTGGATATTACATCAGACTGTGGTAATGTGCGCTGCGGAGGCTTTGGAGATTTCATCGATGTCGAGATTGATGATGTGGGGCGTCCCTGGATAGCTCTCGCTCATAATGCGGCGGGATTCGATGAAGCTATCATCGGGACATTGACGGAAGGACCCGCTCTGTATGGAGAATTAACCTATCTAGAGGAATTACCCCCTGGTGGAAACTCGACGCTGAAGATGAGTTAGCCCTGAGAAATCTGATGTAGGCGAGGCGGAGACCACGGCCCCCGCATGATTGTCTCACACCAGCACAGGTTCGTATTCGTCAAGACCCGGAAGACGGCAGGTACGAGCATCGAGATTGCTCTTGCTCAACATTGTGGGCCCGATGATATCATCACTCCAATTGACGAAGTGGATGAGCAGATTCGCCGCAATCTTGGCCATCGCGGGCCTCAGAACTTTGAGGTCCGGAAGAAAGTGGGGGGGATTATTGGGATTGCTCGGAGAATGTTAGGCAAGGATGTAGTGAGGTACTACAACCATATCCCAGCTGGCTCTATTCGAGGTAATGTAGGGGCACAGATATTCGATTCTTATCAAAAATTCTGTGTTGTTCGGAATCCTTGGGATAGGGCTGTTTCTCTCTACTTCTGGCGCAAAAACCGCCCCGATGCTAATCGTCTCGGGAAAGAAACGAGTTTTGCGGATTTTGTCCGCGAGACTTCTCCTGATATTTTGAGCGATTTTGAGATTTTCACAATTGATGGTGTGGCGGCGGTCGACCGTTTCGTCCGCTACGAGAATCTCAATGTTGATTTGTCCGCTGCATTAGCAGAATTGGGGCTTCCAGCGATTTCACTACCTCATGCAAAGTCAGGGACGCGTAAAACGAAAGATCATTATTCGTTGATTTATGATGATGAGTCGGTTGCCAGAATTGCCGATTTGTGTGCTTGGGAGATAGAAAATCTTGGCTACGAATTCGATGATCGACGCTGAGAATGAGATGACAAAACACCGTTCATCTGATGTATGCGGGGCTTGACCGAGGTTCGTGCGCGCATTAGCCATGATGTTGGTTCTGGTGATGGTTTCAGCCCCTCTAGGGGGCTGTTTTGGAGGGAGCGAGGTGGTTGTCGAAGATGATGAAATGTTCAATTTTGATGATTTATGCCCTCAGGGAATTGCTAACAACACATGGTATCACTATTCCAACGCCACAGACGCCACCAAGGTCTCAGATGTGTTCAATGGGACCTCAGTTCTCGTTGGGAATAACGCTCCTGTATGTGCGATAGGCACTTACTACGGAATTGGTCTGACTACTTTTGAGCCTACAATAGGAGTAACATCTGCCGACAACCTGTACATGACGAGTTGGGGCAATGGGGATTCTGGTTCTACAGCGATTGTTCGGTGTTCTGGATTGATTGGGATGACGAATGTAAGTGACTATCTATGCGAGGATGTCTACAGTGTGTTCGCACCGGTAGCCAATAGCAACGATCCGTATGTATATGTTGATCCGTGGACTGACCGCATAATGAAGTTCGACATGCATGCACTGCTTGGGATGACTGTAGAGTGGTCTGACAATGAAGGAAGTAGTTGGACAGGACCTTCGGTGGCTACTGGTTGGTCGGTTCAAGACCATCAAACGATTGCGTCCTCGCCTTATCCAGCGCTCCTGCACCCGACAACATGGGTGTTCTGTGTCAATGGGAACTATCCGTACCCAGTTTGTTCCTCCAGCAATGATGGAGGTCTGACATGGGGACCTGAGGTGCCAGGAGCTCCTACTAGCTGCAACAGTGGTGGTCTGACAGGGCATATTATGGGCTCTGATAACGGAAATTTCTACCGCGGAAACAGAGGTTGTGACGGGGGTGATGGGTACTCAATCTACCGTAGTACAAATGGTGGATTGACATGGACTGAGCATCCGCTCCCAACCGAAACCACTGGAACTGCTGAGACTTGGAACTTTGAGGAAGCCCAGGTATATCCTGACTCTGAAGATAATGTCCATGCCATGTGGATGGGTTCTGACAACATGCCTTACTACTCATACTCAAGAGACGAGGGAGATACTTGGAGTGAGCCGTTAATGGTGGCACCGCCAATTGGACTCAATGGTACTGGATTTCCAGTAATTGCTGCTGGTGGCCCGGGGCAGGTTGCTCTCGGATACCTAGGAGACTCTGGTGGAGATACCTGGAATGGATATCTGACTGTAATTTCCGATGCGTTCAGCCCTATGCCTTTGTTGACCACAGTTCAGGTCAATGCATGGGGAGATCCGCTCGACACTACGGCTGACTGTGGATTCAACAGATGTGGTGGATTTGGGGATTTCAATGATATTATCATCGATCAGTACGGGCGTGCTTGGTTCGGTTTGGCACACAATGTGGGTGGAGAGATTGGGATTTTCGGGGCCATGACGATTGGGCCGTCTCTGCGGGGTAATGGAACACTCGATGAGATACCGCCCGGTGGACCTGGTACCCTCTAGAAGACTTCAGGATACAAATTGTAAGCTTGGTAAGCGAAACTGACAGCGAAGCCAAGCATCGCCAAGCCACAGATAATCATCGCGAGACGGTATCTCTTTGGAGAAAGCCAAGTCCCTCCGCCAACAAAAATCCAAGCTATTGCCGCCTTAACTAAGATAATTGTAACGAGGAAGGCGATTGCATAGATTACAGGTGCTACTGGTTCTTGCTCTGCGGCGGAGGCCATAAGAGGGCCACCAATTAGAAACCAGAACACGTAGACATTGGGGTTGAGTAGGTTAGTCAGAACACCTCGTTTGAACGAGCCAGAAGCGTCGCCTTCCATACCTGGATCTGGTAGTTCCAAAGAGAAGCACTCGAGCCCCATCTTGGTCAGGAACAGAGCTCCGAGTGCGGATATCGTCAGTAAAACGCTGGGTTCGGTAGCCATCCACCCTGCAAAAAACAGGCTTACAATAATCAGTGGACCATCTGTGAAGATTGGGGCTGCAGCCGTCCACATTCCTGCCTTCAGACCCTTAGACAGGGACTCTCTGATTACCATGGTCAAAAGAGGGCCTGGTTTGATTCCTTCAATGATGCCAAGGGCTACTCCAGCTCCAGCAAGTTGTGCGATTAGTTCGGTGTCCATCACTCAGCGCCTCGACGCAGCGGTTAATTTGGCGAGTAGTTTGAGAATCTCTAAGTAAAGCCAGATGAGTGTGACCATTAGGCCGAATGCTGCTCTCCACTCCAATTGCTTGGGTGCGCCTCTCTGTACTCCCCTCTCTATGAAATCGAAATCCGCTACAAGACATAGTGCCCCTATACCTACAACAAACAGAGAGAATGCGATTCCGATAGGACCTGAACCGTGAATAAAGGGGACATGGAACCAACCCGAAAGGGAACCAATGATGGAAACAACATAGATCAGCATTATGGCAAGTACTGCTGAAGTGACTGCGATCCGGGTGTTTTCATCCCAAGCTATCAACCCAGCTCTGTAAATCATTATCATGGCTCCAAGTATCAAAAAGGTCAGGAGCGCGGCTAGGATACCAATACCTGGAGCCTCCAAACCAACCTCGAATAGCCATGTAATGCCCCCTAGAGCTAAGCCCTCGAGAGCGGCGTATGTACCAATCAGGAATGGGTTCATCGAATTTGTGAAGATAATTATCAGTGCTAGGACAAACCCACCTATCGCACCTATGAAAATAAACGGCATCGAATTTGGCATTGAGAAAGCCGTTAGGATGGCGGTTGAAGCAGTAATCAATAGTAGTAGGCCGGTCTTTTCGGCAACCCCCTCTATGGACATCAGGTTGGTTTCATTTTCTTCCCACCAATTGGCTTCTGAGTAGTTGCTCTTGTCGAAAGTAGAATCAGAGAGGGCGGGGTTTCCTGAGCGGTACATCTGACTCACTGAGAAGGTTGTCCTTCTCAAGGCTTAGCCCGGAAATCGCTCAGACTAGGCCCTTGAGGTGTTGGCCTGTGTAACTCGAGGGATTCTCAGCGACTAAGGAAGGGGGGCCTTCGGCAACGACTAATCCTCCTCTCTCACCGCCCTCTGGTCCAAGATCGAGAACCCAATCGGCGCATTTGATTACATCCAGATGGTGTTCAATGACTATCACCGTGTGGCCGTTCCTGCGCAGTCTGAGAAGAACTTCGATTAGTTGGTCAATATCAGCCAATGAGAGGCCTGTTGTTGGCTCGTCGAGGATGTACACAGTATGCTTTCTAGCAGGTTTATGCAACTCGGTAGCCAGTTTGACTCTCTGAGCTTCACCGCCTGAGAGAGTAGTAGCTGGTTGGCCGAGACGGATATAACCCAGGCCGACATCCTGAATCGTGGAGAGAATTCGATATATTGAGCGTTGGTTGGCGAAGAAGTCGCATGCCTCATCGATGTTCATGTCGAGGATATCGTGGATAGTCTTGCCACGCCATTCAACCTCGAGAGTTTCTCGTGTGTAGCGCTTGCCCTTGCAGACATCGCAAACCACCCAGACATCAGGCAAGAAGTTCATCTCCAGCTTGGTCGAGCCTGCTCCCTTGCAAGCCTCGCATCTACCTCCTCTGACATTGAACGAGAATTGGCCCGGCTCATATCCCCTCTCCTTCGAGAGTGATGTGCTTGCGAATAGTTCTCTGATGGGTGTGAAGGCTCCGGTATATGTTGCTGGATTAGAGCGTGGTGTCCTTCCAATTGGGGACTGATCGATAACGATGGTTTTGTGGACGTTTTCGACGCCTTCGATTTTGTCATGGGAACCGGGGGTGGTATCAGCGCCGTGGAGTTCTCTGAGTAAGGATGGTGCGATAGTGGAGGTAACTAGGGATGACTTGCCAGAACCAGAAACACCGGTTACCGCAACCATGCAACCCAATGGAATGCGGACATCTATGTCCTGTAGGTTGTTCTGTCGCGCCCCTGTGATGGTGAGCCAGCGTTCGGGATCGGGTTCTGCTCTATCTTCGGGTAATGAAATCTCTTTTTTACCAGAGAGGTAGGCACCAGTGACACTATTCTTGCTAGATAACAACTTGTCCAAACTGCCATTGACCACTATCCTTCCCCCTTCCTTTCCTGCGCCCGGACCTAAATCCACAAGCCAGTCCGCTTGACGCAGAGTGGCTTCGTCGTGCTCAACGACAAGGAGGGTATTGCCCAGGGAGGTTAATTCTCTCAGAGTCTCTAGGAGGCGTCCGTTGTCCCTCGGGTGAAGGCCAATACTAGGCTCATCCAGAACATACATCACACCTGTGAGTCGGGTACCAATCTGTGTAGCTAATCGTATTCTCTGGGACTCGCCCCCGGAGAGTGTGTTGGCTCTGCGGTCCAGAGTAAGGTAGTCCAAGCCGACCAATGCTAGGAAACGTAATCTGGATTCTATCTCTTTGATGATCTCCCTGGCAATATAGAGTGATCTTTCGTCCAATTCACTGGCTTTGATGACAGTCTCGCTGTCCGGCTCATCCCTGTCCAACCTATCCCATGTATCATCCAAACCCCCCAAGCGCCAATGCTGGACGGCCGCGAGTGCTTCCAACACACTGCAGAATGAGAGTTCGGGTAGTGATATACCGCCAACTGTGACCATGCTCACTGCTCGGTTCAACTTTCTGCCATCACAATCGGGGCATGGCTCATCAGTCATGTAAGAGGTCAAACGAGACCTCGTGCGATTGGAGCTGGTGTCGGTGTAAGTCCTCCTCAAGCGGGCGAAAACTCCCTCCCATGGTCGTACCATCCGATAGGAAGACCCTTTCTGTGATACGAAATTGAAGTTGATATTAGTACTGCCTGAACCATGTAGTAAGATGTCTTGAGCGTCGTCATCGAGTTCTCCGAACGGCACCTCGACGGAGATTCCATAGTGCTCGCAAGTCTGTGTCATCTGGCTACGATACCAGCCTGACATCATGGATCTGCGGAACGGTCTGATGCACCCCTCCTCTACTGTGGCCAGTCTGTCAATCAGAAGATCGGGTGAGAAATTTCGTTGAACACCCAGGCCTTGGCAGGAAGGGCAGGCTCCAAGTGGATTATTGAAAGAGAAAACGCGGGGACTCATCTCAGGAAGAAACGCGCCGTGCTCGGGGCATGCGAACTCTTCAGAATAGGGGGTGGTTTCGCCTTCTTGGGTCTGAAATCTCATCTCATCCGAGTCGTCGGATTTCTTCGGTTTCGGGGCTTTGATACTCTCTATCGCTACTGCACCCGCACCAAGTCGTAAACTGGCCTCTATTGCTTCAGTCAAACGTTGTCTGTTTGCTCTATCTAGGCGCATTCGGTCCACCCTTACATCGATGTCGTGACGAAGATTCTTCTCGAGTTCGGGGGGGTTCTCGAAGTCCTCTTCCCTACCGTTGATCTTGCCTTGCAGATAGCCCTGCTCAACTAGGGCCCTGAACAGATCTACATGTGTGCCCTTACGATTTCTAACTGCTGGACTCCAAATTGCCAATGCATGTCCTTCGAATCTCCACAACACATCGTCGACTATTTCCTGTACGGTGCGGCGGGCCACCTGCTTACCACAATCCGGGCAGTGGGGAAGGCCGACTCTGGCCCAGAGAAGTCTCAGGTAATCCATGATTTCAGTGACGGTTGCGACTGTTGATCTTGGGTTGTGACTGCCTTGCTTCTGGTCTATGCTGATGGCTGGAGAAAGGCCTTCGATACTGTCGCAGTCGGGCTTCTTCATCTGGCCAAGGAACTGTCTGGCGTAGGAGCTGAGGCTCTCGATGTAGCGGCGTTGGCCCTCGGCATAGAGTGTGTCGAAGGCTAGGCTAGACTTGCCCGAGCCAGAAACACCCGAGAGAACGACGAATTTGCCCCTCGGAATCTTGACATCGATGTTTTGGAGATTGTGGGTACGGGCCCCTCGAACCTCTATCCATCCATCTTTGGATGCGCCGTTCTTCAGTCGCTTAGCCATGTATGAACTTCCTTGTGGAAGCATGCGTGCGCGAGGATGTCCTTGAATTCATGTATTCTAAAGATCTTATTTGGGGGGGCGCTGAGAGATTATCGACACCAAAGTGCGTCGATGATATCTCCAGCCTTTCCACCAGTGTCAGGTGGAAGTAATGTCAGGCCGTTATGAGCGACCATGCTGTGGATGTTGCCGCTTCCCTGGTGGGTGTGAACAGTAGCGACTAGGCCGTCCTCGCCGGGCTCTATTCTAATTCTCCTCATGCAGAGTTTCTTCGGGGCTCCTTTGATGTCCTCAGTCAATCTTACTCGTACTCGGTCGGCCAAGCGCGGGCCCATCTCAGGATCCGTGCCCATACATCGGGCTAACCAGGGGGCTACTAGTGAGATGAAGACAACATGGCTACTGACGGGATTGCCTGGTAGACCGAATAGGGGCGTGCCTTTCCAAGAACCACAGAGTGGGGGGCCACCGGGGCGAATGAGTACCTTCCAGAAGAGTGCCTCACCTTCGTCTTCCATCAGGCGGCGGACAAGATCCCATTCTCCCATACTGACTCCCCCACTGGTTAGAATCGCATCACACGATTCTGCTGCTTCATTCAGAGTTGTTCTCAATCCCTCGGTGTTGTCGTGAACAACTCCGTATCTCTTCGCTGTGGCACCCATCTTCTCGACTAGTGAGGCAATACCGTATGAGTTCGACTCGTATATCTGGCCGGGTGATAATTCGGTGCCGGGTTGGATGAGTTCGTCTCCGGTGCTAATCACGGCAATTGTCGGCTTGGAGATTGTCTCAGCCTCGTGGTGGCCCATGGTTGCGATGAGCGATGCTTCTGCAGGACCGATTAGTGTGCCTGTGGGAAGAATTTGTTGCCCCTGACGAAGGTTCTCGCCCTGTTTACGAATGTACCCCGGCCTTGCCGGGCCGAGGATTCTGACTATCTCGCCCTCCTCTGCCGAATCCTCGACCATTACTATCGCATCGGCCCCAGGTGGAACCGGTGCGCCCGTCATTATTCTGCTAGCATGGCCTGTCGATACTTCTGGTAGTTGATCGTTTCCGGCGCGGCTGGTACCGACAATCTGGAGTGTTGTCTCTTCTTTGGTACAGTCAGCGGCGCGTACTGCCCAACCATCCATTGCTGAGTTGTCAAAAGCCGGATCGTCTACTTTGGAAGAGAGGGGGGAGGCAAGTATCCTACCACTGAGTTCCGAGAGAGGTATCGTTTCTGTGTGACGAGGGATGTTTAGTGAGCCGGCCAGAGCCAGTGCTCGCTCAAGGCTGATGCTGGTCTCCACGACCCTTGAGTTGCGGTTGAGTTGAAGTGTTCTTCCTATGTGGGCATCCTGTGCTCTGGCCTGAAATGGCAGTGGTTCTTCTGTCTCTCACAATAATCGCTGCACTCTATTCCTCGGTTGGCCATGGGGGTGGATCCGGTTATCTGGCTGTGCTCTCATTGACAACCATAGCAGTAAGTGACCCATTATGGCTCAAGCAGTATGCATGGTCTCTGAATTTGGTTGTCGCCGGCGTGGCCTTCTGGCACTACAGGAAGGGAGGTTATCTCAATCAATCTCTAGCCGTTCCGTTTCTGATTGGAAGTATCCCGATGGCTGTCCTGGGGGGATATGTACAGCTGCAGGGGTCAATTTACGATATTTTGCTTTCCTTAGTACTAGTATTCGCTGCTTGGCGGCTACTCTATTCCTCTTGGGAAGATAGGGAGATATCCAGGCCTACTGCCAGTACAGCGGTTGCCACAGGAGGGGGAATTGGTCTTGCTAGTGGATTGATTGGTATTGGAGGGGGTATTTTCCTCTCACCCCTGTTGATCCTTTGTGGGTGGGCCAGTGCTAAGGAGGCGGCAGCCACTGCAGCGCTGTTCATCTGGTTGAACTCGCTGTCGGGTTTGCTGGGTTCTTCCTTGTCGGGCCAGATTAGTGTGGAAGTTGGGTTGTTAGCGCCATTCAGTGGAGCTGTATTGATTGGGGGGTTGATTGGATCGAAGTACGGTTCTCAGATTTCTAGCCAGACTGGAATCCAGAAATTGCTCGTAGTGGTCATGCTAATCGCCGCTTCAAAGAGGGTGATTGGTGTTCTGGGCATCTGAGGTTGATTAGAGGCCAAATGTGTCTTCATGACCACACTCAGGATATGCACAAACGACCTTGTATCGATCACGCTTGGGAGCTGGGATTTGCATGATTGAGCCACACATAGAACATTGGTGAGAGACTGCCTCGGGCTCTGTGGACTCTGGTTGATCGAAGTCCTCTAGTGTTTCTTGTGAGATTGTCCAACCTATGTCTTCTGGAATTGTTTCTTCGTCATCTTTGCGAAGTCGGGTTTGCCTTAACCCGAGTTTGATTCTAATTTTGCGTGCTTTCTTGGTCGGCTTCTTGGGTTTGGCCTCCTTTTTCGGGCGCTGGCGTCGGCTCTTCTTAGCAGGAGGTGCTTTGGTCGGCTTCTGAGGTGGAGGTGCTTTCTTCTTCGCTGGTGGAGCCTTCTTCGGAGGGGGTGGAGGAGGTGCTTTCTTCTTCGCTGGTGGAGCCTTCTTCGGAGGGGGTGGAGGAGGTGGAGGAGGTGCTTTCTTGCCCTTCTTTGGCGGTGGAGCCACAGGGGGTGGAGGTTTCTTCGCCATACCGAACGCCCCATGCAAGCAACGAGTCCCTTTGAAGAAATCGGGAAAGTGATGGTTTCCTCAGGCTGGGAACTCAATTAGCGCATGTACGGGAAGAGGGTTTAGGCGCTCTCGTGCGCCTAGTCCTTGGAGCTCAATCACGAATAGTGAACCAATTGGGTTGGCACCTGTCCTTCGGCATAACTCAACACAAGCAGATACTGTTCCTCCGGTCGCAAGGAGATCGTCAATAATGACAATATTCTGGCCTTCTTTCAGAGCATCTACATGCATCTCAAGAGTGTTGGAGCCATATTCGAGGTCATACTCCACTGAATGGGTTTCATAGGGTAGTTTACCTGGTTTTCTAATCGGTACGAAACTGATGCCTAGGTGAGCTGCAAGAAGTGGGCCGAAGATGAAGCCCCGGGCCTCGGGACCGACGACCGCATCCGGTCGCCAGCCCCATCCCTCCATATCATGTGCGAAGCGATCTACGATTCCTGACATGAGGCTGGGGTCGCTCAGCACGGGGGTGATGTCCCGGAACATAATCCCCTCAATGGGGAAGTCCGGCACCGTGCGTATAGCGGCCCTCAGGCTAGTAAGGAATTCATCAGACATGCTGCGCACTCCTAAGGAAGGGCCCGGGCCCCTGAGGACCCGGGATTCCCGTTACGTAATCAATAATCAGAGATGGCCGAGTAACCACTCGAAAGTGGTCTCGTTTCCAGGTCCGAGGTAGAACATCGACATGAGTGCGAATATCGCCCACATTACTGTGTTCACATCCTTTGCCTTTCCAACGATAATCTGAATCGCGACATAGGAGATGACACCCCATGCAATACCATCCGCAATCGAGAATGTGAATGGCATCAAAACCATGGTCAAGAAAGCTGGAAGTGCGATCTCCATATCGTTCCAGTTGATGTCTGCGACTTGCTTCATCATTAGAGCACCAATGACGACTAGTGCTGTGGCCATTGCAAACTGAGGAATTGCCTTGAACAGGCCTGATAGGAACAGACCTGAAAGCATCAACACACCAACCGTGACAGCGGTTAGACCGGTCTTTCCACCCTCTTCAACTCCGGCTGCGGATTCGATGTAAGTGGTTGTGGTGCTTGTACCGCACATTGCGCCAACGATAGTTGCTGCAGCGTCGGACATGAATGCCTCGTCGGAGTTCTTCAGCTCGTCGTTCTCGTCAACATATCCTGCAGCACGGCCCACAGAGTAGAGTGTGCCAGCGGTGTCGAAGATATCGACGAACAGGAAAGTGATCATCACTAGTAGGAATTCTCCCACAGGTATCTCGCCACCGACCTCACCTAGTGCTTCTAGAGCAGCGCCAACGGCGCCGGTTGCAGTTAGTGCGTCGGTTGTTATGATGTCAGCCATAGCAGGGGCTGCTGCTGTTCCAGCGCCCCATCCGGCAGGTACGTTAACAGGGACTAGAACATCCATGTTAGCATAGAAACACTCGCCGTTTTCACACATGTAAGATGCTGTGGCAAGGACATCGACCATGTTGCCGTCTGCATCGAAGTACAGAATCACAGGGTCTGCATTACCCAACATATTGTAGGGGTCAGTTGCGCCTACGGCCCAACCGTATAGCGACATTCCTAGAATGCCCCAGATAATTGCGCCCTTCATTCCTCTGGCCATCATTCCGGCCATCGCAATCAAGCCCACAATCGCAATCAACTCACCAGACTGGTATGTCCAGCTCGCGTGAGCGCCGATATCTACCAGTGTCACTGCGTTGTTGATTACCAGGCCCGTCTCCTCTAGGCCTATCATTGCAAGGAACATTCCAATTCCTGCACCTGTGGCAATCTTCAAATCGGTCGGTATCGCATTGATCATCTGCGTTCTCCAACCAACTTGAGGTAGTGATATTACCATGAAAATAATACCCTCAACCAATACGGCTGCGAGGGCGATTTCCCAATCAATACCCATACCAATAACTACTCCAAACGTGAAGTAGGCGTTCAATCCCATACCCGGCGCTAACGCGAAGGGTAGGTTGGCCCACAGTCCCATCACTGTACAACCAATAAATGCGGCAATCGCTGTAGCGAACAGTGCGTCATCGAAGGCAATGCCTGTACCCGATAACATGGCGGGATTAACCAGAAGAATATACGCCATGGTCAGGAATGTCGTAATTCCTGCACGGATTTCTCCCTCGACAGTGCTTCCCGCTTCTGTCACTCCAAATCTACTATCTAGTGCTTCCATTTTTTCACCTTTTTTTCCATTATACCATAGCATACGCCTAGGTATTTCGACGCATGACAACCACGGCCTATCAATGGTTCGGGTGGAAATTAGAGCTATTCTAACAGAACTTCAGTTTGATTGGGTGGTAAATGGACCTTCATTTCTTCTCGAAGAAGGATGTTCAGAGCCTCTCTACCCTCATCATCACCATGAAAAATAACAGTGTGTTTTGGCTTGCACGAGCGTGCGAATTCTACTAATTCCTTCTGACCACCATGGTTCGAGAGAGATAGTTGGTCTACCTCTATATCGATCGGAACAATATCCCCATAGATTCGGAGTTTGCGTTCATCGAGAAGAAGACGACCGCCCGACCCCTCTGCCTGGTAGCCTGTTAGGATGATTGCATTATTGCCGCTATGTCGCAGGCGATTGGCATACCAAATCGCCGGACCGCCGTCCAACATACCACTAGTCGTGACTATGGCATCACCTTCCAAGGCCTTCCTGCGATCGGATTTACTGGAAACTCTTCTGCACCATCGCCAAGTCTTTGCAAGTCCTTTTGGATCTCTTACAGCTTCAGGGTGTTCCATCCAATGTTTCGTGACGCGTGTACCCATGCCATGATAGTGAACTTCTAGATTGGGGGCTTCTCTACGAAGAATTTGCAAGATATCTTGCCCACGGCCGGATGCGAAAGCAGGAATCAGGGCAGTCCCTCCCCTATCTACAATCTCGAGGACTCGGTCGACTAATTTCCTCTCCTCATCCAATCTTCGCGGATGCACTTTATCCCCATAAGTTCCCTCAAGGAATAGAATATCACATTCAACAGGTTTTGCACCTAGGACACTGGGACTATCGCGAGTATCCATATCTCCGGTCCACAATATTCGGGCTTCCGGAGTCTCAATCTCGACCATCACCGCACCGGGAATATGCCCCGCTCGATGGAATCTACATCTCCAGGCGCCGATATCAAACCATTCCCCTAAT
>Ga0209034_10000287_pt1 | contig 25250 bp, 25 predicted proteins | sample MarorgKNORR_S2LV_2_FD_188219 | JGI IMG/M metagenome (GOLD analysis project Ga0209034, IMG submission 188219) | Marine microbial communities from the Southern Atlantic Ocean, analyzing organic carbon cycling - 250m_A/KNORR_S2/LV (SPAdes) (version 2) | ecosystem: Environmental > Aquatic > Marine... | reverse complement strand
GATAACTTAACTGCCAATAGTATTATTATTCAGTCAGCAGGAATTATAGGTGCTAGTTATCTAGCCTCTGTACTTATCCACTTATTCATTACAAAACGAATGGGTAAGAATGTTGAGCTAGTTACTGTATATGCTTGGTATTCCAGTCTTGTAGGTCTAGCAATAGTTATTAGGGAAATAGCTAGTCTAGTGTAAGACAGGTCTTGTTAATCAATGAAGCTATTGATTAATTTTATTTAATTGCTTTGAACTCAATAGATAGAGAAGTATTGAAATTAAAATTACTCCTGCACAGAAGTAATTAACTAAGGCTAAATTATTTCCTTGAATCAGTGAGGCAATTACGGCATGACCTATGGATATACCTCCAAGTTGTGAGGCAGGGATTAACACAGAATATTGACCTGTTTTATCAACATTCGCAACCATCCCCATAAGGAAAGGACCAGCAAAATTCCATGAAGTTTGGAATAAGATTGCCCTTATAGTAAATCCATACCAATCCATATCACCCTGAAAACTAAGGACTATTATTATTTGTAATATTAATGCAGAAGAGATCGCCACACTCCTATTGATTTTTGATGCCAAGGCTGAGGCTGCGAGCGGGCCAATAATACTCAATCCAGTGCTTAAAAATAAGGCTGTACCAATTTCGTCTCCTTTAAGATTAATACTTAATCCAAAAGGCACTAGATTATTAAAGAAGGGCCCAACACCCATTTGCCAAATAACCATAATAAACAGACCTATGAGCGGAAGTATCAAAATACCTTTTGGAGTTGCTGCTGATGATTCTTGCACATTGTTCTTTGCTGGATCACTTAATTTACTTACAAATAGCAAGGTAAGAAGGGCAATGATCATTGCTGGGACACACATCCCCGCAATGCCATACTTAGCTATTGTAATCGGAACAACAAGGGCGGTTATTGATCCCATAATCACTTGAGAAGCAACACTATAGGCGAAATTTTTATCCGGATTGTTTGTCCTACCAATAGCAGCAACACCTAGTGCAAATCCTACTCCATGGCCTAATAGGCCAGTTAAGAATCTAATTATTACTAACGTTTGGAAATCTATAATCATGCTAGAAATCAGATTGCCAATAATAATTACTCCAAGGCCAAAGTAAGCTATTCTCTGCCATCTAAATCGGCTAATCCAAAAAATACCCATAAGAGAGGAGAGCGACATACCGGCAATTTCAGCGGAAGAAATGAGGTTAGCTTGAGATTGGGAAAAACCTAGTTCAGAAATAATCCCTCCTACAAAGAAAGGCATACCAAAGACCATGAATACACCGGCACAACCTATTAAGATTGCAGCGATAACTTCTGAATTTTTATCGGTTTGGTTCACAGGTCTTCTCCTTGAATGCACAATGATTAGCTATATGACATTTATAGCATAACGGTTTTCTTGCTAGACATACATATCGACCATGCAGTATTAGATGATGATGAGCATTTATAAGATACTTCTTAGGAATAACGGACAGTAATCCATGTTCCACTTTTATTGGGGTTTCTCCTTTAGCTAATCCCGTTCTATTAGCAACTCTAAAGACATGGGTATCAACCGCAATTGTGGGTTTAGAAAAAGCCGTGTTCAGTATGACATTGGCTGTTTTTCTGCCTACACCGGGTAATTGCTCCAAAGCTTCTCGATCTTTGGGTACTCTGCCCTTATGTTTTGAAATCAAATATTCACAGGTCTTTATGATATTTTTTGCTTTGTTGTTATACAGACCAATGGTTCTAATTTCCTGTTTTAATCCAGTTAAACCTAATTGCAGGATAGACTTTGGATTATTAGCTATTTTGAACAAATGCTTGGTGGCTTTATTGACACTTACATCAGTTGCTTGAGCTGAGAGAATTACTGATATAAGTAATTCAAAATTATTTTTGTATTTAAGCTCTGTTGTTGGCTCTGGGTTAATCTTTGTAAACACTTTAAAGATTTCTGTAGCGACTTTAGTGTCCATGACTATAGGTTATCTAACTTATTTTCTGACCAGGTTTAGCTCCATGATCGGGTGACAAAAGGAATACACCTTTTTCTTCATCACCCGCGGCTAATAACATACCTTCCGAGACACCAAATCGCATTTTCCTGGGTTCTAGATTTGCAACGACTACTATCAGACGGTCGACTAGATCCTCAGGCTTATAAACACCTTTGATCCCAGCAAATATTGTTTTCTCTTCATCACCTAAATCAACGGTGAGCTTAATCAATTTATCTGCATCAACAACGTCCTCAGCTTTGATCACACGTGCAACTCTTAGGTCTGTTTTTATAAACTCATCAAAATTTATCATATAACTTCCTTTTATTTATCCAACATTGCTTCAATGGATTCATTTGTAATTCTTGTAATCAATGGCTTGTAATCATTAATCTCATGATTGGTTAATCGATCATGGACATTATTCCATTCTAGATTTTTAACATTTAAAAATATCTCACCATTCTTAGCAATATCTGGCATTACTGGTTTTAACATGATCATCAGCTTAAAAAATAAATTGATGGAGGTAGTGCAGACCTCTAAAACCTGACCTTTCATTTGTTTGTCTTTAATTTGTACCCAAGGTTTTTCTTGGTCTAAATATTGGTTAGCTTGGTCAGCAAGTAACATTATTTTTCTCATGGCTTGACCAAATTCACGATTTTCATACAGTTCTGCAATCTCATCACTAGCGTTCTCAAAATTTTCTAGCAATGATTCATCGATAGTTTTTCCCAGTGTATTGTCAAAATGTTGATTAATAAATTTTGAACATCGACTGGCGATATTAATCCATTTACCCACAATGTCAGAATTAACTCTATTTTGGAAGTCAGTAGTATCAAGATCAAAGTCATCAATTCCCGAGTTGGTTTTATAAGCAAAATAATATCTTAAATACTCAGGTTTATTATGCTCCAAGTATGATCTGGCCTTAATAAAAGTCCTTCTGGATTTTGACATCTTTTCTCCATTCACTGTCAAAAAACCATTAACAAAAATAGTATCAGGTTTTTTTAATCCAGCCCCTTCAAGAACTGCAGGCCAAAAAAGAGCGTGAAAATAAATGATATCTTTTCCTATGAAATGAACTAGATGACAATTTTCATTATCAGAAAAATAATCTTCGTAGTTAATGCCTGACTCTTTTTTATTTGATAAGTTTTTCAGCGAAGCTAAGTACCCTATGGGTGCATCCAGCCAAACATAAAAATATTTCTCATCTTCATCTGGAATCTTAAAGCCAAAATATGGATGATCTCTAGAAATATCCCAATCTTTTAATCCAATTTCAAACCATTCATTGAGTTTTGATTTAACTGAGTCATGAATTTGGATTTGATTAATCCAGCTTTCAAGGAAGGATTCAAATTTTTTTAATTTCATAAAATAATGCTCAGATTCCTTCAAAATAGGAGCTTCACCGGATAAAACTGATTTAGGTTCGATTAAATCGGTGGGTTTATAAGTAGCGCCACATTTTTCACAACTATCTCCGTATTGGTCTCCGCTTTTACACTGAGGGCAAATTCCACGAACATAACGATCAGGTAAGAACATTTTTTCTTGCTCATCATATGCTTGTTCAATTGTTTTTTTCTCAATACAGTCTGATTGCTTTAATTGTTCAAATATTTCAAGTACTAATGCTTCATTTTCTTCTGTGTGGGTTGAGTAATAGTTATCAAACTCAATTAAGAAATCACTAAAATCTTTTGCGTGTTGTTTTGTGTATTGTTCTGCTAATTGATCAGGTTCTACACCCAATTCTTCAGCACTTAGCATAATTGGAGCACCATGAGCATCACTGGCACAAACATAAACAATATTTCTTTGCTGCATTTTTTGGAATCTAACCCAAATATCAGCTTGAACGTAACCCACCATATGACCAATATGAATAGGCCCGTTTGCATAAGGTAATGCATTAGTTACCAATATATTTTTGTTTGCTTTGTTCAATTATTTATCTGCTTATTTTAGTTTACCCGAATCATTTTCATTAGTAATACAGGCAAAAGAGTTAAATTAGCAATTAATGCAATCATCATAGCGAAGGCTGTGAATACCCCAAAGTATATTGTGGGTATAAAATTGGATAGTCCCAGGATAGAAAAACCGATAACAATAATGATAGAAGTAAAATAGATGGCTTGGCCTGTACTCGCATGAGCATTATTAACGGCTTCATTTATTTTGACATTATTCTTAAGTTCCTCTCTGAAGCGATGAATATAATGAATCGAATGATCCACACCAATACCAATGCATATTGCTGCGATTGTTATCGTCATAATATCTAAAGGAATATTCAGTAAGCCCATCAAACCTAGGACAGAAGTAGAAGCAATAATGCTGGGGACAATAGCAATTAGAGAATATTTCAATGATCTAAAAAGTACTAAGAACATCAGCGTAATGGCTAGGAAGACCACACCAATGGTCAGAATTTGTGAACGGATAAGACTTTCTAATACATTATTATACAAGACCAGCATACCTGTTAATTTTACTTGAGACGGTTTTAAACCGATGGTTTCAACCAGATCTTTATTAATTTTTTCTATCAGTTTATTGCGTTGTAATTCAGGGTAAGATTCAAATACCCTAAATGAAATTCTTAATTGATTGCCATCAGTAGATAGGTAAGGATCAAACAACGCTTCTCTCACATCATCCGGTACTTTTTTGTATAGCAAGGACAGGAAGAAAGTATCAATCTCATCATCATCATTCAGAGTTTTTAAAACTTCCATTGTGGTGGAGAATGAGACAACTTTTCCAGCTTCTTCAAGTGATTCAAGATATTTATGTATCGAGTCAATGGTTTTTAATCGATAAGAATTGTACCAATAGCTATCACCGCCTATATCATAGGTTGAAGCTTCCTCTTCAAAAAAATCTGCCTCAAAAAATTCTTCATCATCATAATCACTAATAACCACTGGTTGATTGTAATCAGGGTCCGCCTCGATGATGATGTCAAGAGGAGTTGTTCCTCCCAGTTGATTATCAATAACACTTAACCCTTGAAAAATCTCAGTGTCTTCTTTAAAGGCCTTGATAAATTGATTCTCAGCCGTCAGTTTAGTTATCCCATAAGCGCTTACACTAGCTATTATGAAAAATAAAAGTAAGGTCTCATTTGCTTTAGATGTAGCCACTCTAGCGAATCCTCCAGTTATTTTTTGTGACCAATCCGATGTGCTCACTATTTGAATTTTTTTAAGATTCATCAATGCGGTTGGAAAAAATAAAAATACCATAACAAAGATAGCGCCCATACTTATCAGCATCATCCATCCAAAATCAATCACAGGCCTTATCCCAGCAACCAATAAAGAGCCAAACCCCACCATGGTGGTAATGGTAGTGTATAAACAGGGCTCCCATTTATCTCGCATTGTATTAAAAACTAACCAAGATTGAGGTTTATCAGGGTACAAAGTTATTAACTCTCTATATCGTACTGTTAGGTGGACCGAAATAGAAAGGCTAAAGATAAGTAGTAGGGCAACGAAATTAGCAGACACGACGGTGACCGGCCAACCAACTAGACCTAGAAATCCAGTCATATTAATTAGCCCCAAAACACAACATGCCATTGAGATAAACATCCACCTTGGATTTTTAAAAATGATTAAAAGAGCAACAATCAGAAAAAGAAGAATCGCTGCACCAAAAATTTGAATATCCTTTTGAATAAAGTCAATCATATCCACAGTTATCATTGGCACACCTCCCAAAAAAATACCCGCTTTATTTTTATATTGATCTAAAACTGTTCGGATTGTGGCAACCATGTTTGCATTTTTATCTCTTTCTTGTTTTCTAAAATTTTTAATTTCTTTGCTGATAGTATTCAATTCTTTAAATTCAGAATCACTTAATGAGCCAGAGAGCCTTTTTAATCTTAAGGCGTCTCGTTGTTCTATCATTATTTCTAAAGTTTCATTAACCTTTAAATTCAATAGGATAGCCGTCGTTTTACCGTCAGCACTAATAATTAGGTCTCTGTATAGAGTGCTATTAAGCAGCTCATTTTTAGCCATTTCTTTATTTGTGCCAGGAGAAAAATATGTAGGCGCTTCATCCGCTATTTCAGATAAGCTTTTAGGAGGGGATTTAAGTAAAGGTACATCAAGAATACTGACAACTGATTCAACACTATCAATGGTTGATAATTCATCTCTGAGTTGTTTTAGATGGTCAATCGTATCAGCTGAAAAAAGCTCATTTTGTGGTTGATAGGTCACCACCAAGAATTCGTCATCACCGTATCTTGCTTTAATGCTTCTGTAATAGCGAAGATCTTCATCATTTTCAAGAAGCAATGAATCGGATGAGGCATCCAACTCAAATTCATCTATGTGATTAGCAAAAAAAATTGAAATAATAAAAAGAAACGTAAACGGTAACCACGGTTTACTGATGATTCTTTTTATTTCACAATCTATGAGTTCTCTTAAACGCATTCAAAATTCCTAGACCTACTAGTCTCCATCAAACTTTTAGTGCATGATACTATTTACAAGGATTAGTTTAATTCTTTTCTTATTCATTTCGACTAAAACTATGACAATAAAATCAGATAATTGGATCAAACGAATGGTCAAAGATCATAAAATGATTGAACCCTTCGCTGAATCTCAAGTCAGAAGAGAAGATGATGAAGCCCTTATTTCTTATGGGACTTCAAGTTTTGGTTATGATGTTCGATGCGCAAGAGAATTCAAAATATTTACTAACATCAATTCAGCTATTGTTGATCCTAAAGCGTTTGATGAGAATAGTTTTGTTAATTTTGAGTCAGATGTTTGCATCATTCCTCCTAATTCCTTCGCTTTGGCGAGAACTGTTGAGTATTTCAGAATTCCACGAAATGTCTTAACAATTTGCTTAGGAAAGTCTACTTATGCTCGTTGTGGGATTATTGTAAATGTGACACCTTTAGAACCCGAATGGGAAGGCCATGTTACTCTAGAATTTTCTAATACCACACCCTTGCCTGCGAAAATTTATGCCAATGAGGGAGTTGCACAAATGATTTTTCTTGAATCTGATGAAGACTGTGATGAATCTTATAAGGACAGAGCAGGAAAGTATCAAGGTCAGACAGGGGTAACCTTGCCTAAAACTTAGTTTTCTTCGATAAGTATTGGTTTATCTAAGTGATCTCCATGAAATATCACTTTATTATTTTTCATCTCTAATTGTTCTAAAGCAAACCATTTTATAGCTTTAGAGTAAATTTGATACTCTCCCTCTTGAACTCTCTTTTTAAGAGTGTCTGGTGTATCAGATGAATCTATTTTTATCCTATATTGAATAATACTGGGGCCTCCATCCAATTCAGGAATAACAAAATGGACGCTGGTCCCATGATGAGTTTCTTTAGCTTCTAGAACACGTTGATGAGTGTTTAGACCTTTGTAAGCAGGTAAAAGGGAAGGGTGGATATTTATAATCTTGCCTCTAAACGTCTCACAAAAGTCATCAGAGAGTATTCTCATATAGCCAGCCAAGATAATCAGATCGGGGGTCTCTGCTAAAACTGATTGTTTTAATTGCTCATGGTAGATGTTTTTTTCATCGTACAATTCGTAATCAATAACTTTAGTTGTGATACCTGACGTATCAGCCTTTTCAATTCCTTTTGCTGTCGGGTTATCAGAGATAACAGCATTTAAAGATATGGGAATGTTACCTGCTCCAATGTTTTTTAGAATTGCTTGTAAGTTGGTCCCTGTTCCTGATAGCAAACACACTGCCCTCATTAGAGAGTCCTCAGCCAGAGTCATAAACTTAACCTTACTTCTTTTTTTCCTGTAGTCACTTCACCTATAAGGTAAGCGTTATGACCTGTTTCAGCTAATTGATTTATCACACTTTTTGAATCAGAGTTACTTACCACTAAAACAAAACCAATTCCGCAATTGAAAGTTCTAAGCATCTCTTCATGATCAACGTTACCTACAGTTTGTATCCAGTTGAAAACTTCTGGTTGTTGCCAAGAATCCAAATTAATTTCTGCATTAATATTTTCAGGCAAGATTCTCACTATGTTTTCTTTAAAACCACCTCCTGTTATGTGAGCCATTCCATGGATCTCACATGTTTCTTGTAGATGATTTATGGCTCTAGAATAAATAGTTGTAGGTTCAATAATAGCTTCTCCAATTGTTCTATCTCCCAGCTTATCTGCTAAATTGATTGAATTGACTTCAATAATTTTACGAATTAAAGAGTACCCATTGGAATGTGGCCCAGAAGACTCAATGCCAATTATTGAATCTGTGGGTTTGATATTTTGACCATCGATAATATTCTCATAATCAACGACCCCAACACAGAACCCAGCCAAGTCAAAATCACCAGATTGATAAACTCCAGGCATTTCTGCAGTTTCTCCACCAATTAAAGCCATGTCTGATTGAAGGCAGCCTTCTGCTATCCCTTTGATGATATTGGTGGCTTCACTAGCATTTAGTTTTGATGTTGCAAAATAGTCTAGAAAAAATAGAGGTTTAGCACCTAAGGTAATTACATCATTGACACACATGGCAACTAAATCGATGCCAATTTGGTCAAAATGTGACAATTCTTTAGCGAGCATAACTTTTGTTCCTACTCCATCTGTACCTGAAACAAGAACAGGTTTTTTATATTGCTTTATGTCCAACTCATATAAAGCTCCAAACCCACCAATATTTGAGAGGACATTCTTATTTAGGGTTTGTCCAACAATTGGTTTAATGTTATCTATTAATTGATTTGCTTCATCTATATCCACTCCAGAATCAGAGTAGGTAAGCTTTGTTTTTTTAGTCGTCATTACTGTTTTTTTTGGTTGTAATGTTTTGTCAGGACTATAATTATTAGAAACTGTATATTAACATCAACAACTTAATTATTCTTTTAGTTATTCGAGCAATTTTTGATGAAGATTGGATTTAAACTGTCATATATACCTAATACGATCTGTATTCTAAGAATAGTTATAGTTATTCCAATCATTATTTTTCTGTGGAATAAACAACATCTCAATGCTCTTTTACTAATTGCTATTGCAGGCTTGTCTGATTTTCTAGATGGGTTTCTTGCCAAGACTTACAATTGGAGGACCAACATAGGCGCTACCCTTGACCCGGCAGCTGATAAAATACTCTTGGTCTCCCTCTTTATTACCTTATATCTCATGGGACTTATTCCCTATTGGCTGACTGCTGTGGTTATCATCAGGGATGTGATGATTTTGTTTGGATTATTTTTATACAACTATTTTGTAGAGAGACCAAAACCAGAACCTTCTTTTATAAGTAAGCTCAACACTTTTATACAGATCTTTTTTGTACTATTTGTTATCGCGAGTCAAATTATTATTCAGCCGTTTCAATTCTTATCTATCCTCATGGGCTCAATAGTTTTTTTAACATCAGTTTTAAGCGGTTTAGATTATTGGATAACTTGGTCTAAAAGGGCAAAAGTCATACTCACTCAACCGGGATAAAAAGTGCATCAGATACCCTTGCCTGTCTCCATTTCAGAATACATGACTTTTGAGACTTTTTATTTAAGCTCAAACAAAGTAGTAATTGATTCTATTAAGGATGATAAGAACAAACTCATTTGGATTGCTGGACTCCAAGGGTCTGGAAAAACTCATATTCTACAAGCAACAGTTAATTATATGGACACTGGGGATAATCGATTGTTGTATTTACCAATGAGAGAGTCGAAAGATTTTACACCAGATATATTGGATAATTTAAATCAGTTTGATTTGGTTGCAATTGATGATATTGAAAATGTTATAGGAAATTTTGCTTGGGAAGAGCAACTTTTGATTTTATACGAAGAATTAATCCACACAAAAAGCAGAATTCTTATTTCTTCAAGTGATACTCCACAAGGGTTGAGCTTTAAGTTACCTGATTTAGCTTCAAGATTTAGTTTGGGGTTAGTTGAACGACTCAAGCCAATGAATGAAGAGCAAATAATTGAAGCGATTTCATTGCATGCAACAGTTAGGGGTTTTAATTTGCCTCAAGAAGTAGCTAAATATTTAATTTCTAGGGTACCTAGAGATGTATCAGTGTTGGTTGATATTATTAAACTGCTTGATTATGAGTCATTATCTAAACAAAGAAAATTAACAATACCATTTATTAAAACAGTTCTAGATATTAAATAGCTCTCCCATCTAATGATTGCTTGACCTATGAGGGATAGACTGATATTTTTTTTATTATTAATTTTTTTTAATTGTTTCATGAATCATAGAATTATCACCATATTCTTAGCTTTGTTCATTCTATCAGGATGCGCAACACTTCCTCCTTTGCAAGAAATGAGTAATGCCAGACAAACAATCTCAGCCGCAAAAGAATTAAGCGAAAATGCAGCTGCAGATGAAAAAATTCTCGAAGCAGAACGATTATTAGCAAGAGCTCAAAGAAGAATTGAGGTCAATCTATATGATTCCGCTAGGCAGGACGCGTTGAGGGCTCAGAAAGAAGCGATTGAATTTATTGAAAAAGCTATTTCGGAAAACTCTGAGATTGAAAATAATGACTAGATTAGCTCTTAGCTAGAAATTTTCTCCACCAATTCATTTATCGCTATATCTTCTTTGTTACCGGTTGAACGACTTACAAGTTCAATTGTGTTTTGATCCAATCCTCTTTTACTAACAATAATTTGATTTGGTATACCTATTAGGTCTGCTTCAGCAAATTTTACTCCTGCTCTTTCATCACGGTCATCAATCATAACTTCCCTTCCAGAAGATTTAATTGCTTTATATATTTCTTTGGCTTTAGCAGTAATGTCATTATTTTTATCATTTAAAACAATAATAATGTAATCAAAGGGTGCTATATGCTCTGGCCAGATAATACCTTTTTCATCATGATTCTGTTCAATTGAGGCTGCGACTATTCTGGAGATGCCAATACCATAGCAACCCATCAAGGGATTGACCTTTTGTCCTTCATGATCAACTACACTAAGCTCCATATTTTTACTGTATTTATCTCCAAGTTGGAAAATATGTCCAACTTCTATGCCTCTTGCAAAGGAGAGTTCACCACCGTTTGGCGCACTTTTAGAATCTATCATTTCGACATTAGCAGCATAATTCTCTTCATCACAATAGCCAATCTCATCCTCACCTGAATCAGCTAAAACATGATATTCATGCGACATGGATCCGCCTATTTCTCCGCTATCTGCTCTCACTTTTCTAAAATTTAAACCAAGACTATTAAAAATATTGTTATAAGTATTGGCCATTTTCTTGTATTCATTATCAAGTGAGGATTGATCTAAATGGAATGAATACGCATCTTTCATTTGGAATTCGCGAGCCCTCATTACACCGAATCTTGGTCTTATTTCATCTCTAAACTTTGTTTGTATTTGATAGAAATTTACGGGCAGTTGTTTGTAGCTTTTAATTTCCTTCCTAACAATATCAGTGATTACTTCTTCATGAGTCGGACCAAAACAAAAAAGACGCTCATGACGATCAGATATTTTTAGAAGCAAGTCACCGTATGCGTCCCATCTTCCTGTTTCTTCCCAGAGATTTGAGGGTTGTATTGCTGGCATAAGAATTTCAAAGGCACCAGATTCATTCATTTCTACTCTGACAATGTCTTCAATCTTTCTAAGGACTCTTAGTCCTAATGGCATCCACGTAAAGATACCAGAGGCTAGTTTTTTAATTAATCCAGCTCTTAACATTAAACGATGAGAGACTAGTTCAGCATCAGAAGGAGTATCTTTATAGGTCTTTAGAGGGTATTTTGAAAGTTCCATAATTAGAATATTAAGTAATTACTTAGAGAAATGCACCAAGCATGATAAAAAAAACTGTTTAAAGTTATTTTTTTACAAATTAGTAAGCTTACTTTCTATTCTTGTATAATGAAAAAATAGTGATTAAGAGAAATAAAAATAAAAAGATAAAACCCTTAAAAAATGGGGTATTTATACTTCCTAATATCTTTACAACAGCTAACCTATTTTCAGGATGCTTCTCAATTTTCTGTTCCATTGATGGAAATTATGAGTTAGCTGCCATAGCTATTTTTATCGCAGTTTTTCTGGATGGTTTAGATGGGAAAGTAGCTAGAGCTGCAAATGCTGTATCAGATTTTGGTAAAGACTATGATAGTTTGTCTGACTTAGTTTCATTTGGGGCTGCCCCCGCAATACTTTATTATGTCTGGTGCTCTAATACTCCAGGTGGAGATTCTCAACAAAATATAATATGGCTTATATCTTTTTTCTATATAGCGTGTACTGCACTCAGGTTAGCTAGATTTAATAACTTGCTTCAATTGAAAGATGATAATCATTTCATTGGGTTTCCATCTCCAGCTTCAGCAACTTTATGTAGTGTTGTAATTTGGCAATGTCAAATTCATTATATTGACCCGTTAATCAGTTATGCCTTAATTTCTTCTGTTTTTTTCATAAGTGCCCTAATGATGGTTTCATCAATACACTTCAATAGTTTCAAGAATATAACAAGAGTTAATAAAATGCCTTTTTCTGGAACACTGCTTGGCCCACTATTGATCATATTAATTTTATTAAACCCTCCAGTAGTATTAACTTTCTTATCAGTGTCTTATATAGTTTCTGGGCCAATAAACTCTTTACTTCTTTTGATTAATAGATCTGATTCAAATCCACAAGAAGACAACTAAATTCTATTACTTAATGTCCAATCTTCATAAGTTCCTTGATTATATTGGAATTCAAACCTATGTATTAAGGTCCACAATTAAACCGGATGATAAGATTAGTAATAAAACCAATTGGGTTGAATTAGAGAAAAAAGTCAGTAATTGTAAAGATTGCGAGCTTCATAAAACAAGAACCCAAACTGTTTTTGGGTATGGAAACCAACAATCGGATTGGCTTTTCATAGGTGAGGCCCCAGGTAAGGATGAGGATCTTAAAGGCGAACCCTTTGTCGGAAGAGCAGGTCGTTTATTGAATGAAGTTATCTTTTCATTAGGCCTAAAAAGAGAAGAAGTTTATATAGCTAATATACTTAAATGTCGCCCTCCAAATAACAGGGATCCATTGCAAGATGAAATTCAATCGTGCACAACTCATTTAGAGCAACAAATTAAGATGATTTCACCAAAAGTTATTATTGCTGTTGGGCGAGTCGCTGCCCAGCATTTACTTAACTCAGATATGACGATGGCAAAACTAAGAGGCACTGTTCATTCATACGGTTCAGAATCCATACCGTTAATCACAATTTATCACCCCGCTTACCTACTAAGAAGTCCATCTCAGAAACATAAAGTATGGTCGGATTTACAAGTTTTAAAGACATTAATGCAATAAGTAGTGAGTTACCTAAAAAGAAAAAAAGTTATTTCTTGGGCTTTTTATGATTGGGCTAACTCTGCTTTTGCAACCACTGTAATGGCAGGTTTTTTTCCTCTTTTTTTTAAATCCTATTGGGCAACCGAGCTTTCATCAGTAGAGAGCACTGCAGTAATCGGGACAGTGAATTCAACCGCGGGTCTTATTATTATGGTATTAGCTCCAATATTAGGGGCCTATTCTGATTTGGGTAAGTTGAAGAAGAAATTTCTAGGATTCTTTGTCCTTATTGGAGTTCTAAGCACAGGCTATCTTTATTTTATTCCCCAAGGCGACTGGTTTCTTGCTGCCGGTCTATACACATTGGCAGCGATCGGATTTTCTGCAGGTAATATTTTTTATGACTCTTTAATAGTGTCAGTTTCTAGAGAAGATCAGAGAAATAAAGTTTCTTCTCTGGGTTATTCCATGGGTTATTTAGGCGGTGGATTACTGTTTCTCATTAACGTTTTAATGTATTTGAACCCTGCGTGGTTTGGATTATCTTCTGAAGTGGAAGCGATACTCTGGTCTTTTTTGTCAGTAGCTATCTGGTGGGCAATTTTTTCAATACCTCTTTTTAAGAATGTTGAAGAGACCGGTAATGTAGACAGCTCAATAAATATTTTTAGAACCATTCTCAATGCTTTCAATGCCGTAGTTCAAACTATGAAAGAGATAAAGAAGCATAAACGAATTGCTTTATTCTTACTTGCCTATTGGTTTTATATGGATGGGATAGACACCATAGTTAGAATGGCCACTGCTTATGGTTCAGACATTGGTTTAGATGCATCTTCAATGATTACCGCCTTATTAATGACTCAATTTATAGGTTTCCCTGCAACCCTTGTTTTTGGAATGTATGCCGATAAACTCGGTTTTAAAAAGATACTCACAATTGGGATATGTATATACATACTAGTATGTGTTTATGCCTCTTATATGACCACAGCCTTTGAGTTTTATGTTATTGCTGGGACAGTTGGTCTTGTCCAAGGTGGTGTTCAAGCAATCAGTAGATCTTTTTTCAGTAATTTAATACCAAAGGGCAAAGAAGCTCAATTCTTTGGTTTTTATAATTTAGTTGGTAAATCAGCTGTAATAGTAGGACCCGCCTTAGTTTCATGGATTGCTCTGATATTCAATAATCCTAGATACGGTATTCTTAGTTTATTGTTTCTTTTTATCCCTGGATTAATACTACTTTGGATGGTTCCTAATAAAGAATTAGCTCAATGAGAGCATTTTAATTTGTTCTTCTATTCGTTTTTTATCAAATTCAGAATTTTTACACTTAATTTTTAGTTCATCAACAACATCTCTAGGTGCTTTTTTAATAAAACCTTCGCTAGATAATCTATTATTCATTGAGGTAATTTCATTTAGTATTCTTTCATATTTTTTATTTAGTCTTTTCTTTTCTTCTTCTATATCAATTAAACCTTCTAGTGGAATAAATATTTTTATATTACCTAAAAGGGCTATTGCTGAAATAGGAACATCATCTTTTTCTTTTATGATTGTAATGTTATCTATAGAGGCAAGATCTTTAATGTATGACATCGTTTGATCAAGATTTTTCATGTCCTGCTCAGACGGTCCTTTAACTAAGATATTAATTTTCTTTTTCGGTGGAATACTCATTTCAGAGCGTATTTGTCTAACGTTGGTAACAAATGCTTTTAACCATTCAATAATTGCGACACTGTCTTTGTTTGATTCTAGATTTTTATTTTTAGGAAAAGGCTGAGTCATTATACTTTTGGAGTTATTTCTGGTACTTAGTGACTGCCAAATTTCTTCTGTGATAAATGGAATTATTGGATGTAAAGCCCTTAAAGATATTTCAAGAACTTGTATAAGGTTATTTTTCATTTTTGATTTCTGATTCTCTGTTTTACTTGAATCATTTAAAAAAGATTTTGAGAGCTCAAGATACCAGTCACAGTAGTCATTCCAAATGAATTCATATAAACCGTTAGAAGCCCTATCAAGCCTATATTCATTAAGGTTTTTTTCAGTATTAGATATTAGTGAGGATAATTTCGATTGGATCCAAACATCTATAATATTAGAATCAGTTTGTTTTTCTATTTCGTCATTATGTTCAAAATCATTCGTGTTCATTTTTACAAAACGAGCAGCGTTCCATAATTTATTACAAAAATTTCTATATCCTTCTACTCGATTTAGATCAAGTCTTATGTCTCTCCCTGTGGTTGCTTGTATTGCGAAGGTAAACCTTAGTGCGTCTGTCCCATATTCTGGAATGCCATTAGGAAATTCTTTTTTAGTTTCTTTGATTATTCTTTGTGCCATCTCAGGTTGCATTAATCCCTGGGTTCTTTTCTCAGTGAGTGTTTTGAGGTCTATACCATCTATTACATCTAATGGGTCAAGAATATTCCCTTTTGATTTAGACATTTTTTGTCCATTCTTGTCCCTTATTAATCCGTGAATGTAAACCTCATTGAATGGGATCTCACCCATAAACTTAATTCCCATCATAATCATTCTAGCTACCCAAAAGAATATAATATCGAACCCTGTCACTAAGACACTAGTGGGGTAGAAGGTATCAAGATCATAAGTCTTATTAGGCCAACCTAGACTAGAAAAAGGCCATAGAGCTGAGGAAAACCATGTATCCAAAACATCATCATCTTGTTTGAGTCTGATAGAAGGATTGATGTTATTTTCCTTTCTAACAGCTTCTTCACTCATACCAACATAAACATTGTCTTCGTTATCATACCAAGCTGGTATTCTGTGACCCCACCACAGTTGTCGACTGATACACCAGTCTTGAATATTTTCCATCCAATCAAAATAGGTTTTTGACCAATTCTCAGGAACAAAATTTAATTCACCATCTCTAACAACTTTAATAGCTGGTTCTGCAAGTGGTTTCATTTTTACAAACCATTGGTCGGTTAATAAAGGTTCCAAAATGGCGCCACTCCTATCTCCCCTTGGAACACTGAGTTGATAATCTTCTGTTTTATCTAGAAGGCCCAGTGATTCGATTTTTTCAATGATCATTTTTCTAGCGACAAATCGATCGAGTCCAATAAATTCATCTGGAACCGATTGATTCATCTTGGCTTCTTTAGTGAGAACATTAATAACTTCAAGACCATGTCGTTTTCCGATTTCAAAATCATTGAAATCATGAGCTGGAGTTATTTTTACACACCCACTACCAAAATCTTGATCAACATATTCATCAGCAATAATTGGTATAACTCTATTAGTTAGTGGCAATTCTATTTCTTTTCCAATTAGATTTTTGTATCGTTTATCCTTAGGGTTTACAGCAACTGCGGTATCGCCCAACATGGTTTCAGGTCTTGTGGTCGCAACAGTTATTGAATCAGTTGTGCCCTTTATCGGGTATTTAAAATGCCACAAGTAACTGCTTTCTTCGGATTGGATAACCTCTAAATCTGACAAGGCAGTTAACAGTATAGGGTCCCAATTAACTAACCTCTTACCTTTATAGATAAGACCTTCTTTGTAGAGTTGTATAAAAACCTCTTTAACCCCTTCAACCAATTCATCATCCATTGTGAATTTTTCTTTTGTCCAATCTGTTGATGTGCCTAAACGTTTTAATTGGTTAGTAATAGTGTCACCTGATTGTTTTTTCCATTCCCAAACCTTTTTCTCAAAAGCCTCTCTGCCTAATTCAGTTCTGGAAGAGCCTTCTTGTTCTAGTTGTCGTTCAACCACCATCTGAGTGGCAATACCTGCATGGTCTGTTCCTACTTGCCATAAGGTATTCTTCCCTTTCATTCGTTGATATCGAGTTAAGGTATCCATTATCGTGTCTTGAAAAGCATGCCCCATATGTAGTGTTCCTGTTACATTTGGAGGAGGGATAACAATACAAAAAGAATCACCCTTTTTACTTGGTGCGAAATATCCAGCATCTTCCCAAGATTTATAAATTCTTTTCTCTATTGTTTGTGGATTATAGGTTTTATCCATAGTCTAGTCTGCTCTATGCGCCTTAATTATTGACCCATTGGCTTTATACGCTTTCCATTTTTCTCTGGCTTTATTTTTTTTATCCTCATCATTACCAACGATCTCATGAATTTTCAAAGTTCTTTTTGATACCCTTGGGATTTCTTGGCTGACATTAATTAGAGCTTCTGCTGTTTCAATTTGGTTAATATCCCAACCTATTATTACAGGTGTTTCAGCTTGTTCTGGATGACCTGATATTGTGTGTGGAACAAAGCTTTCTTGTCTAAAGGTCCATAACAAGCGATCAAACTCTTTAGCTTCATTTTCACTATCGAAATGAATATAGATAGGTTTTGATCCTTGTTTGTATCCTTTTTCGACTAATCTACAAACATAAACTAGTAAATCTCTTCCTGATGTTTTTTCAAAGTGATGGAAAAGAACTTGCATATTTTGCAAGCTTAATTACTTGACTCACTTATTAAAAATTCAGAAACTAAGCCAACCGGCCTACCTGTTGCTCCTTTGTTTTGACCCTCTAACCACGCAACACCAGCAATATCAATGTGTGCCCATTCAAAATCACCGACAAATTTTTGAAGGAAGCACCCAGCAGTGATGGTGCCTGCTCCTGAGCCTCTTGTACTAATGTTGGCAACATCAGCAAAATTACTCACTATCTGATTAGAATAATCTTCTGTCAATGGGAGTCTCCATGTTGCATCACCCGAATCAATTCCAGCATTCAGTAGTTTTTCAGCAAGATCATCTGAGTTAGACATCAAACCAGAATGATGTTGCCCTAAAGCAACCACACAGGCCCCGGTAAGTGTCGCCATATCAATAATCGATTTTGGTTTAAATCTTTGTGCATAAGTTAGGGCATCTGCTAGGATTAATCGTCCTTCAGCGTCTGTGTTTAATATTTCTATCGTTTGACCTGACATTGATTTAACAATGTCACCTGGTTTTGTTGCAGTAGAACTGGGCACATTTTCACAGGTAGGGATGATGAAGACAGCGTTTAAACTTAAATCTAGCTCAGCAACAACTTGAAGCAAGCCAATAGTAGTGGCAGCACCACACATATCGTATTTCATTTCATCCATACTGTTAGAAGGCTTTAGTGAGATTCCCCCCGTGTCAAAGGTAATTCCTTTGCCAACAATCACAATAGGCTTTTCATTTTTTCTTGTGCCTTTATATTCAGCTATAATCATTTTTGCTGGTTCCGCAGCCCCAGCAGTTACAGATAACAGTGAATTCATCCCCAATTTTTTCATCTGAGATTCATTTAATACTTTTACGCTGAGTGTTTTGTGTTTACGACCAATCTTTTTTGCTTCATTAGCCAAATGTGTTGGCGTACAAATATTTGAAGGTAAGTCTCCTAAGAGCCTTACTTTTTTTACTCCTTTACCGATAGCGTCCCCATGATTAAATCCTTTTTTCATTTCAGAGGATCTAGCTTTACCGTTAGTGCCATGATAAAGCTTATTTAAGGATATTTTCTTTTCATTGCTTGGCTTTGTAGCAGTGTATTGATAAGAAATTTGATGCCAAGCTTCAGCTAGTATTTTTGTAGCACGGTATTCAGTGCCAGCTTTATTTCCACAAATATCACTTGTGCCGAGAAAGCTTATAGCGCTTTTATGAGTAGTCATAGACAATTTTGAAAGAGCTGAGATTAATGCTTTTTTATAGTTTTTCTCAGAATATTTATCGTATTTTCCGCAACCAACTAGAATTAGCCGTTTATAGGACTTTCCAGCAACAGGTAAGATTCTACATTGACCTATTTTTCCTTGTATGTCTTTATTTCTCTGAAAATCAGAAATAATTTTATTATTTGCTGTGTTTATTGTTTTTGCTGCTCCTCTTAATTTATGATCACTAAAAATTGGGAGGATAAGGCAGTCTACTTTTGCCTCAATAGCCTTGTTTGTATTTATTAAGAAATTCATTCTATTCACTCATTCATTTAAATTTATATTAAAAGGAAAAAACTCAAAAAACTATAATCTTTATAGTATTTCTAAGGTGATAATTGTAGTGTAATGACATGAGCTTTAAAACCAATAATTAAAGGCCATTTTTTTAATCTTTAAGAATAAGCAGATTTTATGAATAAGATTATTGGAAAATATTTTTTAAGGGAGTTAGTAACTACCTGGTTTGCTGTTACTCTCATTATTCTCATTATCCTATCTACTAATAAATTTACTGATGTTATTGGCGATATTGCATCTGGTGAACTGCCATCATCTTCTTTGTTTCAAATAATTTTCTATTCATCAATAGATTATTTAGTGATTCTTATCCCGCTGAGTACTTTTCTGTCTATTCTTATGGTTCTTGGAAGATTTTACAAAAATAGTGAAATGACAGCTATTTTAAGCTCAGGAGTTAGCCCTTCTCATTTATATCGGGTTTTAAGTGTGCCTTTGGTTATTTTAATGGCATGTCTGTTATTAATTTCTGTTTTTATATCCCCTCAAGCAAAAAAGATTATTGAATTATCAAAACAAGATGCTTTGACAAAGATTGGCATAGAATTCTTTGAACCTGGACGATTTATTACCTTAAAAGATGGTGCAGTGTTTTACTCAAAAGAAAGACTTGGTAATAACAGATTTATAGAAGTTTTCATGCAAACTGAGATCGATGGAGAGGTTAGCGTTGTTACAGCTGAATACGCAGAAATTCAAGGGGATCAGGGTAATAATCTTTTAGTCTTTTTTAATGGTCAAAGATATCAAGGAAAGCCGGGTGATGATGATTTTAGAGTCTTAGAGTTTTCTGAACATCAGTTACCATTATTTATCAGTAAAACTAAAAAAGAAATTAATAATATTTCAATAGAAAGCATTGATACCTTATTGGGTCAATCAGATTTAGAGTCTAAAGCTGAAGTTCAATGGCGACTTTCCCCACCTATTGCCTTATTAATATTGGTCTTCCTAGCTGTTCCTCTAAGTAAAGCTTCGCCAAGACAAGGTCAATATGGCGGTTTGGTGCTAGGTGTTTTAGTGTATTTGATTTATGTTAATTTGCTTGGCGCTGCAAGAGTATGGTTTGAACAAGGAGATTCACCACAGGTTATTGGTCTTTGGTGGGTGCATAGCTTAGGGTTTATTTTTACATTGCTTATGATTTTAAACAGCTATAATTTTTTTAGTCGGTTAACCACGATGAGAGAGACAAAATGAAAGTTTTAGATTGGTATATTTTTAGATCTATTACTAAGATGACATTTATCGTGTTTTTTGTTTTTGCTGCCCTCTCAGGGTTTATAGATTTTATTAGCCAGGCTGATGATATCGGTATTGGTAGCTATGGGGTTTATGAAGCAGTTCAATACACATTGTTAAAATTACCTAGTTCTGTTTTTCAACTTATGCCTATAGTGGTTTTAATTGGCAGCCTGCTTGGATTAGGTGCCTTGAGTAAAAATAGTGAAATAACCATTATGATGTCATCAGGCTTGTCTTTATCTAGACTCAGTTTATCAGTTGCAATCACCGGATTTATTTTCTGTTTTTTCATAATTGTTACTGGAGAATATTTGTCACCCCCCTTGGAGAGATTTGCTGATCAGTTAAGGACGAAGAATAAATACAATCTCTCTACTTTAGGGCAATCAAAGGGCTTTTGGCTCAAAGACGAAAATAAAATTATCAATATTAACTTTGTTTCAGAAAATAAGAGTTTTGGTGAGTTAACCATATTTGAGCTTGGTGAAGATGCTCGAATAAATAAAATTTCAAAAGCATCATCTGCAGGTATAGACGACTATAACCAATGGATTCTGAGTAATTTAAATGAATCAACCTTTAAAGAAACAGGAGTAGAGTCAGCATATTCAAGATATAAAATTGATAAAACAAAACTCAATAGAGATCTGGTAAGTTTGACCGTGGTTAAATCAGAGGATTTGAATGTAATAGAGCTGTTTCGTTTTATCAAATATCTTCAGGGAAATAATCTAGACACTGACCAGTACACGGCATCATTTCATAGTCGCGTCGCTTCTTTATTTGTTATTCCTATTATGTGTTTGTTTGCTTTGCCAATGTCACTTGGTGTTCAAAGGTCAAGAGGGATGGGCTATAGAATTACTCTAGGTGTTATTATTGGTTTGGTCTATTACATTATGCAGAATATATTTATGGAATCAGTTCAAATCTATACAATTAACCCAATATTTATAGGGTGGCTACCACTATTGGCATTGACCCTTGTTACAACAAGTTTATATTTAATTAAGAAGAATTAGTAATTGATGACTCAGTTAGTGAATAGCCTGTTTTCTTTATTAATATTATTGTTAGTTGTTAGTTGCACAACTGTTGAAACAGTCTCACCACCAGAACAAATTAATGTTGATATTTATAAAGAACAGCTAAAAGACTTAAAAAAGAAAACTCAATTTCTAGAAGAAGAGATTACTTTATTAAAGAATGAATTGTCACTGGTAAAAGATAAATTTACTGAGAAAACTGTTGATTATATCCTCACGGATTCTGAACGATTAGCCTATCAGGAATCTTTTGAATTAATCAGACAAGGTGATTATGAAGCTGCCCAGATTGCCTTTTCAAATTATATTAAATCTTATCAAGGCAGTGCTTTTATTGATGACGCTAAATTTTGGCTTGCAGAATCTTTCTATGCTCAAGGTAACTATATTAAAGCGTTAGAAATTTTTGAGAATATCCAAAGCCAACACCCAAAATCAGAAAAGATTATGGAGTCAATTCTGAAATCAGGATTTTGCTATTACGAATTAAGAAATTTTGAAAAATCACTTACAATTTTTAAACAAATTATTACTGATTATCCTAATTCTTCTGTCTCTCGGCTTGCTACAGAAAAACTTAATACAATTAGATAGATTAAGATGAATATAAACACTCTAAGAGTGACAGAAATTTTTTACTCTATCCAAGGAGAATCAACAAAAACTGGTTTACCGACGATTTTTATTCGTTTAACAGGTTGTCCATTAAGGTGTATCTATTGCGATACAGAATATGCTTTTACAGGCGGTGAAAACTTAAAAATATCTGAGATCATGCAAACTATAAAGTCTTCATCAAGTCAGCACGTTTGTATTACTGGAGGTGAGCCATTAGCGCAACCTAACGTCCATATTTTAATGAATGAACTTGCTCAGCTAGATTATGATATTAGTCTAGAGACGAGTGGTTATATTGATGTTTCGAATGTAAATTCCAAAGTAAAAATAATTATGGATATCAAAACACCAGAATCAAAAGAGGTAGATAAAAATAATTGGGAGAATATAAATCTTCTTAAAAATGAAGATGAGGTAAAATTTGTTATTTGTAATCGTAATGATTACGAGTGGTCCAAGGAGATCATGGAGAAATATATGATTTATGAACAATGCAATGTTCTTATGTCTCCAGTAGCAGATTTAATGGAACCTAGAACTCTTGCAGAATGGATTCTTGAAGATTCTTTGCCTGTAAGGTTTCAGATTCAATTACATAAAATTCTTTGGGATAATCAACCAGGTAAATAAAAATGAGCAAAGCAATTGTTCTTTTGTCAGGTGGTATGGATTCTACTACAGCCCTGTCAATAGCGATCAAAGAAGGTTTTGAATGTTATGTTTTGACACTCGATTATGGTCAGAGACACCAAAATGAAATTAATAGTGCAAAAAATATAGTAAAGGATTTTGAAATTATTGAGCACAAACTGCTTTCAATAGATCTTACTGTTTTTGGGGGCTCAGCGCTTACTGATGGTAATTTAAAAGTCCCAGAGAAAGAATCTTCTGGAATCCCTATAACTTATGTACCCGCTAGAAATACAATTTTTTTCTCATTGGCTCTAGCATGGGCTGAAGTTGTAGAGGCTGATGCAATTTTTTCTGGCGTTAATGCTGTTGATTATTCTGGTTACCCTGATTGCAGACCAGAATACATATCTGCTGTACAGGACTTATTTAATCTTGCCACCAAGATTACTTCTGAAGGGAAGAATATAGAAGTTCGTGCCCCTTTAATTAACATGGATAAAAAAGAAATCATCAAGATAGGAATAGAAAATGGAATTGACTTCTCAAAGACAGTTTCATGTTATCAATTGGATCATAATGGTAAGTCTTGTGGGTTATGTGATTCCTGTAGAATTAGATCGAGAGCATTCAAAGAATTAAGTCTAGAAGATAATATTGAATATGTTTAAAATTCTGTTTTATTTCTGAGACCTAGGTTATTATTCACCAGATTTTTTTATTTTACTTGGGGCCGTTAGCTCAGTCGGTAGAGCAGCTGGCTTTTAACCAGTTGGTCGAAGGTTCGAATCCTTCACGGCCCACCAACCATTTTAAACCCCTAATTTTTTTGTAATTTAGATTTATCTGTTCAAAAGTTGCCCTCAAGTTCTTTATCAAGGAGAATAAACTCAGATGGGAGTCGATTCCAATTTTGGACCTTACTATCCATCAATTATTAATGAAAAAAAACATAAAAAAATATTGGATTATTACATCAGTCATCTCATTATTTTTTCTTGCTATGTTGGTTTTTATTTTTATTTTATCTTTACCAAATAGTAATTAAGTTATGAGTAATACAACTATTCAATTAGATAAAGAACTCTATGATTATCTTCTGTCAGTCTCTTTAAAAGAGGATGAGGTACTAACAAAATTAAGAAAGGCCACTTCTTCAATGCCAGGTTCCAACATGCAGATTGCCCCTGATCAAGGACAATTCATGGCTATGTTAATTAAAATTATGGGTGCAGAAAGATTAATTGAAATTGGAACATACACCGGTTACAGCACCCTAGTTTGTGCTATGGCGATGAATAAAGGACAAATTATAGCTCTTGATCGTGATCCCGTTTCCACATCTGTCGCTAAAGAATTTTGGAAAATAGCTGGAGTTGATCATTTAATTGACTTTCGTCTTGGAGACGCTTTGGTTTCATTAGATAAAATTATTAAAAATGAAGACGGTTTATCTAGTTTTGATTTTATTTTTATCGATGCAGACAAGAGAAATTATAAAAAATATTACGAAATAGGATTGAAGTTATTAAAAGAGAATGGGATTATTATTTTCGACAATGTCTTATGGGGTGGAGCAGTGGCGGACTCCAAAGATCAAGATAAAAATACGATTGCTTTAAGGGAACTGAATGAAATGTTGTATAAAGACAATAGAATTGAACTCAGTATGATTCCTGTTGGCGATGGTTTAACGATTGTAAGAAAGAAAGAATAATGAAAGATTCACTAAATGTCTTTGGCGAGCCTCTTAATGAATGTAGTGATTCTCCCAAAACAGGTTTTTTTAGAAACGGGTGTTGCGATACTTCAGATGAGGATTTAGGTAGTCACACGGTATGTACTATTTTAACTGAAGAATTCCTTAAATTTAGTGCATCAGTGGGAAATGATTTATCTACGCCAATGCCCGCAGCAGGTTTTCCAGGTTTAAATCCAGGAGACCAATGGTGTTTATGCGCTCCAAGATGGCAACAAGCTTTTGAAGCAAGTTCAGCTCCAAAAGTAGTTTTATCTTGCACACATCAAGGCGCCTTAGATTATATTGACTTTGAGAATCTAAAGAAGTTTGCGGTTGATATTAATTAAATGAATATTAAGAAAACAATCTTATTTTTACTGGTAATCCTTATTCAAGGTTGCTCTTTAACTCAAGACAAAGACTTTGGGAATCAAACACAAAGATTGGAACAACTATCAGTTGAAAACAGGCTTATAGCTGAAGATCTTATTAAATTTATAGAAGATTCAGATAACAAATATTTTAGTTGGGCAGGCTGTATAAATAATGACTCAACTGCCATTGATAACAAT
>Ga0209034_10000286_pt1 | contig 25284 bp, 25 predicted proteins | sample MarorgKNORR_S2LV_2_FD_188219 | JGI IMG/M metagenome (GOLD analysis project Ga0209034, IMG submission 188219) | Marine microbial communities from the Southern Atlantic Ocean, analyzing organic carbon cycling - 250m_A/KNORR_S2/LV (SPAdes) (version 2) | ecosystem: Environmental > Aquatic > Marine... | reverse complement strand
GTGCATTGTATTACGTCACATTATTATTAAATAATATTATATAATAGAATTAGATATTTCTTTAATTAATCTCCAAGATTTTCCAATATGTTTTTTTTTAATATAAGTGCTTCCTATTGGCATTCTAATGGATACAATATCATCTATTTTTGTGTGGCTTAGGTATATTTTTCCAGTTTTATTTAATTTTTTTATTAGTTTGTGATTTATATCATTTAATTTATTTTTATTCATATTTTTTGGATAAAATCTAAAATTTATCATATTTAAATTTTGTGGTGCCGTCAATTCAAAATTCTTGTCGTTATCTATTTCTATAGATAGATTTTTTGCGTATTTAATATGTTTTTTTAAATATTTTTTGATTCCTTTAATACCATAAGACCTAATCACAAACCATAATTTTAATGCCCTGAATCTTCTTCCTAACTGTATACTCCAATCTTTATAGTTATTAATTTTTTTCTCAGATGATTTTAGATATTCTGGATATATTTCAAGTGATTTAACTAATGCTTCATGATTTTTTGCATAATATAAACTACAATCAAAATTAGTGAGCATCCATTTATGAGGATTAAATACAAATGAATCTGCAAGATTGATGTTTTTAACGTATTTTTTGTATTTATTTAATAATAATGCACTTCCAGCATATGCGGCGTCTATATGATGCCATAAACTGTATTTTTTAGCTATAAGTGAAATTTTATTAATAGAATCTAATCCTACGGTACCAGTTGTTCCAAAAGTACTTATTATGGCTAATGGTATGCTGTTAGTAGACAAATCTTGTTTAATATTTGATTCTAAACTTTCTATGTTCATTGACATGTCTTTATTCGTTGTTATTTTTTTTAAATTTTTAGATCCTAATCCAATTATTTTAACTGCTTTTTCAACACTTGAGTGAGCTTCTTTAGATGTATACACAGTGTATTTATTTGTGTTGTAGCCACTTTTATTTATTGAAAAATTGCTTTTAATTTCTCTAGCAGTTAATAAAGAACATATGGTCCCTATAGAGGCAGTATCATTAATTACACCTTTCCATGAACTAGGTAAACCCAATTCATCTTTTAACCAATCAACTACTCTTTCTTCTAATTCTGTTGCAGAAGGAGATGTGTCCCACATCATACACTGAGCCCCAAGAGTGGCTATTAACATTTCAGCTAATACAGAGGGATAACTATTATTTGCTGGAAAAAAAGCATGAAAATTTGGATTTTGCCAATGGGTAATTCCTGGTAAAATAATTTTTTTAAAATCATTAAAAATAGTTTCAAAAGATTCTTTATTTAAGGGTGCTTTTGATGGAAATTGTTTATAAATATCTCCGGGTTTTACATTTGGTTTAATTGGATAATTTTCAATTTCTTTAAAATAATTAGACATCCAATCAACCAATTTGTGTCCATATTTATTAAAATCTTTATTTTTCATATCAGGTAGTAATTTAGTTTATAAAATATATATAGTAGATTTTGTATATATGACTTACAGTATTTAATTATGCAATGTAAAATAATATTAATTTAAATTTAAACATATGTTCGATTGGAAAAAACCTACTGTTCAAATGTTAGGTAGATGGCAGCCATGGCATGATGGTCATCAAGCTTTATTTAATAGGTGCGTAGCTAAAACTGGTCAAGTTGTTATTCAAGTTAGAGATGTTCAAGGGGCTTCAGGTGGTGATGGTCAAGATGATAATCCTTTTGATTGGGATCTTGTTTGTGAAAATATTGAAAATGGTTTATCTAGAGATGGATTTAAGAGAGGTGTGGAATATGAAATAATGTTAGTACCTAATATTGTTAATATAACTTATGGTAGGGGAGTTGGTTATGCATTTGATGAAGAAGTATTTGATGATGCAACGCATTCTATTAGTGCCACTAAGATTAGAAAAAAACTTAGAGATGAAGGTAAAATAAAATAGATTTTAATGTTTAATAAACATAGTATTTCATTTGAATTTTCTTCTTCTTATATAACATACAATCAATTAACAGATAACACTGAAAATATTTGGATAGTTTTCCATGGATATGGTCAATTATCTAAATATTTTATAAGGAGATTTGATGTATTAGATAGTGATAAAAATTATATAATTGCTCCACAAGGTTTATCTAAATTTTATGTTGATGAAGACTATAAAAATGTTGGTGCTTCATGGTTAACAAAAGAGGATAGGGGTTCTGATTTATTAAATCAACAAAAATATTTAATCAAATTAATGGATGAATTAAAATTAAAAATCGATTTCAGTAAAATAAAAATAAATTTTTTTGGTTTTTCTCAAGGGGTATCAGCTCTTACAAGATTACTAATGAATTATAATATGAAAGTTAATAATATAATTATATGGGCAGGTTGGGTTCCTGATGAGTTTTTTAATATAAATAAGGATATTTTAAAAAACACAAATCTATTTTTTGTTGTTGGAAATGAGGATAAATATTATAATAACCCCATAATTAAGGGTTATTTAAAAAAATTTAAAAATATACTAAATAAAGAAATTGATTATTTTGTTTTTAATGGTGGTCATATTGTTGATAGAAAAGTATTAAAAAAAATAAATGAAAAATTATAAGATAGTTTCGTGGAATGTAAATGGTATTAGAGCAATATTAAAAAAGGATTTTTTAAAAGATATTAATTTAATTAGTCCTGATATTATTTGTATACAAGAGACTAAAGCAAATGATGTGGATGCAAAAAAAGCATTAGAAGTTTTTTCAGACTATTATGTATTTATTAATCATTCAAAAGAAAAAAAAGGATATTCAGGTACTTCTATTATAACTAAAAATAAACCTATTAATGTTATAAATGATATTGGTATTACCAAGCATGATATAGAAGGAAGGGTAATTTTAGCTGAATTTGATGAGTTTAATTTAATTAATGTTTATGTTCCAAATAGTGGTCAGGAGTTAAAAAGAATTGATTATAGATCTAAATGGGATAAAGATTTTTTAAACTATTGTAAAAAACTTTCTTTATTAAAACCAACTATTATAACTGGTGACTTAAATGTTGCTCATCAAGCAATCGATATAGCAAGGCCAAAGCCTAATTATAATAAGTCAGCTGGTTATACTCAAATTGAAATCGATGGGTTTAAACGTTATTTGAATGCTGGTTTTATTGATGTTTATAGAAAATTTAATCCTGATGTTATAAAATATTCATGGTGGAATTATAGATTTAAATCTAGAGACAGAAATGTTGGTTGGAGGATAGATTATTTTTTAATAACAGAGAATTTATTAAAAAATGTAAATAATATTGAAATTAATAATGAGTATTTTGGTTCTGATCATTGTCCATTAACTTTAGAATTAAGTTTTTAATTCTAATATTTTTGAATTTTCTTTTAAAATTTCAATTATAAAATCAATATGATCTGATAATTCAACACCTATTAAGGTATGCCCTAAGTATATTTCATCTCTATCTACTGATGCAGCGAATGATTTTTTTCTTAGATTTTTTAATACGGATTTAGATTTAAGTGATGTGATACCATCGGGTCTTACTTTTGAACAAGCAACAATAAATCCTGTTAATTCATCACATGCAAGTAGATATTTATCTAAATTGTTTTTACATTTAATATTCCATTTAGAATAGTGACAACTTATAGCATGTGCTATTTTATTTTCATTCATTTTATATAATTTATCTACAATTATATTAGGATGTTTGTCAGGAAATTTTTCATAATCTGCATCGTGTAATATTCCAGCTATATAATATTCTTCTATATCTTCTTTTAATTTTTTTGCATATGCTTCCATTACAAGTCCAACGCTCATAGAATGAATATATAGGCTTTTATTTGATAGCATTTTTTTTAATATTAATATTGCTTGTTTTCTATTTAATTTTTGATTCATGAAAATTCATTTATTATTTATTTTATATTTTATTATTTATAATTCTTATTCACAAGATAAAATAGAATGGATAGAACTTGATAATAATGTTGAATATACTAATAATGGTAAAAAAATAATAATTGATTTGTATACTGATTGGTGTGGTTGGTGTAAAGTAATGGATAAAAATACCTTTACTGATAGTGAAGTTGTTTCATTAATTAATGAAAATTTTTCTCCAGTAAAATTTAATGCTGAATATCAAGGGAATGTAAATTTTAATGATTATTCTTTTAAATTTATCAAATCAGGTAATAGGGGAATTAATGAATTGGCATACCACCTTACAAATGGTAAACTTTCTTATCCAATGACCATTTTTTTAGATGAAAATTATAAAATAATAACTCTTTTACCAGGATATCATAAACCTAAATTTTATAAATCTGTCTTAACATATATAGGGGATGACTATTGGAAGGAAATGTCATGGAGTGATTTTACTAAAGTTAATTATTGAATCAATATTAATTTATTATTAAATTTAATGTATGTATATAAAACAGATTTATACAAACTGTTTATCACAAGCATCGTATTATATAGAATCCGGAGATGAATGTGTTATAATAGATCCAATAAGAGATATAGATGATTATAAAACTTTAATTAAGAGTAGGAAATCAAGATTAATATACGTATTAGAAACTCATTTTCATGCTGATTTTGTTTCAGGACATTTAGAATTATCTAATAACTATAATTGTCCTATAGTCTATGGGCCAAACGCAAATACTAACTATAATTCAATTTCTTTAAAAGATGGTGAATTTTTGAATATTGGGAAAGTTAAAATGCAAATGATTCATACACCTGGTCATACACTTGAATCAGTATCTTATCTTTTATTAGATGAAGAAAATAAACAACATTCACTATATACTGGTGATACATTATTTATAGGTGATGTAGGAAGACCTGATTTAGCTGTAGATAATGGTTTGACAGAAAAAGATTTATGTTCTATGCTTTATGATTCATTATATAATAAAATAATGAAGTTAAATGATGAAATTTTAATCTATCCTGCACATGGAAGTGGAACTCAATGTGGAAAAAATTTATCATCGGAAACATTTTCTACTCTTGGTAATCAAAAAATAAACAATTATGCTCTTAATTTTAAAAATTCTAAAGATTTTACTGATGGCATACTTTTAAATCTACCTAAATCACCAAGTTATTTTAAAGATTCTGCTTATAAAAATAAAAATGGTTATAAGTCACAGTCTAAGCTTTTAGAAAATAGTTTAGTAGGACTTGATAAAATTACTTTTTTAAAATACTATAAAGATGATTATTTTGTTTTAGATACTAGAAAACCAAAATCTTTTTTAAAAATGCACTTAAAAGGTTCAATTAATATTAGTTTAAATGGTAGATATGCAATATCTGCTGCGAATTTGATAGATGTTAAAATTAATCTTTTAATAATTTCCGATGTTGGTTTTGAGAAAGAAAGCATAGTTAGATTAAATAGGGTGGGGTTTGATAATATTGTTGGATATTTATCAGGTGGAATAAATTCAATCAAAAATGAAAAAAAACTAATAGATAGTGTAGAGGAGAAATCCGGTAAAGATTTACATTTATTAAATAATTATGAAATTATTGATGTAAGAAACAAAAATGAATTTGAAAATCTTCATGTAAAAGGAGCTAAAAATTACCCTTTATTCGATATAATAAATAATACTAGTAAATTTAAGACAAATAAAAAGTATGCTATTCATTGTTTAACTGGATATAGGTCGTCAATTGCAAGCTCTTTATTAAAGAAATATAACATTAATAATATCATTAATGTTAAGGATGGTTTTGATGGTATATCGAAAAATAATAAAGTAGTTTTACAATAATATGAAATTATTATTTTTAATATTTATTTTTAATTTACAATCAAATTATGATATATCACCAAAAGATTTAAATCTAATTTTTAATCAGAAATTATCAGAAAATATTCTTTTAGATGTTAGAACCAAAGAAGAATGTTCTGAATCTAAAATTCCGGGGTCATTAAATATTGATTATTACTCTGAAAATTTTAAAAATAATTTAGATAAATTAAATAAAAATCTTAATTATTATATCTATTGTAGAAGTGGTAATAGAAGTGGAAAAACAGTCGTAATTTTAAGAGAGAAAGGTTTTAAAAACGTTTTTAATTTGGAGGGTGGAATTATAGCATGGAAAAAAGAAAATTATATAACTAATTAAAAAAAAAGAGATTACTAGAGTAATCTCTTTAATTTTTATGTAAAATAATTATTTAAATTTTACATCATACCACCACCCATACCACCACCTGGAGGCATTGGAGGCATTGCAGGAGCATCTTTTTCAGGTTCATCTACAATAACACACTCAGTTGTTATTAATAAACTTGCTATTGATGCTGCATTTTCTAATGCTAATCTAGAAACTTTAGTAGGATCTATGATACCTGCTGCAAACATTGATTCATATGTATCAGTTGCTGCATTATAACCAAAATCATTTTTACTTTCTTTAACTTTTTGTATTACAACTGATCCTTCACCACCTGAATTTTCCACAATTGTCCTTATTGGGGATTCAAGAGCAGTTTTAACAATAATTACTCCTGTATTTTGATCTTCATTCTCTAAATCTAATTTATCTAATGAATTTATTGCTCTAATGAATGCTATACCTCCACCAGCTACTACGCCTTCTTGAACAGCTGCTCTGGTTGCATGTAATGCATCATCAACTCTATCTTTTTTCTCTTTCATTTCTACCTCAGTTGCTGCTCCTATATATAAAATAGCAACACCACCAGATAATTTAGCTAATCTTTCTTGAAGTTTTTCCTTATCATATTCTGAAGTAGTATTTTTAATTTGTTTTTTAATTTGATTAACTCTAGCATTTATATCAGATTTTTTTCCTGCACCACTAACTATTGTAGTATTATCTTTATCTATATTAACTTTATCTGCTGTACCTAAATAATCTATTGTAGCGCTTTCAAGTTTATAACCTCTTTCTTCTGATATTACAGTTCCTCCAGTTAAAATAGCTAAATCTTCCAACATTGCTTTTCTCCTATCACCAAAACCAGGTGCTTTAACGGCAGCTACTTTTAATGCACCTCTAATTTTATTAACAACTATTGTTGCTAATGCTTCACCTTCTATGTCTTCAGCAATAATTAAAAGAGGTTTACCACTTTGAGATACTAATTCCAAGATAGGAAGTAATTCTTTCATAGCAGATATTTTTTTATCATAAATTAATATGTGAGGATTTTCTAGTTCTACTTCCATTTTATCACTATTAGTTACAAAATATGGAGATAAATAACCTCTATCAAACTGCATACCCTCGACTGTTTTTACTTCAGTTTCAGTACCTTTTGCTTCTTCGACAGTTATAACGCCATCTCTACCTACCTTATCCATTGCATTAGCAACCATGCTACCAATCTCATGATCGTTATTTGCAGAAACAGTAGCTACTTGAGAAATTTCACTTGAATCTTTAATTTCTTTAGATTGATCTTGAAGTTCAGAAACTACATTTTTAACAGCTTTGTCAATTCCTCTTTTTAAATCCATTGGATTTGCACCTGCAGCAACATTTTTAATTCCATTATTAAATATTGCTTGAGCAAGTACAGTGGCAGTTGTTGTTCCGTCACCTGCATCATCAGCAGTTTTTGAAGCTACTTCTTTAACTAATTGAGCTCCCATGTTTTCAACAGCGTCTTTTAGCTCAATTTCTTTAGCTACAGTAACACCATCCTTAGTAATTGTAGGAGCTCCAAATTTTTTATCTAGTATAACATTTCTTCCTTTTGGTCCTAATGTTACTTTTACTGCATTAGCAAGAATATCAACTCCTTTTCTTAAATTTTCTCTTGATTCAGTATTAAAATGTATTTCTTTTGCCATAGTATTAGTTTTTTAATAATTTAAACAGTTCCAAAAATGTCTGATTCTTTCATTATTAGATAATCTACTCCATTTATGTTTAGTTCAGTTCCGGAATATTTACCATATAATACTTGATCACCCACTTTAACTGTAATTTTGTTTTCTTTTGTACCATTTCCAATAGCAATTATTTTGCCTTTTTGTGGTTTTTCTTTTGCTGTATCAGGAATAATAATACCTGATGCTGTTTTTTCTTCAGCTGAAGCTGGTTCAACAAGAACTCTATCTGCTAAAGGTTTAAAATTTATTTTTGCCATTTAATTAAAATTTAAAAATTCAAAATACTATAATACATAAACTGTGCCACATTATATTATTTATTAATAATGGACAAATTGTCAAAAAAATTTGAAAAATTGACAGTTAAATTAATGAGTCTATTGCAGAATCATTTAGTCCTTCTATTTCATTTGGTATACTAGGTGGTAAACTAGTTTGTTCATTAGCTCTATTTATATTAGGGGAAACATTTTCAACATTTGTGTCTGGTGATTCTATAAAAACATTAGTTAATAGTGTTAACAAAACTATTGTAATAGCAAGTGTCCATGTGATATTTTCTAATAGATTATTTGTTTTTTGAACTCCCATATATTGATTAGAACTACCTCCACCAAATTGAGAAGATAAACCTCCACCTTTAGAATTTTGTACTAATATTACTAAAATTAGTAACACAGCTATAAATATTATAATACCAACTATAATTGAGTACATTTATTAATTATTTAGTTCTTCAATTTTTTTTGCAAAGTAAGCTTTTTTTTCTGAATTTTTTAAGATTAATTTTTTATAAATTTTTATTGCTTTATTTGGCTTATTTTGTTTTATAAGAATTTTGGCTAAATTTTCTGATTCAAAATTTAAAATATTATTTTTATTTTTTGATAAATCAATTGATTTTTTATCAAATTTTTTTTTTCTTTTTATTTTTGGATCATTTTTAATAAAATTATCAATTATAAAATTTTGATTTATAAAATTACTATCTATATAAGTTTTTAGATATTTTCTATTTGGATGCCGAATTGCTAATGAATTAAGATGTATTTTATAATTGTTGTGATTTGATTTTTGTAAATCAAAAAGATTTAAAATTAGAAAATATTTATACTTATTTTTAATAGTATTGATATTATCAATATTAAAATTATTCAGTTTTAGTTTATTTACTTTCTTCATTTACCAATTTGCTACAGACGAATTAAATATATCTAGTATTATTTGATCAAAAATTTCTTCAACGAACTCTTGTTCATTAGATGATAGTTCTTCTGTATTTTGATTAAAATCTTTATAAAATGAAAATGTCTTATTTTCATAATTAAATTGATCATCTTGATTATTTAAATAAGATGCATTTACTCTTAAAGTCAATCTGGTTAATCCAGAGAAATATTGAGAATCTCTACCTCCTTCAGCAGTAGGGGCTACTGGAGAAAGTGAAAAATCTTCAATTGTACCTTCAATTTCTAGGTCACCATCTTCTTTTACTAATAATAAACTAGTATTTCTTTGAAAATAATCTTTTAGTTTTTCGGTAAAAAGAACGCTCATATTTGATGGTCCTAATGGTGAATTATTAAAAAAATTATCAATACTAATTGTTTTGATTTCTGGTGAAATAGATGCACCAGTAAATGAATAAACACCACAGCCGTATAGTGTTATTAGAATTATAATATAAAGTAATCTAAGATTTTTCAAGCTTATAATGTTTTATTTTCCTATATAGGGTTCTTTCAGATATACCCAAATCTTTTGCGGCAGATTTTCTTTTATTTTTATTTTTTGATAAAGCTTTTATTATGAGTTCTTTTTCTTTTTTTTCAATACTTAAAGATTCATTTTCATTGTATACTTCTGTTGCAATTTGGTAAGCGTTTTCCTTTTCTTTTAAGTTTTTATCTTGAACTCTTAATTCATCAGAATTAATATTTAATGAGTGTGTGGTAAGTAGTTTTTTTTGATCCTCAGATACTTCAATTCTTGAGTTTTTACTTAAAATAGAATTAATTAATTTTTTTAATTCATTAACATCATTTTTAACGTCAAAAAGTATTTTATATAATAAATCTCTCTCATTATAATTTTCATTACTTTCATTTTTTAAAAATGAATTTTGAATTATAGGCAAGCTAGAGTTATTAGGTAAATATTTTTTTAATGTTTCTTTATTAACATCTCTATTTATTTCTAGTATTGATATTTGTTCTGCTAGATTTTTTAATTCCCTAATATTACCTGGAAATCTATATTTTATAATTTCATTTTTAGCAGAGTCATTTAATCTTATTGGAACCATTTTGTTTTTATCAGAAAAATCAGAAGAAAATTTTCTAAACAATAATGTTATATCTTCACCTCTCTCTCTTAATGGTGGAACTATAATTGGTACAGTATTTAATCTGTAATATAAATCTTCCCTAAATTTTTTATTTTTTACAGCATCTTTAAGTTTAATATTCGTAGCTGCTATTATTCTTACATCTGTTTTTAATACTTTAGAGGATCCTACTTTTATAAATTCACCATTTTCTATAATTCTAAGTAATCTAGATTGAGTACTTAATGGCATTTCTCCAATTTCATCTAAAAAAATTGTTCCGCCATTTGTTACTTCAAAATACCCTTTTCTAGATTCATTAGCACCTGTAAAAGAACCTTTCTCATGACCAAAAAGTTCTGAATCGATTGTTCCTTCTGGAATTGCACCGCAATTTACCGCTATAAATTGACCATGTTTCCTTTTACTCATAGAGTGTATAATTTTTGAAAAAGATTCTTTTCCACTTCCGCTTTCACCTGTAATCAAGACACTCATGTCCGTTGGCGCTACTTGAATAGCAACTTCAATGGCATGGTTAAGTGATGTTGAGTTACCAACAATACCAAATTTTTGTTTAACGGTTTTTATTTTGTTTTCTATCATTTTAAGCTATTTCACCAAATAATGTAGCTGAATTACAAGTTTTTATTTCAACATCTACATATAAATTATTATTATTTTTTCTTTTTGGAAATATAACCACCTTATTTTCTGATGTTCTTCCTTTTAAATAATCATTAGATTTTCTTGAATTTCCTTCTATTAGTACTTTATATCTATTTCCAATAGAAAGATTGTTTCTTTTCAATGAATGTTCTTTTTGTTTATTTATAATTTCTGAAAGTCTTCTCTTTTTAGTTTCTAAAGTAATATCATCATCGTATTTTCTTTGAGCTAATGTTCCAGGTCTTTCAGAATAATAAAACATATAAGAGTAATCATAAATTACTTTGTCCATAAGACTTAAAGTGTCTTGATGTTCTTTTTCAGTTTCAGAACAAAAACCTGCAATAAAATCTGATGATATTCCACATTCATTACCTAAAACATTTTTTATATCCATAACTTTATTTAAATACCAATCTCTGTCATAGGTTCGATTCATCATTTTTAAAATTCTAGAATTTCCACTTTGTGCAGGTAAATGAATGTAATTACAAATGTTTTCATTTGATTTTATTACCTCTAAAACATCTTTTGTTATGTCTTTTGGGTGAGAAGTAGAAAATCTAATTCTTAAATCTGAATTGATTTTTGCTATCATTTCTAATAAATTTGCAAATGAAATAATATCATCTTTTAATTCTAAATTTTTTTCAAGTTTCTTTTTATTGTTAATTTTTTTAGACCATTTATATGAATCTACATTTTGACCTAATAAAGTTATTTCTCTGTATCCTTTTCTAAACAAATCTTTAGCTTCTTCAACTATTGTATAGGGGTTTCTGCTCCTTTCTCTTCCTCTTGTAAATGGAACAACACAAAATGAACACATATTATCACATCCTCTCATTATAGATATGTAAGCATTTATACCATTAGAATTAATCCTTAATGGAATTATATCTTCATAGGTTTCTTCTAGAGATAAAATTGTATTGATGACTTTTTTATCATCTTTTAAATTATCAATTAAATTTGGTAAATCTCTATAAGAATCAGGACCTACAACTAGATCTACAATTTTTTCTTCAATTAATAATTTTTCTTTTAATCTTTCAGCCATACAACCAAGAATTCCAATTTTTAATTCGTTGGTATTTTTCTTGTATTTATTAAATAATTTTAATCTTTTTCTTATAGTTTGTTCTGCCTTATCTCTTATTGAACATGTATTTATAAGTATTAGATTAGCTTCTTCAGGATTTTTTGATAATTTATACCCTTCTTTATTAAGAATTGATGCAACTATTTCACTATCTGAAAAGTTCATTGCACAACCATAACTTTCTATATAAAACTTATTTTTCATAATTATTTAGACAAATTTACAATAAGACTGACAAAATGTCAATATATATTATTTTTTATAATATTATAGTGACTTATTATTGTTGAGTATACTAATAGTTATTGATTTCAAAATATTAATTATTATATTGAATTTAAATAGACAACAACTTAATTATGAAAAAAACATTCTTTATATACTTAATATTACTTTTTTATTTTAATAGTGAATTATTTTCTCAAAGAGGAAATTCAACTAAGAAACAACTTTCTTATAATGAAAATCTGTATAATTCTATTGATTATAGGTTAATTGGTCCATTTAGAGGTGGAAGGGCAGGAACTGTTTCTGGTGTAGTTGGTGATGATAATACTTACTATATGGGAACTGCTGGTGGTGGTGTTTGGAAAACAACTGATGCTGGTAATACTTGGAAATCTATTAGTGATGGATATTTTGGAGGATCTATAGGATCAATAGCAGTATCAGAATCTAATCCTAATATTATATATGTTGGTGAAGGAGAACAAACGTTAAGAGGTAATGTCTCTTCTGGTAGGGGTGCTTGGAAAAGTATGGATGCGGGAGAAACTTGGGAATTTATTGGGTTACCTAATTCTGAACATGTTTCTAGAATAAGAATTCATCCATCTAATCCTGATGTTTTATATGTTGGTGTTATTGGAAATTTATGGAAACCTAATAAAGAAAGAGGTTTATATAAATCTATTGATGGTGGAAAAAATTGGAAAAAAATATTATTTGTATCAGATAAAGCTGGAGTTGGAGATGTAATTATTGATCCTAATAATTCTAGGATAATTTATGCTTCCACTTGGCAAATGAAAAGGAATGGATATAGGATGGATAGTGGAGGTCCTGATAGTAAAATTTTTAGAAGTTTTGATGAGGGAAGCACATGGGAAGATATTTCAACTTTTAAGGGTTTACCTAATTTTCCATGGGGCATTGTTGGATTAGCAATATCTCCATTAAATTCTAAAAGAATTTGGGCTATGATAGAAGCAAAAAATGGTGGCTTATTTAGATCAGATGATGGAGGAAATAATTGGTCTAAAATTAATTCTAACAGATCTTTAAGGCAAAGAGCATGGTATTACACTAGAATTTATGCGGATACTGAAAATGAGGATAAAATATATGTTTTAAATGTAAGTTATGGTGTTTCTTCTGATGGAGGTAAAACATTTAAATTAAAAAATGCACCTCATGGAGATCATCATGATTTATGGATAGATCCACATAATAATATGAGAATGATTATTGCAGATGATGGTGGAGCACAAATTTCAAATGATGGAGGAAATAATTGGTCGACATACTTTAACCAACCAACAGCTCAATTTTATAGAGTAACTACTGACAATTCATTTCCATATAGGATATATGGAGCACAGCAAGATAATAGTACTATAAGAATAAAAAGTAGATCAACAAGTAGTTCAATAACTGAAAGAGATTGGGAATCAACAGCAGGTGGTGAAAGTGCTCATTTAGCTCCAGATCCTTTGAATAATGACATAGTTTATGGAGGTACGTATAAGGGTTATATGATGAGAATGGATCACTCAACTAATCAAATAAGATCTGTTAATATTTGGCCTGATAATCCAGCTGGTTCTGGTGCTGAAGTTATGAAATATAGATTTAATTGGAATTTCCCTGTAATGTTTAGTCCTAATAATCCAAATAAATTATATGCTGGTTCAAATTATTTACATGTAACGACCAATGAAGGTCAAACATGGAATACGATATCTGGTGATTTAACTAGAAATTTACCAAAAACCATTGAGTCTTCAGGGGGATTAATAACTCAGGATAATACTGGAGCAGAGTTTTATGCAAATATTTTTTCTATAGCTGAATCTGAAATTGAAAATAATGTCATATGGGTAGGTAGTGATGATGGATTAATACATGTATCTAAAGATGCTGGTCAAACATGGGAAAATGTTACGCCACCTGAAACTATGTCTCCTACATTAAATATGATTAATTCAATAGATATAAGTTTATTTAAAAAAGGAAAAGTTTATGTTGCTGCAACTTCTTATAAATTTGGAGATTATAAGCCATATTTATATAAAACAGAAGATTATGGAAAGAATTGGACATTAATAACTAATGGAATAAAATCTAATGATTATACAAGAGTTATAAGGTCAGATAAAAAAAGAGAGGGTTTATTATATTCTGGTACAGAATGGGGTATGTATATTTCATTTGATGATGGAAATAGTTGGAAACCTTTTCAGCTAAACTTACCAATTACATCTATTAGGGATTTAAAAATTAAAGACAATGATTTAATTGTTGCAACTCATGGTAGAAGTTTTTGGGTTATTGATGATTTAACACCATTACATCAATTAAATGATGATATTTTATTAAGTGAATCATATCTATATAAACCAGATATTAGTTATAGAATGCATCAATCTGGAGGATGGGGAAGGCCTAATAATCTTTTAAATGGAGTTAATCATCCTAATGGAGTAATTATAAATTATACATTAAAAGAATTTAGTGAGAATGATTATGTTAAGATAGATATTATAGACAATAATAATAATTTAATAAGATCATTTACAAACAATAAAGAAAAATTACTTTCTTCATTAGAAAACCCAGTTTTAAGTAATACAAATGATATAGAGTATGCTCTTTCTGGAAATAATATAAAATCTTTATCTCCTAAAAGTGGAGGAAATAAATTGATTTGGGATATGAGATATCCAGGATTTAAATCATTTGATGGAATGATACTGTATTCTTCTCCAAATGTTGGACCTAAAGCTGTTCCAGGTACTTATAAAGTAAGGTTAACATATAATGAGAAAGTGATGTCACAAGATTTTGAAATCTTAAAAGACCCAAGATTATCTAATACACAAAAGGATTATTTAGAACAATTTAATTTTTTAATTTCTGTTAGAGATCAAGTTTCAATAGCAAATCAAACTATTATAGATATAAGAAAAATTAAGAAAGATTTAAAATATATCGTTGGTAAATCTTCTGATAAAAAGCAGTTATTATCATTAATTAATGAATTTTCAGATAAATTATCAATTATTGAAAATAAAATTCATATGACAAAAAACCAAAGCAGACAAGATCCTCTTAATTATGGTATTAGAATTAATAATAGATTAGCATTTTTAATGGCTGATTCTCAAAGAGGAGATTTTCCACCTACTGATCAGTCAATAGAATTTTTTAAAGTTATCAAAGAAGAGTTAAATCATGAATTAGCAAGTTTAAATAAACTATTAAATACTTATGTAAGTCAGATTAATAATATGATTGAGGATAATAATATAAAATTTATATCTTTTTAAATATTTTTTATATCTGATAAGATACAATTCTATTTACTGTGAAAAGGCCACATATTATTACTAATTATTATAGTAATTAAAAATATTTATCATATATTTACTAAATATAATAGCAATACTATGGTTAAGGTAAATGAAAATATAAGATTTTTAAGAAAGAAAAGAGGATGGACGCAAGAGATGTTTTCAAAAAAAATTGGAATTAAAAGATCTTTAGTAGGTGCATATGAGGAGGGTAGATCAGATCCTAGATTAAATAATCTATTAAAAATATGTGATATATTTAATATTTCTTTAGATAACATACTAAAGAAAGATGTTTCTATTTTATCTGAAAAAAACTATAAAATAAATAAAAATCAAAAAGTAAAAGTATTATCCATAACTGTTGATAATTCAGGAGATGAAAACATTGAATTAATTAATCAAAAAGCATCTGCAGGATATTTAAATTCTTATTCAGATTTTGAATTTATTGAACAATTACCAAAATTTCAATTACCATTTTTAAATTTTAGTGGCACCCATAGAGCATTTGAAATTAAAGGTGATTCTATGTTACCATTAACTTCAGGAACTATAGTAATAGGAAAATATATTGAAAATATAGATTATGTTAAAGATGGAAAAAATTATATCTTATTAACAAAAAATGATGGTATAGTTTATAAAAGAGTCGAAGTTTTAGAAAATGAATTAAAATTAATTTCTGATAATAAATCTTATGAATCTTATAATATAGTTATAAATGATATTATAGAAATTTGGGAAGGAATAGCTTTTTTTAGTTTAGATTTTCCTAATCCTAATAATGATTTAAACACCTTAAAAAGTCATATAAATGCTTTGTATTCAGATATAAATGATATAAAAAATAAGATATAATTATTTTTTATATATTTTTGGTTTATGTCTAATAAAAGTGTTTTTTCAGGTATTGAAAATCCAAATCCTTTTAAGTTAAAACTTCCTAATATTAATTCTGAAGAATTTGATAAAGTAATAAATACAAGGAGAAGTGTAAGGGTTTTTAGTGATGAAAAAATTCCAGAAAAAATAGTTAAAAAATGCATGAAAAATGCTCTTAAAGCTCCAACATCGTCTAATTTGCAGACATGGGAAATTTATTGGATAAGAAATAAGGAGAAAAAAAATAAAGTTATAAAAGCATGTTTATCACAACCAGCTGCATCTACTGCAAAAGAATTATTTGTTTTTGTTTCTAGACCTGATTATTGGAAAAGAAATAATCAATTAATGTTAGATTATTTTAAAACAAAAAGTAATGTACCTAAAGAGGTTTATAATTATTATGCTAAAATTACAAGTTTTGCATATAATCATGGATTTCTAGGTATACTAGGATTTATTAAAAAAATAATTGTAAACATAATTGGTATTTTTAAAGTAATTCCAAGAGAACCTAGTTCATTTGCTGATATGAAAGTTTGGTCTCAAAAAACAACGGCTTTAGCTTGTCAAAACTTTATGTTATCAATGAGAGCATATGGATTTGATAGTTGTCCAATGGAAGGTTTAGACTCAACAAGAATGAAAAAAATTTTAAATCTACCTAGAAAAGCACAAATATGCATGGCTATTGGTACAGGTAAAAGAGAAAATAGAGGTATTTATGGAAAGCAATTAAGATTTGATAATGATTTATTTATTAAAGAGGTATAATTTTATTAAAAATATTTTATTGAATTATTATTATGATTAAATCTATAAAAATTGAGTTCCCTGATTCATCAGTAAAGTCTTATAAAGTAGGAACCACTTCTTTAGAAATTCTTAAAACAATAAGTAATAGTTTATTAAAAAAAACTTTAGTTGCATCTCTTGATGATCAAGTTGTTGATTTATCATATAAAATATTAAATGATAGTAAAATAAAATTTTATAGTTGGGATGATGAAATTGGAAAATCTACATTTTGGCATTCTTCAGCACATTTACTTGCTGAAGCTATTGAAAATATATATCCAGGAGTAAAATTTGGCATAGGACCACCAATTGCTAATGGATTTTATTATGATATTGATTTTGATAAATATGATACATCAAAAATTGATTTGGAAAAAATTGAAAATAAAATTTTAGAATTATCTAGAAATAAATCTGAATATTTAAGAGAAGAAATATCTAAAGCTGATGCTATAAAATTTTTTGATAATAAATCTGATAATTTAAAAATAGATTTATTAAAAGATTTAAACGATGGTGAAATTACTTTTTATAAACAAGGTAATTTTATTGATTTATGTAAAGGACCTCATATTCCAAATACTTCTTTTATTAAAGCTGTAAAAATTTTAAATGTTGCAGGTGCATACTGGAGGGGAGATGAAAAAAATAAACAATTAACAAGATTATATGCAATAACCTTTCCAAAACAAAAAGAATTAGATAATTATCTATTAAAACTTGAAGAAGCAAAAAAGAGAGATCATAGAAAATTAGGTAAAGATCTTGATTTGTATTTTTTCAGTGATAAAGTTGGTCAGGGTTTACCTATGTGGTTACCTAATGGAAATATTATTAGAGAAAATTTAATGAATTTCATGAGGGATGAACAAATTAATTTAGGCTATGAACATGTTTCAACTCCACATATAGGCTCTAAAGAATTATATATAACATCTGGTCATTATGACAAGTATGGAGAATCCTCTTTTCAACCTATTAAAGTTCCTAGTGATAATGATGAATTCTTATTAAAACCAATGAATTGTCCACATCATTGTGAAATTTTTAATTTTAAACCTCATTCGTATAAGGAGTTACCTATTAGAATAGCTGAGTTTGGTACAGTTTATAGGTATGAAAAAAGTGGTGAATTACATGGAATGACAAGAGTAAGGGGTTTTACACAAGATGATGCACATATTTTTTGTACAATTAATCAAGTTAAGTCTGAAGTAATTAATGTTATTAATCTTATAATAAAAGTTTTTAAAGCACTTTCATTTAATGACTATAAAGTTCAGGTATCATTAAGGGATAAAAAAAATCATGATAAATATATTGGTGATAATAAATTATGGGATATTGCAGAAAATGATTTAATTGAGGCAATAGAAGAAAAATCAATTGAAGCTAATATAGTTTATGGTGAAGCAGCTTTTTATGGACCAAAAATTGATTTTATAGTTAATGATTCATTAGATAGAGAATGGCAATTAGGTACAGTTCAGGTAGATTATCAACTACCGAAACGTTTTAATTTAAATTTTATTAATAAAAATAATAAAAAGGATAGACCGGTTTTAATTCATAGAGCACCATTTGGATCTATGGAAAGGTTTATAGCAATTTTAACTGAACATTGTGAGGGTAATTTTCCTTTGTGGTTAGCTCCTAAACAATTAATTATTTTACCTATAAATGAGAAAGTCAATAATTATGCGCTTAGTGTTTATAATAAACTCAGTAAAAATGAGTTTAGATGTTCATTAGATAAAAGAGTAGAAAAAATATCAAAAAAAATAAGAGATGCTGAAATAATGAAAATTCCTTATATGATTATTATTGGTGAAAATGAAATGAATTCAACTAAATTATCCGTTAGAAAAAAAGGAGAAGGAGATATCGGTAAAATGTCATTAATTGAATTGAAAAATATTTTAAATGTTGAAATTTTAAGTCATACAAAATAATTATGATTTACTTTTATTTATATAAAATATTAAGATATTTGCAAATATTTTAAAAGGAGGTACGAATTATTAGAATAAATAGAAAAAAAAGAACCTGGAATAAACCAGAAGAGAAGTATAAAATAAATGATAAAATTACTTCTAGTAAGGTTAGGGTTGTGGGTGATAATGTTGAAGTAAATGTTTATCCCTTACACCAGGCAAAAGCTATGGCAGAAAGACTCGGATTAGATCTTGTTGAAATTTCACCAAATACTGATCCACCAGTGTGTAAAATTATTGATTATTCAAAATTCAAATACACACAAAAAAAGAAACAAAAATCTATAAGGTCTAATGCACAAAAAATAGTTTTAAAAGAAATTAGATTCGGTCCAAATACCGATGAACATGATTTTAATTTTAAATTAAAACATGCAATAAAATTTTTAGAAAATGGTGCTAAAGTTAAAGCTTATGTTCATTTTTATGGTAGAACAATTGTTTTTAAAGAAAGAGGAGAAATTCTATTACTTAAATTAGCACAAGCTCTTGAAAATATAGCAAATGTTGAAGAATTACCTAAACTTGAAGGAAAAAGAATGTTTTTAATGTTATCACCAAAAAAATAATTATATGCCAAAAGTAAAAACTAAATCAGGAGCTAAAAAAAGATTTAAATTGACTGGATCTGGGAAAATTAAAAGAAAAAATGCATTTAAAAATCATATTTTAACTAAAAAAGAAACAAAACAAAAAAGAAATTTAAGAAACTCGTCATTAGTTCATAAATCTGACAAAAAGAATATTGAAAGAATGATATAAAATTTATAATTATGCCAAGATCAAGAAACAGTGTAGCATCAAAAAATAGAAAGAAAAAAGTTTTTAAATTAGCAAAAGGCTACTTTGGAAGAAGAAAAAATGTGTGGAGAGTTACAAAAAATGCTGTAGAAAAAGCATTACAATATTCTTATATTCATAGAAAAACTAAAAAAAGAGAAATTAGAAGTTTGTGGATTCAAAGAATAAATGCTGGCGTAAGAGAAGGTGGAATTTCATACTCTGATTTTATGGATAAGTTAAAAAAGTCTAATATTACTCTAAATAGAAAGGTTTTGGCTGATATTGCCATGAATGATCCTGAATCTTTTAAAAAAATTATTAAAACTATTAGTTAACAAATAATCAGTGTTTAATAAAGATATAATTGATTCTTTTAAAACAATTGAAACCCCATTTTATTATTACGATTTAGATATTTTATCAGAAACTTTAAAAAGGTTAATAATAGAAGCAGATTCTAAAATCTTTAAAGTTCACTATGCTCTTAAAGCTAACACAAATTCTAAATTATTAAATCTTATAAGAAGTTATGGTTTAGGTATTGATGCTGTTAGTGGAAATGAGGTCAAAAAATCTATTGAAGAAGGATTTGACAATAAAGATATTGTTTTTGCTGGGGTAGGAAAGACTGACAAAGAAATTGAATATGCTATTAATAGCAAAATTTCTTGTTTTAATTGTGAGTCAATTCAAGAAATTCAAGTAATAAATGATATTTCAAAAAAATTATTAGTTACATCAAATATTTCTTTAAGACTTAATCCAAATATTGAATCAAAAACTCATAAAAATATTACCACTGGTACTAAAAAAAATAAATTTGGTATTGATATAGATGATGTAGATGACATTTTAACTTTGTTAAAATCTTTAGATAATATAAATTTAGTTGGTATACATTTTCATTTAGGATCACAAATAACAAATTTTAAAGTGTTTGATAAATTAAGTAAAATAGTTAATATAACAAACAAGAAAATACATGATTATGGTATATTGTTAAGTCATATTAATGTGGGGGGTGGTTTATCTATAGATTATAATAATCCAGAAAAAAATTATATTCCTAATTTTAGTGAATATTTTAATGTTTATAAAAAGAATATTATTTTACTAAAAAATCAAAAAATTTATGTTGAATTGGGAAGATCCTTGGTGGGACAATGTGGTAATCTGATATCTAGAGTATTATTTACAAAAAATTCATACAACAAAAATTATGTTATACTAGATGCCGGAATGACTGAGTTAATAAGACCAGCTTTATATAATAGCTATCATAAAATATCAAACTTAAGTTCAATCGAAAATAAATTTAAAAAGTATGATGTTGTTGGTCCATTATGTGAATCTTCAGATGTTTTTTTAAAAAACATAAAATTACCATTTTCAAAAAGGAATGATATATTTAGAATATATTCTTGTGGAGCTTATGGAGAAACCATGTCATCAAATTATAATTTAAGAAATAGTATTAAATCATATTATTCAGATATGATTTAATTAAATTAATTAATAATTATATTATACATATCTATTTAATTAATTTTAAAATAATGGATTTAAATAAAACACATTTTAAAATAATTATAGCACTTATATTATATATACTTTTTCTATTGTTTTTTACTAAGATTGTTTAATGTCTAATATTGATTTATTTATACTTTCCTTCACTTTATTAAGTATATCATTATATAGTACGTATAAAAATTATTCTAATAAAAATTTAAAATCTTACATTTTAGGTGATAAATCGGTGAATTGGAGGACAATAGGTTTATCTGTAATGGCTACTCAGGCTAGTGCAATCACATTTTTGTCGACTCCAGGACAGGGTTATGTTGATGGTATGAGTTTTATTCAAAATTATCTTGGTTTGCCAATTGCACTTATTATAGTTTCTTCGATTTTTGTTCCAATTTATTATAAATCAAATGTTTATACAGCATATGAATATCTTGAGACAAGATTTGATTATAAAGTTAGGTTGCTTACGTCTTTATTTTTTTTAATGCAAAGAGGTTTACAGGCAGGAATTACAATTTATGCTCCATCAATAATTTTAACTACTATTTTAGGATGGGACCTAACAATTACTGTAATATTAGTTGGATCATTAATTATTTTATATACAGTAATTGGTGGTAGTAGAGCGGTTAGTTTAACTCATAAACATCAAATGACAATTATTTTTATTGGATTAATTGTATTATTTACATTTCTTTTAAATTTTATTCTTAAAGATATTTCGTTTTATAATTCATTACAATTAATGGGTCTATTTGATAAAAATAATGCAATTAATTTATCTTTTGATTTTTCAGAAAAGTATACTATTTGGTCAGGTTTATTTGGTGGATTTTTCTTATCGTTATCTTATTTTGGTACAGATCAATCACAGGTATCAAGATATATAAATGGTAAAAATATTAAGGAAAGTCAAATGGGTTTAATATTTAATGCATTTATGAAAATACCTTTACAATTTTTTATACTTTTTATTGGACTATTATTATTTGTTTTTTATTCTTTAAATCAACCTCCTCTTAACTTTAATAAGAGTCTTTTAAGTTATCAACAATCTATTGATAACTCTTTAATTGAGAACTATGAGAAGGAAAATACTTTAATTTTTGAAAAGAAAAAAGAATTATTAAATAGTTATTTTAATAATTCTACAGATGAAAAATTAAATAAAAAAATTATTGAATTAAATAACGATTTAGATATTAATCGAAAGAATTTTGAGTCTGAGGTTTTAGCAAATGGATATATCATGAAAAAGCCAGAATCAGATTTTATATTTTTAAGGTTTATTTTAGATTATCTACCAATAGGTTTGATTGGTTTTTTAATAGCAGTAATCTTTTCTGCAGCTATGAGTTCTACATCAGCCGAAATTAGTGCATTATCAGCTATAACAACTATTGATATTTATAAAAGATTTTTTAAATCAGATGTTCTTACTAAAAATGATGTAATTATTTCTAAATTCTTCAATTTTCTATGGGGAGTTATAGCAATTTTATTTTCATTGTTTTTTGTTCAAAAAGAAAACTTAATTGAATCAATTAACATAGTTGCTTCTTTACTTTATGGGAATGTTTTGGGAATATTTTTGGTTGCTTTTTTTAATAAGAAAATAAAATCCAATAACGTATTGATAGGTGCAATTTTATCTCAAACTATTGTTTTAATTATTTATTTTAATCAAGGCGATTCAATTGGTTACTTGTGGTTTAATTTTATAGGAACTTTATTAACTTGTAGTATATCTTATTTTCTATATATTTTAAATGAAAATATTAATAATAGCACCACATAATATAGTTGATAATTGGGTAAAGGTATTCAATAAATTAATCTCTAAAGATTCAATAGTAATATGGCCTAATGTTTTAGACTATGATAAAATTGATTGTGTAGCCTTATGGAATCAACCTCATGGATTATTAAATAAGTTTAAAAACTTAAAACTTATTCATTCAATGGGGGCAGGAGTTGATCATATTTTATCTGATCCTTCGTTACCTGAAAATATTCCAATTTGTAGGATTTCAGATGAAAAATTGTCTTTTTCAATGTCTAATTATATTATAATGGCTGTTTTGTTTTATCATAAAAAATTAATCAAATATCAAAGTGATAAAAAAAATAAAATTTGGGATCATGATAGTATTCCTGAAATTGATGTTAATATTGGAATTTTAGGGTTTGGATCTTTAGGTTCTGATGCTGGAATAAAATTAAAAAATTTGGGTTTTAATGTTTGTGGCTATAGTTTAAATAAAAAAGAACATAGTGATATAATATTATATCATGGTGATAATTTAGATCAATTTTTAAGTAAAATTAATGTTTTAGTATGCACTGTTCCTTACACATCAAAAACAAAAAATTTATTGAACATAAAATTATTTAATAAATTAAATGATGAAACATATTTAATTAATGTATCAAGAGGTAAAGTTCAAAATGAAAAAGATATTTTAAAGGCTATTGAAATAGGTAAACTATCAGGAGCATTTTTAGATGTTTTTGAAACAGAACCAATTCCTAAAAATAGTAAAATATGGAAAAATGATAAAATAGAAATAACACCTCATATTGCAAGTATTACAAATGAGGAAGCTGCGGTTCCTCAAATTTTAGATAATTATAATAGAATGATTAAAAATATTGAATTAAAGAATGTAATTAATTTAGAAAATGAATATTAAGAATCTATATTTTTTTGTAATCATTTTCCTTTTTAATGGCAAATTACTATCTCAATCTTTTGAAAAACAATATCAGATAGATTCTTTAATTAATGTTAATTTAAGGTCAAATGAAAATATAGCTTATATAAATAATGAAGGTTCAATAATTTTTTTTAATAGTTCTTTTAATTCTAATAACATTGGTGGTATTAATGATAAAAATGATGTTTGGTATAGTATTAGTACTTCTGGAAAATGGGAAAAACCTAATAATTTAAGTAAAGTAAATTCAATTAATAATGATATACTTTTAGGTATTGAAGATGATAAACTTGTAGTGTTTACTGAGGGTATAATTAAATATTATAATACTAATGTTAATAATATCGAATTATTGAATGAATCTTCTATAGTTGGTTTTAATCCTTTTTTTGATTTAATAACTGGTTCAATTTATAATAATATAATTTTATTAGGAATAGAAAGTTATGGTTCTTATGGTGTAGAAGATATTTATATATCAAAACAAATAACTTCATCTTCATGGAGTAGATTAAGTAATATTGGATCGATTATTAATTCAAAATATCAAGAAATTTCTCCATATATATTAAATGATGATACATTAATTTTTTCATCTAATAGACCAAGTATATATGGTAGTTTTAACTTTTATTATTCTGTTAATTTAGATGATAATTATAGAAAATGGTCTGAACCTATTCTTATAGATAAATTTAATTCAAATGCTTCGGAAAAATTTATTTCATATAATTCAAATAATAAAATTTTTATAATTTCTGAAGAATATAATAGTTTAGGTTATTCTAATTTAAAGTTACTTAGAAGAATAAATAAAGATGATAAATTTCAAATCGACTTTTCTATAAATAATACAGAAGATATTAATGGTGAATTATATATTTACAGTGACTCTAGTTTAATTGATTTCTTCAAAATAAACACTAAATCATTAATTTATAACTATAAAAAAAATGAAAATTTAATATTTAGTTTTAAAATAAAAAATTTCTT
>Ga0209034_10000285_pt1 | contig 25299 bp, 12 predicted proteins | sample MarorgKNORR_S2LV_2_FD_188219 | JGI IMG/M metagenome (GOLD analysis project Ga0209034, IMG submission 188219) | Marine microbial communities from the Southern Atlantic Ocean, analyzing organic carbon cycling - 250m_A/KNORR_S2/LV (SPAdes) (version 2) | ecosystem: Environmental > Aquatic > Marine... | reverse complement strand
GATGGTGACGACGACCTCAACGACCAGTTCCCATTGAACGCAGCTGAGTGGGACGACACCGACGGTGACGCCCCATCTGGATCTGATGGAACTGGCTACGGTGACAACAGCGACGACTTCCCAACGGATGCGTGCGCGAATGTAGACACAGATGGCGACGGTCAGCCTGACACTATGGTCAGCGGTTGCACATCCACACTAACTCTGGATGTCGACGACGACGCTGACGGAGTGCTGGACACCTTCGATGCGTTCCCACTGGATGCTTCTGAGACCACTGACACTGACGGCGACGGTACTGGCAACAATGCCGATACTGATGACGACGGCGATGCATGGCCAGACGCAGTTGATTGGGCTCCACTCGACTCAGCTGAGTGGCTTGACTCGGATGGCGACGGAATCGGCGACAGCGCTGACTCCGACGATGACAATGACGGTACACCTGATGAGTCGGACACCTACGACAGGGACTACGACAACGATGGTTGGGACGATGCATGGGAGACCGCTTGCGGAACCAGCACAACTTCTGCCACTTCGTACCCTGCGGACTACGATGCTGACTCCTCTGGAGACTCTGGCAGCGTTGATTCAGCAGGTGCACCGAACGGAGTCAACCTGTGTGATTCAGTCGATCCTGATGACGACAACGATGGATACCTAGACCCGGTAACACACGCCTCTCTTGGCGGTACGGCCTACAACCCATCTTTCTCGTCTCTATCGTCCTCGTTCACACTTTCGAGCGGGTCTGTGACAATTACTCTGACCACCACTAGCTGGGCTAGTGAGGCTGGTTTGACTCTAGACACGCCTTCGGCTTCCGGAGTCAACCTAGAGACAACTGGTGGCTACACATCATTCGCTAACTCCATGACATACACATGGACCTACTCAGAGGTCGGCGATTACACAATCACCCTGACTGACAGCTGGGGAGATGGTGGACAGAGTGTCACTGCAGTCTCACAGGAAGATATGTTCCAGTATGACTACGAGGCATGGTATGACACCGATGGCGACGGACTGACCGACTACATCGATCCGAACTCAACCGTTGTCGCATACACGACAACCTACCTCTGCTCACCTGCAGAGCTGACTATCACATCATCTGCGACCGACTCTGATGCAGATACTGAAGAGGACGAGGAGTGCACATTCACTCTACCTGCAGGCGAGACTCTGGACCTAGCAGTTCAGACTGCCAGCTGGGGAAGTGAGGTCGGCATCAAGTTGACCGACCCCTCTGGAACTCAGTTAGTGTGGTCGCATGGTTCGTTTGCTTCCAATGGCAACTATGTCCTATCCGGTTACACATCCACAGGTGGCTCGTACACCTTGCAGATTTACGACTCGTATGGAGATGGGTGCAATCCGTCCTCTACAAGGTCCTGCGGCGTTACTGCCAGCTACACATGGATTTCCGGTACGACCGTTCCATCGGTAACAACCTACGGAACACTAGTCGACGATGATGATGACGGTGATGGCTTCCTTGATTTGGATGAAACCACCAACTGTGATGACAGCAGCTCGTACGGTTCGACCAGCGATCCTCTGGATGCATCCAGCACTCCAGCTGACATTGATGGCGATCTAATCTGTGACGCTCTAGACAGTGACAGGGACGGCGACAGCTATGCCAACAGCGCTGACGCATTCCCAGACGATGTCAACGAGTGGACTGATACTGACAGTGACGGAACCGGTGACAACTCTGACACCGATGACGACGCTGATGGAACCCTCGATGTTGACGATGCCTTCCCACTAGATGTCTGCGCTGACACCGACACCGATGGTGACGGTAAGCCGGACACGATGACCGCAAGTTGCACAAGCACCTTGGTACTTGATGGCGATGACGACGACGATGGATCATGGGATGTCTCCGATGATTTCCCATTGGATGCAACCGAAGACACCGACACTGACGGCGACGGTATTGGCGACAACACCGACGACGATGATGACGGCGATGGAGTCAATGACGCCAACGATCCATTCCCATTGAACGAATGTGGTAACGCAGACTTCGATAGCGATGGCATGCCTGACTCGTTAACATCAGTAGGCTGTGGTAGTGTTGTGGCTCATGTTTCCTTCGAGGAAGCATCGGCAGGTAACCAGTATGTAGACACCGGAAACTCGTCGACTAACCACACATTGTCCAACAACGCTGGAGAATCGGATGTCAACTACGACTCTACCTCGACTCCGTGCATGACCACCAACAGCGCGGGTAACTTCGCCTACGCTGGAGCATACACCTGCACGACCACTTTGGTAGAAGGACAGACTCTGACATTCCAGGTTCTATCGTACTACTCGATGGCATACCACTCGATGTCGATGACAGGCCCGTCAGGACATCTCTTGGCGGCTGCCGAATACGGTGATACATACACCTTGTTCCATGGTAGCTACGGCCCTTACGACGAGCCCGGTGACTATGTCTGGACTCAGAGCAACTACCTAACATACAACATGATTGCATTCCAATCAGTTGTGACTGGATCTGATCTCGGATACACTGCATCTTATGTCAGCACTGGAGGAGTCGGCCTAACTGACGGCGATTACTTCGGAGTTACTGACTACGCTAGCACTGTTGGTGCTTTCACCGATGGCTCGCAGGGTTACCAGATGTCTGATACTGATGGTATCGCACAACTAGTCTTCGATGTCGTCTCTGACGCAGACACGGTCAGCATGGACATCTTCGTACAGAGTACTGGCTGGGAGACTACGGACTACATCACAGTAAGTTATGAGACTGCAACAGGCAGCACTTACCTACTAGACACCAACGGATATGACATTGACACTGACTTCTCCGCAATGGAGGGTGTGTGGACAACTATCTCCGCCGATGTCTCAGGTGCGGGCAGTATTGCCGTGCAGTTTGCTTCGAACTCCGGTTCCGAGGCGATTTACATTGACAATGTGGTAGTTATTTCGGACAGCCTCGATGAGGACATGGATGACGACAATGACGGCTATGACGATCTAGTCGACGACTGTCCATACGATGCCAATGAGCATGTTGACTCTGACGGTGACGGTTTCTGTGACGTACAGGATACCGACGACGACAACGATGGCACCTACGATCTGAATGACGAGTTCCCACTGAACCCAGACGAGCAGACCGACAACGATCAGGACGGAATTGGTGACAATGAGGACACTGACGACGACAATGACGGCGTCACTGACTCACAGGACGCGTTCCCGAACGACCCGACTGAGTCGTCTGACCTAGACGGTGACGGAGTGGGTGACAACGCTGACCCAGACGATGACGGCGACAATGTTCCTGATGACGAGGATCCATTCCCGAACGATGGAAGCGCTTGGATTGACACCGATGGCGATGGCATAGCCGACTACACTGGACCGCCACCATTCTCCGGTGACTTCGAGTCTGGCTCTTTGGGCGGAGGATGGGCTACCAGCGGTGACCAGCCTTGGTCAATAGTCAGCTCTACAACGAACCTAGGCGGAATGTACTCTGCCCAAGCCGGACCGATCACTCACAACCAGCAGTCGAAGCTGGAGATTGTGGTCAACGCGGTTAACGGCACAGGCTCGTTCGACTACGATGTCTCATCAGAGACCAACTGGGACTTCCTAGTGTTCTGTATCGATAACTCGGCTGGCTGCTTGAGAACATCTGGTTACACTGCACGCTGGTCTGGCGTTACCACAGGAACTTACACGTTCAATGTGGTTTCCGGATATCACACATACACATGGGTGTACTGGAAGGACAGCTCTGTCAGCAGCAACTCTGACACGGCCTGGATTGACGATGTGGATATCCCAGTACCATCTGGAATAACCAACCTAGACCCAGACGACGATAACGACGGTACGCTTGACGCGGATGATTTGGATCCATTAGATCCATGCGTCGGTCTAGACACTGACGGCGATGGTATGTCGGATAACCTAGGCACATCGATGCTCAACGGCTCTGCTTGTGACCCATCGGCATACACCATTGACGATGATGATGACGGAGATACATGGTCTGACTCTGACGAGGCTACCTGTGGAACTGATGGTCTGGACTCTAGCTCCACGCCTGACGACTTCGATGGCGACCATGTTTGCGATGTGATGGATGCCGATGATGACAACGACGGCTTCGATGACGACGTCGACGCGTTCCCATACGATCCGAGTGAGGTCAACGACAACGACAACGACGGAGTGGGTGACAACGAAGACGGTGACGACGACAACGATGGTGTCAATGACGGCCTCGATGCGTTCCCGAACGATGCCACCGAGACGGAGGACTTCGACGGTGACGGAATTGGCGACAATGCAGATACCGACGACGACGCCGATGGTGTCGACGATGCTGATGATGCATTCCCATACAACCCGAGCGAGTGGGATGACACAGACGGTGACGGAATCGGCAACAATGTTGATCCAGACGATGATGGTGATGGAGTGGCTGATGTGGCCGATCCATTCCCACTAGATCCAGCCGAGTCAGCTGACGACGACAATGACGGCATTGGTAACAACGCTGACACTGACGACGACAATGACGGATACGACGATGCGGACGACGCCTTCCCAGAGGATTCCACAGAGTGGAACGACATGGATGGCGATGGCCAGGGTGACAACTCTGACGCAGACGACGACGGCGATGGAGTCAACGACGGTATCGATGTCTTCCCAGAGGACTCCTCTGAGTGGATTGACACTGACGGCGATGGTATCGGAGACAACTCTGATACTGATGACGACGGTGACGGCACTGCCGATGCAGATGATGCATTCCCACTGAATCCATCCGAGGATAACGACCTCGATGGCGACGGACTGGGTGACAATGCTGACTCTGATGACGACAACGACGGTACATCCGATGCAGATGATGCGTTCCCAGAGGACTCCTCTGAGTGGATTGATACCGACGGCGACGGCACTGGTGACAACTCTGACACCAACGATGACGGCGACGACTACTCTGATGAGGTCGAGGCGAACTGCGGTTCGAACTCACTGGACATCAATTCAGTCCCAGCTGACTACGACGGTGACGGAATCTGTGATCCACTAGACTCAGACAACACCGATGGTCCAGATTACACGCCTGAGGAGGACACGAGCCTCGGATGGAGCAACGTAGTACCGGGCTTCCCGGCACTGTTCGCTGCTATCGCATTGGTCGGTGCAGCCCTTCTGGGCCGCCGCAAGGACGACTGAGTAATCAGTCGGACATAACCGGGATCGGGGGCTTCGGCTCCCGGTCCTGGAACCAACCTGCATGATTTGCTGTCGGCAATGCTGATAAGGCGTAGCGATAGACCTACTTCTGTTGGCATGCCGGGTACTACAAGAGCTGAGATTAGGACATTGAAAGTGGGGCGCTATGTCGCATTAGAGGACAGCGCATACAAGATTCTGAGTATGTCGAAGTCTAAACCTGGAAAGCACGGCTCAGCCAAGGCTAGGTTAGAGCTCGAAGACATCTTCACAGGGCAGAAGCGATCTCATGTCGGAACTGTCACGGATAATATCTACATTCCAATCATAGAGAAGGGTTCTGCGATAATCACTCATATTCAAGGTTCAGAAGTTAACGCTATGGACAACAAGACCTACGAGACTTTGATACTCCCTGCCGACCCAGACTTGAATTTGGATCCTGGCAATGAGGTTCAGTGGATGGAAGCCATGGGCCGGTATCGCATCACGCGTGACCATTGATTCGTCAATCCAGCACTCCGTTGCTGTCAGCGGAGAAGAAGTATAAGCGGCTGACTGCGACCGCAGAGCGAGGAGCGTAGCATGTCCGACGTAGAGCATTCTGCCTACAGACAACCGGTCACGCCCTCTGGTCTTGAGGCCATAGAGAAAGGTTCTCTGACATGGCTCGACGAAGATATGTACAACAATCTGAATACAGGTCTTCTAGAGCAGTATCTTGAGGAGAAGAATCTACAAGATTCTTTTGAAATCAGCCACTGGGACACTAGAAAGGTACTGATTGGAATACTCATCGGTGCGGTATTCAGTGGCGTTACAGCCTATATCGGCCTGAAAATTGGCCTTGCAGTATCTGCGGCTTGGTATGTCGCATATCTTCTAGGAATGGCCCTGAAATGGTCTCCTTCGGAAGTCAACATAGCCACAAGTGCCACTACTGGAGCCACCCACGCCTCAACGGGCTTCATATTCACATTCCCAGCGATCTTCTTGTTAGCCTACTCAGACGACTATATCGTAGGGGATGGGCATCTAATTTCATCTGTCGACACCTTGCAATTAGCATTCATAGGCATCATCGCTTCTATGTTCGCTGGGTTCCTTGGCGTGATGTACTTCATCATCTTCAGACGCGTCTGGCTAGTCGAAGACCCTCTTCCGATGCCTGGATTCGAGGCCACGCTGAAGATGCTAGACATCTCATCTGATGTTAGTAGCGGGGCTGCCGATGCGGCAAGAGAGTCACTCAAGACCGTCGGTTTGTGGACTGTCTTCACGATGGGATTCATGTTCCTAATTGACTATCCTCTGATGTGGGGGCGAAAGATAGCGGGAATTCCTGGTAGCATAGCAGATGCGCTAGCGATGCTGCTTTCCGGAGATGAATGGGGTCTTGCATCAATTTACACCGAGAGATGGCTGCATCAGCCTACCAAATTAGTCGATGGCCACGCCCCTTTCGGTGGCATTACTCCCTATGAGTCCGGAAATATCTTTTCTTACACTTTCTTGGGAGTTGAGCTCAGCCCTACTCTACTGGCGATTGGATGGTTCATGAAGTTCAGAGTTGCATTCCTAGTCAACCTCGGCTCTCTAGTGGCTTGGTTCTATCTAGTTCCGTTAGTTGTAATGCTAGATACACCGGTCTACGACCCTGCATTAGGGCAATACATCGAAATCACCGAGTATGGGGATGTCTCTGCCCTCCCAGTCTATCCGATAGTGCAATGGAAGGCATTCGGCTCTATCGTCAAGACGATTGCAATCGGGGCCATTCTAGGTGGTGGTGTCTATGGACTCCTGAAGATGGCTCCTACATTCGTCAACATATTCGGAGACATCGCCAGCGCCTTCACCGGTGAGAAGGGAGATGAGTTCATCGAGGGTAAGGGATGGTATGAGTGGCCTCTTGAGCACATCCCAATATTCATGGGGATTGCATTCGTTGCTATGATCGCAATATTTGCTTTGGGCGGATTCCCTCTGTTGCCAGCAATTATCTTCGCAATTGTCCTACTAGCCACCACTTTCTTGCTTGGAGCAATTGCGGTCAGAGTCATGGGAGAGACTGGGATAGAACCCGTCTCTGGCACCTCATTCATCGTCCTCCTGATGCTACTACTCGTCTTCCTCAATTTGCCCGTGGGCCTGACCAGCGAAGAATCGGTGTTGATGGCTCTGGTTGGGACCACGGTGTTCGGCTCTGCAATTTCAATGTCTGGAACCGTAGTTGGAGATTACAAGAACAGCCTGTACATCGGCAATCGGCCTTATCACATCTCCAAGGGCAACATCATGGGTGTAGTTCCTGGCGCTATCCTAGGTGCTGGTGTAGCTATCTTCCTGTCCAAGCTGCTGGCCGATGGCAGCATTGATCTCCTAGCGCCCCAGGCCAACGCATTTGCTTCCTTCACTATCATTTTGGCAGAGGGCCAAGGAGACTGGTATGCATTGGCTCTGGGCTTCGCTCTAGGGGCCTTCGCCGAATGGGCCACTGGCATGGGCACATCGTTCGGCCTAGGGATGTATCTGCCCACCCCTGTGACTTTCCCAATGTTGATCGGAGGTGCTGCCCGGGATTGGTGGGAGAAGAGACGCCTCTTGCCAAAGGTCGAAGAGATTCGCCTCTCGGAAGGCTCCGCTGCTTCTGAAAAGAGCAGGGCAATGATGCTACTCTTCACCTTCATGGTGGCTGCCGGTGCTCTCACCGGTGAGGCCTTCTTCGGTGTAGAGGCAGCAGTGATGGCGGTGACTGATGAGTTGGAGACTGAGCAGGAGTACTTCCCGGATTCTTGGACCGAAGATACCTATCTAGATGAGATACTAGGCGTTGAGGACGATGATTTCGGAAATGTATTGGGTTATGCTAGCTCTAGAATCGCATCAGATATCAGTGACGGGAAGGAACCATCATGCGAAATTCTTCCAGGGTCAGTGGTTTGTACCGAGTCCATGAGCATCAAATCGTGGTGGCCTCAAGCCAGATTCGCCGGCTTCCTTCTGGTGAATGTGGCCCTAGCAGGCATAATCTTCCTGCTTTTCCGAGCCGCCGGGATAATTGGAGTCAAGGAAGGTGGAGACAGCTCCAAGGTCATGGACGCAGAGATGGCCGATTGAAATGTCACAGATGGATGACGCAAAGCCGCCCCTGTTCGCTTGGGGAATTCTGTTCATTGCCCTAATTGCAGTATCAAGTGCTGGCATCGTACTACAGTCGATGAGTGAAGTCCCTCCCCTACTCAGGGCTTCATGGAGAATGCAGGGAACCGCCCTGGTACTGCTACCCGGATTCCTGTACCAGTATAGACGGATGACGGGTGCAGTCACAACGAGGGACTGGGGCATTATGCTTGTTTCAAGCATGTTCCTAGGCGTCCATTTCGGTTCATGGGTCTGGTCATTAGATCACACTAGCCTCGTTCACAGTCTGCTCTTCGTGTCTATCCATCCTATCGTTCTAGTTCTGCTGATGCCACTTATCGGAATGGCAGTCCGAAGGGGGCATGTCTTCGGTGCCGCCATAGGAGTAACGGGGGCCCTGCTCTCATTGGGAGATATACAATCAGGTGGCGAGGTGACGATGGCTGGTGACGCCGCTGCTTTCCTTGGAGCAGCTACTGTGGTGGGTTACTTGTTGGCAGGGCGTCATCTTAGATCCGAGAGAAAGATCCCTATTTTCATCTATGCATTCCCAGTTACCTTAGGTGCAGGCATCTGGCTGACTCTAGCTGCAATATCACAAGAGGGCGCCAGTGTGGCCGATGCCATACCTGAACTCTCTCTATTCGGTTGGACTGATGCTGTTTGGCTGTCGTGGATAGTCTACCTCTCCATCGGCCCGGGACTCATGGGTCACACAGGCATCAACACGGTCCTGAGGTGGATAGCCCCCATCACAGTCTCAATCATCTTGCTGTTTGAGCCAGTAGTAGGCGGGATAATTGGATGGCTATGGCAAGGAGAGTTAACTTTGGGTATGTGGACCCTGCTAGGAGGGCCCCTGATGCTTGCCGGAGCAATCATTGTGACCATGGAGGAGTATTCAACTGAAATCGCAGCAGACGCTGATTGAAGAACCCCCTCGCGAGCCCAGTTCCATGGATAAGCCGGCCCTGTTCCTGACCAACGATGACGGCGTTGAAGCCAAGGGTCTGCGTGTTTTGATCAGAGCCTTACATTCCAAAGGCCACCCACTGGTTGTGCTGGCTCCAGCCTCTGAACAATCGTGCTCGGGTATGAGACTGACTCTCAGTCACGATCTCAGGTTTGTAGAGCGTGAAGACATCGCTGAATCAATCAGGGAAACCAATGGCCCCCCGCTGAGAGTTTTCTCCCTAGACGGCACTCCCTGCGACTGTTCAATAGTCGCCATGGATGGCGGGCTTAGTATGTGGGCTCCTGAAATTAGCCCCACCATGTGTGTATCTGGAATCAACCAGGGGCCAAACCTATCTGTCGATGTTATGCATTCAGGAACTGTCTCCGCAGCTCGCGAATCCTCACTGTACGGGATGCCTTCCATCGCGCTTAGTCTAGCCACATACGAACACTCGGACTTCGAAGATTCCTTGCCCGCGATAATCTCGCTGATTGATGCCTGCACCGCCAAACTTCCACGTGAACCAATCAATCTAGGACGGCCCGATGGAAGTGTTAGGAAGCCGGAAGCCCCGAACCCGAAACTACTCGCTTTAGCTGCCTTCGCTAACGGAGACATGATTCTCAATGTCAACGCTCCAAGAGTATGGAATGGCTCAATCAAGACGGTCAGTTTAGGTTCAAGATGGTATCATAATGCCATAGACATGAGGGACACTGAGCATTTTGGAGTGGCTTTCAAGGTTGGAGCAGCGAACATCAAGGATGAGGATATACCTGGCACTGATTGTAATGCAATAAATTCCGGCTCAGTGTCTGTGACTCCACTTTCCTCGTGGCCAATCAACCACCCACTTGGCCTCAGTGAGGAACTAATGGCAGCCGCAACCCGCACCGCACCCTCAGGCCTACCTGAGTGGCTATTCTAAGGCCTATCGAGGATGTAGTGGGCTATCGCGATGCAAGCATGACCTTGCAACCACATCGGGCCCAGAGAAACTCTGTCATAACCACTCAGAAGTTCTGACTCAGCCTCACTGAATGGCTTGTGATCGGACAGAACGAAGCCAATCTCACCTTCTTGTGAAATCTCTTCGAGTGAACCTCCTCCAGCGTCCATAATTAGGGTGTCACAACCCTGTCTTGACCACTCATCCAGAGTCTCGGCAAGGCTTCCTCCTGAGTGACTTATCCCGCTAGAAAATTCCTCCCAGACCCCAATAGGGGGCCTTGGGCTTCTGACAACAGCCCGTACTTGTCCGGCTATCGACCTCTCATCCGGATGAACTCCCCTCAGGGAACCACCATCGAACCGAATTCGCCTAGGGCCACTATCTTCGAGGTGCAGGACAATCTGAGTATCCTCTCTGATTCCATGAGAGACAAATAATGCTGAGTTCACAGCCCGCAATAGAACATCCATCCTACCAGCACTTCCTGCTAGATCGTTGAGCGAGAAGTCGCCACTACCAGGCGTATCGTGCCCTACTATCGCGAATCTTCGACCCAGGCACTCACCCCAAGTCCAAGTCCATGTCGTCGACATCCATCATCGACTTCATCTTACGCCGGAAACTTCTGTCCCCCTTCATCCCACGCATCATCTTGCGACTACGATTCCACTGTGCCAATAGTTCCTTGACATCTTTCTCTTGAACGCCGGAACCTCTTGCAATCCTCCTGATTCTGCTTGATTTCAACAGGATCGGAGTATCCTTCTCCTCCTGAGTCATTGAATCCATAATCACCCTATACTTCTCCAAATTACCTTGCATCTGCCTCTTCTGTGCAGTGCTCATGCTTCCCATACCGCCAAACATTGCATCTGGCAGATGAGATAGCATCTTCTCAACGCTACCTATCTTGCTCATCATCTCCATCTGGCTATACATGTCAGTAAGGGTGAATCGACCGGACATCAGTCGCTGTGCTAGCCTATTGGCCTCTTCTTGATCCAAATCACCAGGAGCTAGATCGATGAGCCCCTTTATATCGCCAAGACCGAGCAGTCTTGAGATGAATCTATCAGATTCGAACTTCTCAAGATCTTGGACTCTCTCTCCCTCTCCAATGAATACTATCGGCGCCCCAGTAGTGGAGACTGCGCTGAGCGCACCTCCACCCCGAGCAGTACCGTCGAGCTTGGTCACTACTGTTCCTGTAACGCCAACGAGTTGGTGAAAACTCTCGGCTACAGGTCCTGCTGCTTGGCCTACTTGAGCATCGATAACTAGGAAACGCTCGGTAGCGTTTGCAATCTTCGCAATGTCAATGAGCTCGTCACGCAACTCCTCATCTAGACTGTCGCGTCCTGCGGTATCGATAATTACAACCTCTGCATTTCCTACTTCCTTGATTCCGTTTCGGACGATAGTTGCAGCATCATTTTCATCAGGCTCACCGTAAACATCCACATTTGTATCTTCAAGGAGTTGCTTGAGCTGCTCGAAGGCCCCGGGGCGATGTACATCGGCCTCGATGACTGCGACCTTCACCCCGTGTCGACGCCTCCACCAATCAGCCAGCTTAGCTGTAGTGGTAGTCTTACCTTGACCATACAGTCCAACCATCAGTATGGTCTGGTTATGGGGCAATATTTCGCGAGGACTACCTAGTAGGCGAACAAGCTCGAGATATACAAGATTCATCGCATGAGTCTCTAGTTTGACACCTGGTCGTGGCTCCTCCTCTAGGAGCCGCCTCTCAATCCTCTCTGTGAGCTCCTTGGACTGCCTGACATTGAAATCAGCTTCCAAGAGGGCTTTGCGGAGGGTTCTACTGAGCTCTCTGGCGGTCTCCTCGTCCACCTTGCGCTTACCCCTCAGTAGCCCGACGGAACCCATTATCCTCCGCTTTAGCCCATCCAGTGCCATACTCGCGGGTCCTGATTGTGTGGTTTGAACGTTATCTGAGGCGTGGGCCTCAAAGCCGATGCGCCATGGCCAATCGTGGGAGTCGAACTGTGGCAGACACAAGTCGCCTTCGCAATCGGCTTGTTGGGCATATATGGAGGTTGGAAGGGTACAATCTCGAAGATGACTGGATTCTACGACTTAGCTGGAGCAGTCAAGCACCTAGTCTACGGTATAGTAGTAGGAATGCTTCTCGCCGTCTTCGTTGACAGCATGATACTTTCTTCGATAATTATGTCTTATATCAACATCTTCGGGGCATTCTCCGTTGCTTTGTTGATAGCCGCGGCAGAATCGGCATTCGTCCTGTTCCTAATCTCACGATCACGTACAGCCTCACTGAGAGCCTCCCCTCCCTTCGGATGGGCTTTGGGGCTAGGAATAGGTTCAATGCAGGCCTGCGTGCTGATTTTCCGTCTGTTCGACAATGAATTAGCCTATTCAGACTACTCGGGAGTCAATGCAATCAGCCTATCCCTTGCAATCGCCATCGCACTGTGTTCTTGTCTAGGGCACGCTTTGCTGGGCTGTTGGCAGGGTGCAGAAATATTGGAATCACGTAGACTGCGACCTTTCGTAATGTCATCCGTTTATCGTGCAACCCTGACAATTTGCCTTGTTCTATCACTTTTCACTCCCGTAACACTCCTAGCCGTACTTACCGGTCTCTGGCTAGCGTGGGGTAAAGCCCAGTCAAGTTGGCTGCCCTCAGGCATGACTCCAGCAGCAAAACAGGCCTACAGGCGCACAACTAGGCAATCGGATCGTCATAGAGAGGCCTCTACTAGCAGGATTAGGGGAGAAAATGCGGATTCGGACGAATAATTCTCCAAAGTGGCCTTTGTTTATGTTTCAGGCATTCGAATGGCGCAGTATTATATCCGCCCCACTGAGGGTTTCATCGCATGCGAGTTATCATCGCTGGTGCTGGGGAGATTGGCCGTGGGGTCGCCGCCGCTCTCAGACAGGAGAGCAGAAGCGTTGCTTTGATTGATCCAAATCCTACTGCTATCATCGAATCTCAGAGCCTCGATTGTCTACTAATAACAGGTAGCGCGCTGTCTCGCGAATCATTACTCAGGGCGGGCATAAGCGATGCCGAGATCGTAGTTCTGGCCACCAATAATGATGAGACAAATCTGCTAGGATGCGCTTTTGCCAAGAAAGTGTTTGGAGAGCAGGTCGGCGATAGTAGAAGTAGAGGTTTGACAACCATAGCCAAGATTCGAGAACCTAATCTTCTTGACCCCTCTAAGGGCGCCGGACCACTGGAGAACTGGTCTCGCGCTGATCACATAGTTTGTGCCTCAGGCGAGATTGTAGAACAGCTCGCTGCTGGCCTTCTAGCCCCTTCTATTGATGAGATTCTACCGTTGGGCGGAACTTCTTGGATAGCTGTCTCCGAAGTAATGGCAAATTCCCCTCTGATTGGGTCAAAAACAGGCCAAGTGGGCGATATATTTGTCGGAATCCCATCAATTTACGCAATCAGGAATCCAGGAGAGAAGGACAATATCTCGACAGGCGACGAGATCATCCAGGAAGGGCAGATGCTAGCTTTCGTGTCCCGTTCAACTGACCAATTCCCACAAATCACTAGGGCGGTAGGTAGGAAGGACGAGGATTTCCCAGAAAATGCCCAAGTGGCAATTTTTGGCGCTAGCAACTTCGGTTCCAGACTTGCCAAGCACTACTTGTCAAAAGGGTCGAGCGTTATTGTCATCGAGCCAGACTTAGATTCGGCCAATGAGTTGGTAGGTTCTGCAGTTGGTAACAGTAAGCGGTTAGATGTAATCCACGGCGACCCGCAAGATGAGGAACTACTCAGTGAGTTGGGAATTGACAGCCATGATATTGCCGTTGCTGCATTAGATGATGACAATCTGAATATCGCCATCTCGATGCGTGCCAAGGACAAGGGAGTCCCTAGAACCGGCCTTCTACTGAAGGATAGAGCACTTGTTGAAGCAGTCCACAGGATTGGCCTGACACGCCCAGTCAGCCGTAGACTAGTTACAGTCACATCATTGCTGAAATCTATCCACATGAATGTGCCTGGAGCATATCAGGTAATTCCTCCAATGCCTTCGATAATATCAATTTCAGCCGAGGTGAGTCCGGACCACTCCTTTGCAGGCAAATCTGTCAAAGAAGTCGAGAAGGCCATAGGGGCGAGAATAGTTCTGGTAGATAGGCACGATGAGAACGGTGAAGTCAAAGTCCTCAAGCCCCATATGATTGAGACAATCAACATCGACGACAGAATCTACCTATTCCTCTCTAAGAGTGATTTGAAGAAGGTAGAGAGGGCATTGGAGAACTGAAGATGCGTTGGGATGTCGTTGGGCTCGTATTGGGTTGGACGATCCGACTGATAGCGATTCCAACGCTACTGGTGTTCTTCTACAGCGCCTTTGTAGAGAACGAGGGATTAGAATATGCAGCTACGACTTACTTACCTTCATTCTTCATTGCACTAATTATTGGCCAGTCTCTGGTCTCTCTTGCCGAAAATTCTGATGCTTCATCTAGGGTGAGGGATAGAGAGGCGTTCGCCTCAGTTGCTCTTGGTTGGATTCCAGTAGTTGCTGTGGGCTCACTGCCATTTTGGCTAGGAGGGGTGTTTTATGGCCCATCTGAGTTCATCGCAGGCGATACCGATACGTGGGGCATGTTAGGGGGGCTTCTACATGCTTGGTTCGAGTCTATGTCTGGTTTCACCACCACTGGAGCGACAGTGATTGACATCCCGACCAGTCCAATATGTGCTGATATGTCGGTTGCCGATGACTGCATTGGAAGTCAGAACAGAAGCATCCTAGTTTGGCGTTCGATATCCCAATGGCTCGGAGGAATGGGTGTGATTATGCTTGGTTTACTGATCCTCTCTAGAGTGCTAGGTGGGGGTATGTCACTGGCACGGGCTGAAGTTACCGGACCAACGATGTCTCAACTCGGGCCAACCCTCCAATGGACCGCAAGACGACTTTGGCTCATCTATGTAGTTCTGACCTTCCTTGAGTTCGGACTGCTCCATTACCTTGGAGGCATCAGTATGTTCGATGCTGCAAACTATGCCCTGACTACACTTCCTTCAGGTGGTTTCGGCACATCAGATGGTGGCATCATGGCTTTTGAATCAGCCAGAGTCGAGAGTATCATCATGGTCTTCATGCTACTGACCTGCATCAACTTCAGTCTACTGCATTTAGTGCTCGCTGGACGCTCTGGCGAGGCTTGGAAGGACGAGGAACTTCGTACATACCTCCTCATCCTAGTGGTTGCATGGTTGGCTATGGCGTTCAATTTGTATAGGTCAGGCGCGGCTTCTGTGGGTTTGGATGGCGAACTAGGGGTGCTTGAGTCTCTGAGGCATTCTCTGTTCCAAGCCATCTCTATTTCAAGCACTGGTTACTCGTCTGCTGACTTCACAACCTGGCCAGTCTTCAGCCAGTTCGTCCTGCTCCTACTGATGGTAATTGGAGCTTCTGCCGGATCTACAGGTGGCGGCCTGAAGGTACTCAGGATTAGAATAGCGTTCGAACTGGCTAAGAGAGAGGTAGTCAAGATAATCCAGCCCAAACAGGTGGTCGCTATCAGATTCAACAATCAGGTAATCGAAGAAAGGAAGGTGTGGATTGTTCTTGGAATGATTAGTTCATGGATGGTATTAGTGACTGCGTCCATGCTGGCAATATCCCTACTTGAACCATCACTTACGATGACAGATGTCCTCTCAATTTCTGTGTCATTACTCGGCAATACAGGACCCGCTCTAGGAGCATTCGGACCGACTGCTACTTGGGCTGCTCTGAGCGAGCCTTCCATGCTTATTGCCACATTGCTGATGTGGCTGGGCAGGCTGGAATTACTGACTGTTCTAGTTCTCTTACATCCGAGAACCTGGTCCGGTTCCGACTAATCAGAACGAGTCCAGGGAGAACTGTGTACTGTCTCCCTCATCTTCTGCAGGAGGCTGTGAATCTTCCACAGTTTGTATCTCCTCATCAATCTCCTGTTCCAAATCAGATTCATACATCTCAATCAGTCTGGCAGCCTTCTTGCGATTACGAGGGATTCCATGCAAGGCGAGGTGCCCAGCAGCCTCCAAACCAAGGTGCTTGGCTACAGTGAAGTCTTCGGGGTTGGCCCCTAGAGTCTCTTCGTGGATGGCCAGTAGGCTCGGCCAGAGGTCTTCGCGAATAGATGCCTTGCTTGCCCCCATCTCTTTGGACAATTGACCTACAACTGTGCTGGTACGCCAGGACTCAGAACCTCTCCGTAGAAAGTCAGGATAGCCGATATATGGGTCAGAACCAGGATCTCTGGTCTGGTAAGAAACGGCCGCCTGTGAAGTCAGAACTGAGCCCCAGTACCATGAGCGAAACGCCCTATTGAAGAATTTTGTAGCAAGAGCCTTGTCAGCCATACACATCGCATCACTGATTCTAGCGAGAGTTTTCGCATCGAAGACCGTCTGGTTATTCCAAGCGAACCAGGCGAGCATGTCATCAGGATCCTTGTCTGAAGACATCAGTACCATGCCAGCTTCTTTCCCTGAGCCAGATTTGTACACCTGGCGCATTGCCTTGAAAACATCAATCTGAGAGTCTCTGGTAGAGACTTCAGTCAATGAGGAAACGGCTTCGAGGTCAATATGCCCTTCTTCTATAACGCAGATTGCCTGCAGATCCCTCACCAATGCCCTGAGATCTCCGGGGTTGTCTCCGATTAGAGACTCCAGTGCGCCTGGATCGATATCTCTTCCTTCCGAATCCAATACTCTATGCGCGACTCTCCTGAGGTGTACCTTTCCTACTCGGCCAAATCCAACCATCTCTGCCTTCGACAACAATCTGTCCCTATTCCGTTTCCATCCCCGATTTTTACCCCAAAGCCTCATTGGATCATTGCAAGTCATGATCACAGGCTGCTTGGTATTATCTAGCAAGTTGAGTAACTCAGCCTTTCCTCCAGTGTCTCCTTTGAGCACTTTATCCTCAGAAGTCTCCAATGATGATTCTATCCTGTCGTCGGAAACTCTGGCGAAGCCACCTCCTAGATGATCTACTTCATCCAGTAGTATCAGTGTCTTTGATTGTGATCCTCCACCATTGACGAAACTATCGAGTGATATGTGCTGAGATCCCTGGGTTGCTGCACTCCTGATTGAAGCCGCGTTACGATCTGCCGATGCGTTTAACTCGATAATCGTCCAACCTTTCTCAATAGCGACGGCACGAGCTAGGGTGGTTTTTCCCACTCCTGGAGGGCCAGATAGCAACAACCCCCTCTTTGGGGGTGAACCATCAGTCCAACGGTCTAACCACTGCTTGATCTTCCTCATTTGAGTCTCGTTGCCTTCCATGAGGTCTAGTGAGTCGGGCCGATACCTCTCGGTCCAATCATCGACACCCTGCGCCGCCACACCCCAATGGGGAAGCGGGACTCCATAAGAATCGCGTCAGAACAAAATACTCAAATCACCCTTGGATAGGGTCTCAATCAGGTCGTCAACAGAGCATCTAATCTGCTTCTGGTCATCTCTTCTCCTGATTGTCACTGTTCCATCTTCTAGTGAATCATGGTCAATAGTCACAGCCCATGGAACTCCAATCTCATCTACCCGGGCATACCTTCTGCCAATAGATCTGGAGGAATCCATCTCACCCTTACGACTAGGAATAGAATTGACGCGAGAAACAATTTTCCTAGCATGCTCCATCATTTTTGGCTTGTCGAATAAAGGCAGTACGGCCACATCATAGGGGGCAACCGCGGCGTTGAGACGCATTACTGAGTACGGCTCTCCTTCCTTACTTGTCTCAGTAAAGGCGTGATCTAATATGTGCCAGACGATTCTGTCTATTCCGAACGCTGGTTCGATTACATGAGGTGTAAACCACTCGCCATGCAAAGTAACTTCCTCAGTCCTCCGATTAACCATATCCGAAGAAATCTCAACAGAGGAGCCATCAGAAAGCTGTAACTGGAATGGCAAATCATCTGGTAGTTTTGTCAGCCGAGAAAGAGATTCAACAACATCAGCAGCATGGTTCTTGAAAGAGGGGCCAATTACAGCAGATACTGGGGCTAACACATCCCTTACCTCATTTCTGGGCTCATCGTACTGTCTCCAAGCCCGCAACAACTTTGATCCACTGGCATCCTCATGAGATTGCAGGTCGTGACAGGTCCGATTGGCGATTCCGACGCACTCCACCCAACCATGTTCTCCATGTAATTCACAATCCCAGCAATCCTCTGCATAGTGGGCCATCTCAGTACTTGAATGCTGACGAAATCGAACCTTCGTCGGATCAACGCCCACATCAACCATGAAATCCATTGTCTTAGCAAGGAACCACGCTACTGTGGGATGCCTGATTATGCCCTTGGATAGGGCCTCAGCACAGGTCATCGCCTTCTCCCCTGCGTGTCCGCCGTCGGGATCGGGAATCATCGTAACTGAGTTAGGCCAGGCAGATAGGTCGGGACAAGGTGGATATTCAGGGTCGATGAAGTACTCTAATTCGGCCATATCGAACTCTCGTAACCTAATCATCCCCTGACGCGGGCTTATCTCATTTCGATAGCCCTTGCCCGTTTGCACAGCCCCAAAGGGAAGCTTCTGCTTGAAGTGCCGGAAGAGAGCGGGAAACAACATGAACATGCCCTGAGCTGTTTCAGGCCTCATGTAGGCAGAACGACCCTTGCTCATAGCACCAATCTGAGTAGCGAACATGAGATTCATCGGCCTAACATCGGACCACTTCGTATCTGGGCAGGCAGGACATACGATTCCGTTTGTGAGCAACTCAGAGACCCCATCCGCATCCAATGAGTCAGGATTATCATGCACACCCTCAAGCAGGTGATCCGCCCTGAACGCTGAATCACAACTACTACAAGTCACCATCAAATCATTGAATTCTCCAACATGGCCACTAGCAACTAGAACGGCCTCTGGAGTGAGTGTTGGAGAGTCCACTTCGACTATGTCTCCCTGACTAGTCCAATGATCAATCCACGAATCAACTACCTTTCTCTTGATTCTAGCTCCCACTGGGCCGTAGTCAATTAGCCCCGACACGCCCCCATATATCTCGAAGGAAGGAAGCACAACTCCCCTCCTTCTCAGCAGAGAGGTTAGTCTGTCTATTCTCCTCTCGCTCATGGAGCATCGAGCCCAAGCAGAGACTTTCAAGCCATCCTAAGCGAGCATTCCATCATGTTGATTGTTCAACAACGCCTAGAATGCGAGAACTTACGAAACCACATCGGTTCCGACTTTGTCGTTGTATGTTATTCAGAAGCATTCATTTATCCAATCGAACGCCTGACGGCCGTACGGTAGGAGAAAATGCCAGAAATTGAGTACATACACGATAGTATGGAGACCGAGGAACTCCTCGGTACCCTGTCTGCACCAGTAAGGAATTGGTTTGAAGATAGGTTCCCTGATTTCACCGATCCACAGAAGATTGCAATACCCAGAATCATGAATGGCGAGCATCTTCTGCTATGCTCTCCTACAGGTTCCGGCAAGACTCTGACCGCATTCCTATCAATAATCGATAATCTAGTCAGAAAATCACTAGATGGTAGTCTAAGTGACTCAGTGCAATGCATATACATCTCTCCAATCAAAGCTCTCGCTAATGATATACAAAAAAATCTCATCGGTCCCCTGACTGAGATTAAGGAGAGATTTCTACCTAGTAGAGCGAAGGACATCAAGGTGGGACTTCGAACAGGTGATACCCCTCAGAAGGAGAGGGAGAGGATGCTGAAGCACCCACCGCACATTCTGATTACCACTCCTGAGTCACTAGGCCTTGCACTTGCTTCCAAGAGATTCAGACCGCTTCTACAGGAACTAAGCTGGTTAATCATCGACGAGATGCACTCTCTAGTCCCGACAAAGAGAGGTACACACCTTTCACTATCTATGGCTCTGATGGACACCGTAGTCCCTACGGATGTACAGCGCATAGGAATCAGTGCAACCATGGAGCCTTTGGATTCAGTAGCAGAGTATCTTGTGGCAAGTGACTCTCGGGAAAGTGATTTGGAACCCCAAAGAGTCTCGATAGCGAAGATATCGGGGTCCCGTGAGTTGGACATGGATATCATCCTGCCAACGGCGAGATTCTCGTCCACTCCAGTAAAGGAAATTCTAGATCACAACATCGATCGCATCAAGGAACTAGTTGAGGCGCATACAACTACTTTGGTCTTCGTGAATACTAGGAATATGACGGAAACCGTTGTACAGAGACTCAAGATAGCTGGATTGGAAGGAGTCGAGGGTCATCACGGATCTATGGATAAGTCGATTAGACTAGATGTTGAAAATAGACTCAAGAATGGCCTTCTCAGGGCTGTCGTATCCTCATCTAGCCTAGAGATGGGAATAGATATTGGCTCGGTTGACTTGGTAATACAGGTTGGATCTCCAGGCTCCATCTCCACAGCCGTGCAGAGGATAGGCAGAGCCGGCCACCATGTAGGGGGAGTTCCAAGGGCTCGTTTCCTTCCAACATCCCCCCATGATCTTCTCGAAATTGTATCACTACAGAACGGAATATTGCAAGGCTCGATGGATCTTCTCAGGTTTCCCGAGAACTGTCTTGATGTCTTAGCCCAGTTCGCAATTGGGCTATCAATTATCAGAGAGTGGGACATAGATGAGGGATACGAACTCGTTACATCAGCTTGGCCATACCGGGCCCTTCCCTACGACGATTACATCGAGGTTCTCGATTTGTTGGACGAGGAGCGTAGGATATGGGTCGATTGGGAGGAGAATCGCTTCGGTAAGCGAGGATTCGCTCAGATGATTTACTACACCAATATCGGCACCATAGCACCTGACAACAATTATCTCGTTTTCACTTCTGACGGTACTCTCGTAGGGCAACTATCGTCCTCATTCGTATCCAATCTCAGGAATGGTGACGTATTCCTCCTCGGCGGCTCGACTTACAGAGTATCCAGTGTTATTGGGACCCGAGTCAATGTTTCTTCTGCGACTGGTTACAGGCCCACCATTCCGTCATGGACAGGTGAGGCCAACAGCAGGACCTTTGAGCTCAGCCAAGAGGTCCTGTCTCTACTGGGGCATATCTCCATCAGACAGCGTCTCGAGGATGACTCCAGAAAACTTCTCATCAATACTATCGGATTGAACGCACCTGTCGCAAGCGCACTGTCTGAGTTCTTCGAAGAGCAGGGTGCAATGACATTCCAAGTTCCATCTCTGGATAGAATATTAGTTGAGCAAATCGAAGGGCCACTGCCTACCTACATCATCACCACTTGTAGAGGGAGGGCATTCAACATGGCCTTGGGTTACTTGTTTGCAGGAATCGCCTCTGAAGATAATGTGTTTGTGAATGAAATCTCATTCGATGAGAATGGATTCCTGATTAAGCTGAGCCACGAGGTCGAGATTTCGCGAATTCCACAGGTGTTCCGAGCAGGAGACAGTATCGAGACGCTGAAAAGGTACCTTCTCGACTCACAGTTGTTCGCCAAGAGATTCAAAGAAGTCTCATCAAGAAGCATGCTAAATCCTCGTCGCATAGGTGGAGATGAAGTTAGCCCCAAGCAGTTCCAGCAGAAGGCAGAGCGCATCATGCAGAAACATCGCAAGATGGACGACTCCGTAATCGTGCGAGAGGTGATGAGTGAAATTTTGCACAACGATCTGGACATGAGGCAATTGGATGACTTCATCTCTAGAATGGACTCAGAAGATGTCCGAATCGTCCATCGCAAGGTCAAGATGCCATCTCCTTTGGGTATGACCCTGTTCATGTCCTCATTCGAGGATTTGCTGTCATTGAGAACTCGAGCCTATCTCATCAAGGATGTCGACCCCGAGATTCTCCGTCGTCTACTCGGGGCTAGATCCCTTGCAACGGAGTTGGACGAGGCTAAGTTGGCCGAGTATTACCAGTCTAAGGTATCTGTTCCCACCAACGCAAATGGGCTGCTGAGGCTTATGGATATGGGAGGAGGCCTCGAGCCAGAGTTGACTAATCCTTTGTACAATGATAAGTTACAAGGAATCGATAGGGAGAAAGTTCGTTCTTGGGTCTATGAACTGGCTGAGCGCGGGCTAATCACCAAGATACGCAATACTGGACACGAGCAGATTGACGGTAAGTGGTTCTCAATCAGGATGGCAGATGTGCATGGGACTCTGGGGTGCTTAGCAATAGCCGGGGCTGCTGAAATGGATAATCTCAAGGACCTGTACACAGGTGGTCTGAATTTTGAGAAAGGTGCTGATTTTACTGACGGAAAACCAGAGAAGTGGAAACGGACGAATCTCTCAGATCCGCTGGATTGTCTGAGATTAAAACTCCTCGATATGTTAGGGTCCGAGGGCCCTCAGACATCAGAATATATCTGTGCGCGTTTACCTTTCCCTCAATCCCAGGTGGAATCGGTGTTACAGGAACTGGAGATGAGAAATCTCGTCTCGATTGGTTTCTTCAAGCAGACCGAGGAGGGCGAGTACATCCTCAGGATGGACGAGTACAGAATCACCGGAGGGAGTATTGACGTAGTTGATTACAGGACTCTACAGACCCTATTGCTCAACAAGTCATTCCAGATGCACGACGAGCCATCCGAGGCGATACACTCGTCTATTCTGATTCAAAGAAGGGATGAGCTATTCCATAGGGTGAGAAATTATAGGTTCAGGGATTGGAAAGATATCAAGCACGATTCAGATGTGGTCAATGGAAGGTTACTGCATAACAGGGTCGGTTACACACTCAAGAGTATGGTACCTATCCTAACCGGACTTCGCAGCGAACCATGGCTCGGGGACTTAGAGCTAGAACTCCTAGCTAAGATTCCTGAGCAAGGAATAACGAGGGCGGAACTGTTGGCAGAATATCCCAAGGGCAAGGAGTTCACTCATCTACAACGTAGCCTCAAGGGGGCGGTGAACAACCTCGAGAGGCAGTTAGTAGTATACAAGCAGTATCAGGAGGTTCCGAACAGGAAACGGTCACTTGCCGTATTCCACAAGGTCCACGGAGTCATCGACCCTCTTCCTTTTGAAGACGCCCTCGTCGAATTAATCAACAGAATTGGACCTATTAGATTGCACACTCTCAGGTTCTTCGTCAGCCGCCCAGTTGAGGAATTGGCCGAAACACTGCGGACATTAGAGGACTCAGGTAGAATCCACAGAGTCGTGGCCCTTCAGCCAGATCCTACTGATTATTACTCTTCTAAGGAAGACTCTGAATCTCTGATTTCCCCAATTCCTGAGGATCGAAAGATGAGGATTCTATCTCAGTCAGATCCGTTTTGTAGTCGATTCATCAATGAGATTCGTCTAATTCTCAAACAGGGCTGGTATCATCCGGTCTTCAAGGGGGTTGACCCCATTGGCAGAATTCTGATGTTCGTAGTGAATGACTATCTAGAAATCAAGGACATCAACATCCCGCATTCATACTTGGATGAGTTCAAGGATGCGTTTTCTGAGTTATTAGAGAATTATCGCGATCGCCTAGTTGATGTTTCTGTCCTGCACGCATTCAACGGCGTACCCGTGCATGACTGCGATGACAACATCCAGTCCATTTTGAGTGAACTTGGTTTCTCTTCGATGGGTGACGGAGAACGCTACATCAGAGGAGGCGTCGTCGAACCACGCTCTCGAAGCGAGGTGTATCGGATGTTATTCAATCAGCACAGCTTGCATCAAGACAGCAGATTCGAGAACGAGACTATGGCATTAGAGCACATGAGTGAAGTCAGAGATGACTTCGCTCTCAGAGGTCGTTGTGAGATGTTCCGAGTTGACTTGCATTCAATGGCTGCAGCCCACCAATTACACCAGGGAACCAGCCTAAGGGGCCACCAAGTGTGGGCAAAACTCGCGCACTTCAAGCGTCTTTTGACTATCCGTAATGTCGTCGCGTCAGAGGAAGATGAGGAAATTCTCCAGTTTTTCAAGGAGCATAACGATCCATCCATCTACATGGATAGACACGCAATGAAGAGATCCGAGTTCAGGAAGTTGATTTCTCCACTCGTTCGAAGTGGCCATCTTGTACAGGACTACCGTGGCGGATTTAAGACCGTCATGCCCCTTACTGAAGCCGATTTATGGGAGGTTAAACGGGACTATCTCAGGGAATTGGTGAGTCAATACCCAGTCGTTTCCCTCAAGCAGGTTGAGAGGCTTGCAGGGTCTCCCTTTTCGGCCGAAGAAATCAGTGATGTGATGCATGAGTTCGAAGAGGATGGGACTCTAATCAAGGGGTTCCTAGTCGATGACTTACAGGATATATGCTGGGGTAGGCAGGAGATGCTGGAAAACTCTTCTACGCTGCGCAAGACCCGCGACCTGGTCGTCCCCCCTTCTGACAATCTGATTCATTACTTCGGAGGGATTCTGAGACAGAGATTCGCTTTCGGCTCTGCCTACATGGTTTTCCACAATGAGGAGCCAATTGCCGCCTTCAAGGCGAATACGAGGGATGGAACAATTGAGATTACAGACTTCGTAGGAGATTCGGATTTGGAGAAAGAAGCACTCAGGGTAATGAAGGAATTCGCTTGGGAGCACGATACTAAACTGACTGGCAAGTTGTACGAAAAGCTGCGTACTCGCTAATCAACCACTGGCCTTGCCGGGGGCTAGTCCCTTGGGCAGCAATCTCATGATGTGCCGGTGCAACTCAGGTAGCAGGTCAAACAGAGCAAGAGCCATCAGAAACATAGCGAACAGGCTTGCGGCCTTGGCAGCGTAACTGTGAGCAAAGTCGAACATCTCAATGCCCATGAAAGCCCAATCTGGATATGAATCAGTCAGCCAAACAATTCCAGCATTTCGGAATGTGTTCAAGACATGGATTGTTGGGATTGCTATCAGAAGCGCCCTTATTCTCCGATTCCAATCGACTGTTCGTAATGCCACAATTGCGCCTACGAAGACAATCATCGACTGCAGCCCAGAACAGGCGAGAATGAAACTCACACTTACTAGAGTCCCATCAGAGTGCTC
>Ga0209034_10000284_pt1 | contig 25307 bp, 26 predicted proteins | sample MarorgKNORR_S2LV_2_FD_188219 | JGI IMG/M metagenome (GOLD analysis project Ga0209034, IMG submission 188219) | Marine microbial communities from the Southern Atlantic Ocean, analyzing organic carbon cycling - 250m_A/KNORR_S2/LV (SPAdes) (version 2) | ecosystem: Environmental > Aquatic > Marine... | reverse complement strand
CGATGGTGACGGCTCTCAGGCCCATGTGGCCGAGCTGGCTACCGGCTGGATGACTGAGAACGCAGACGTTGTTGCCGGCTGGATTGCCGAAGCAGCAGCCACTACCAGTTGGGCAGAGACCTACGCCCTCGCCGAGCCGACGCACATCCGACAGACCTGCGCTCCGGCCATCGCTGCCCTCCCCATGTGGGTTGCGCGAGACACCGGGATGTTCGGTGAACTGAACCTCACGACCGAATGCGTTCAGATCGGTAGTGGCCCGGAAACTGCGGCGGCCATGGCTGCAGGTGAGGTCGAGATTGCGACCAACATCTACAACAACATGATCCCGCTGGTCGCTGGCGGATTTGATGTTGTCGGCTGGTATCAGCAGTTGGAGGTCAACCTCTTCGACGTCATCGTTGATGTCGACTTCCCAGTTCCGGAGGGTGCCGATTGGAAGGAAGTCATGGCGGCCCTCGACGGGACTAGCGTCGGCGTGGTGGCCCGCGGAGCCGCCGCTGAGGACCTGGCCCGCGAGCTCATGCGGCTTGCTGGTCTCGATCCTGAGAACCAGACATACGTCGCCGTCGGACTTGACCCGCTCTCAGGACTGGTCAGCGATACGACGCAGTGGACGGTCACCTTCGATCCGTTCATGGTCATCGCAGGGCTGCAGGGCCTCGGCTACCAGCCGTTTGCCCTGATGGAGAACGAGGGACCGTCGAGTCTCCACTGGCCTGGCCTGAGCCAGACGTCCTTCCGGGGCTATGTCGAGGAGAACCCGGATGTCATCTGTGCCTTCTCGGCTGGTTTGAACCGGGCTGCGGCGATGATCGCCGACCCGGCCAACCTGGAGGCGGTCGTAGACATCGCGCTTGACAACCTGCCGATGGACAACCGGGGCTTGGTGACGGCAATCGTCTCGAAGTACACGGACAAGTTCAGCCTGACTGGAAAGGCCGACCGGGACATCATCTCCACCATTGGTGAGTTGTCGGTAGAGGTGGGCAAGGCAGAGAGTGTCCTGACAGCAGACGACCTCATTCTCGAGCCCAGCTGCTGATCGGATAGGCACTACATACCTGAACACCTGGGGGCCCGGCGTTAATGCCGGGCCCCCTAGGTGCCAGTATCCAGGCTTCTTGATTCGAATCTGAGCTGCACATGCCAACTCCCGCGGTCGGGTTAGAAGACGTTTCGCTTGTTTTCGGGGCTGAAGATGACACCTCGGTTCTTGCCTTGGACACGGTGAGCCTTGAGATTGGAGCAGGGGAGTTCGTCGCAATCGTCGGGCCTAGCGGCTGCGGGAAGACGACAATCCTTAACCTCCTCTCGGGTCTGATCCCGCCCACTGCGGGCACTGTGAAGCGAAACGGGCAGGAGGTCGACGGACCAAGCCGAGACATCGGATACATGCTGGCCCGCGCAGCCTTAAGCCCATGGCGTAGTGCGCGGCGCAACGTCGAACTCGGCCTTGAGATCCATGGGGTGAATCGTCAGGAACGTCGGCGCCGCGCTGAGGAACTTCTCTCCCTGCTCCACCTCGACGGCTTTGCCAACGCCTTCCCGAGCCAACTCTCCCAGGGAATGCGACAGCGGGTGGCGATTGCGCGGACACTTGCTATCGAACCCGCCCTGTGGTTATTAGATGAGCCCTTCGGGGCACTCGATGCCCAAACAAGAATGGCCGTCCAGTCGGAGTTCGTCGGCCTGTGGGAACAGTCGGAAGGATCGACAGTGATCCTCGTTACCCATGACCTAGAGGAAGCTGTCCTGCTTGCCGACAGGGTCATCGTGATGACCGCACGCCCGGGTCGGATTAAGAGTGACACAGCGGTCGATCTACCAAGGCCCCGAGTCATTGACGAACTTCGATTTGACGACCAGTTCAGAGAACTCGAGCACCAAATCTGGCAGGAATTGCGCGATGAGATCATCTGACGAAGAGAGAGAAACTCAGGCCCACAGTGCCGGACGACTACCCATCCGGTTCGACGTCAATAGCCTGGACCTGAAGCGCTCTCCCGCCAGGAAGGTGCTGGACCGGGTTGACCTTCCAGTCCAGGCTGTGCGCCTGATCCTCCTCGCCCTGATCCTCTGGGTGTGGCAGAGCGAGAGGATCTTCGACGGTGTGTCGCTCCTCGGATTCGAGATCTTCCCAGAGATCCCCGCTCTCTTTCGAGGTACACCCAGCGGGGTGTGGGACTACATCTCCAAGACCTGGGATGACAGCGTGTTCTGGGGAGACGTCAAGGTCACCTCTCTTGAGGCACTGCTCGGGTTCGTCTACGGGTCGAGTGCAGGCCTGGTCGTCGGGCTACTGCTTGGAAGGTTCCGACGACTAGCTCGCATCTTTGCTCCATTCCTCATCATCACCAACGCCGCACCGAAGGTCGCGTTCGCTCCGATCCTCATCCTCTGGTACGGCGTGGACATCGGATCCAAGATTGCTCTAGCCACGATCATCGTCTTCTTCATCGTGCAGATTCCCGTTCAGGCCGCTGTCGGTGGGATCGATCCCGATCTGGATACCGTGGCCTCCTCGTTGGGCGCCAGCCAACTGCAGAAATTCCGTTTAGTTGTCCTACCAGGGATTCTCGGACCCCTCTTTGGAGCACTTCGTCTCGGGTCCATCTATGCGATTCTCGCTGCAGTGTTCGGCGAGTTCATCGCTTCGAAGCGAGGACTTGGCCAGCGACTGATCACGGCAAGCAACCAGTTCAACTTTGGGGCTGCGTTCGCCCTGATCCTCATCCTCGCCTTCTTGGCCCTCCTCTTCAACTTCGTCATGGGAGTCCTTGAACGTCGCTTGTTGAGATGGCAAGACGACGGTGGAAAAGGAAGCGTCATCTCCCTTTAGACAGACGAGAGGCTCGGACCCGATCGGGTCTTAACGAGCCCAGACCGGATGGCACGATGAGCCCGGTCGAGAACCGCCTCAGTTTCGATTTCCCGCTTCGGAGTGGAGGCCTGGTTCGGCCACATGAAATTTCGCGACGGTTCCAGCGTTTACCTGACCGCCGTCGATGACCAGCGTGTGTCCTGTGATGTAGCGGGCTTCGTCGCTTGCGAGGTACACAGCCGCGCCCGCGATGTCGCCGACTTCTCCAGCAATCCCTAGTGGCGATTTCGACTGGATTACTGCCGCTGCTTGTTCCAGATTGCTGTGGTCGCCAGTCATAACATCAGCGGTCATAGCGCTGACTGTGTTCCCGGGGGCGATGGCATTGACTCGGATCCCATGGGCCGCCATCTCGGATGCGACGGTTTGGGTAAGGCCGATCACGCCGCGCTTCGCAGTCGAATAGGCGTGGGGACCAAGGCCGCCGGTGATACCCGCAATGCTCGACGTGTTGATGATGCTGCCAGACCCCTTGGGAATCATTACGCGAGCAGCGTGTTTCGAACCAAGGAACGCTCCCGTCAGCAGGACGGAGATGGTTCTCTCCCAGTCCTCGACCGAGGTGTCAGCGATGGACCCGACTGCACCAAGGATGCCAGCATTATTGAACATCACGTCCAGTTGGCCCCACCGAGCGACAGCCATGCCAACCGCTGCTGCCACATCGTCTTCCGACGTCACATCGGTCAATGCGAACGCCGCCGAGTCGCCGAGTTCAGCGGCAAGGGATTCGCCGATTTCCTGTTGGATGTCCGCGAGAACGACTGACGCACCCTCGTCCACGAACCGGCGCGCTGTTCCGGCGCCGATGCCGCTCGCAGCGCCGGTTATGACGGCAACCATGCCGTCCAGGCGACCCGACATCTGATCTCCTTGCTACTCGTCGTTCTTTCGCTGTTGCAGCCCGTGTCCGGGCACCGGCCTCAGGATCCTGGGAGTTGGTTCTGGAAGGTGGCAAGGTCGAAGTAGTCGCGCCAGAGGCTGATCTCCCCGTCCGTTACCTCAAACATTCCAGCGACCTCGAGCTCAACCCACCCGTGAGCCATCTCGAACCGATCAAGTCGTTCATTGAATACCAAGTTTCCTTCTGCTGCGCTTCGCAACACCGGCCATTCAACCGTTAAGCAGGAGCCAAGCAGTGGTTCGAGGATGTCAAGGACAGCCACTTTCCCGTGGACCTTGCCAATCGGGACGTTGTCGTATTCGCACTGGCTCGAAAGGTGGGCGACAGCGGCTGCAGCGTCGCGTCGCTCGATCGAGGCGATAAAAGAAGACACGACCTCGGTCGGAGTATTCGTCACTGCATGACTCCTTTACGGTTCCGGAACCGGACTACACGGACCTTATTGTCGAAGTTCCGCAGGAACTAACCGAATGGTTATTTCTTTTCATCTTTGCGAGATAGGTTGCCCCATTGTTGGTGGAACCAAAGGAGCGGTCCATGGATGTTCTGGAGGCCATCTACACAACTCGTGCAATGAGGCGCCTCTCAGCCGATCCCCTGCCCGAAGGCGTGGTACCGGAACTCTTTGACGCAGCGATACGCGGACCGTCTTCGGGCAATCAAATGAGACTCAGATTTCTCTGTGTCACCGACTTGAAACTTCGACAGACCATCCAGAGGATCTACCGAGAGTGTCTCGATGAGTTGAACCAGACCCGCTACGCCGACACCCAGTCGATGCTGGCTTCAGGAGACCAAGAAGATCCGGCCTATCAGCAGGTGTTCGCGATCGACCAGTCCGCCCAATGGCTGGCCGACAACCTTGATCAGCCGCCAATGTTGATCTTCGTGTTCGGCCATGCGGGGGGTGAGACAACGACGCTTCCCTGTCTATGGAACCTTTGCCTGGCCGCTCGGGCAGAGGGTCTAGGAACGGCAATCACGACATTGCTCAAGGTCCAGCGGGCGAGAGTGGAGGAGTTGCTGGGGCTTCCACCCGACGGCCCCTGGCAGATGCACGCCATGGTTCCAATCGGCTACCCACTCGGACGGTGGGGTGTAGCCCGACGGAGGCCGGCCAATGAAGTGGTGTACTCCGAGCAGTGGGGTGCACCGGTTACTTGGACGGTCGATGAGCCCTGCTTCTCCGGCGACGAGAGCAGAGTCGGCTGAACCACATCTAGAGTCGACACATGGCCGAAATCCCAGAGGTTCAGCGGCTTATCGATGTCCAGGAGATCATCGGCCTGACCATCGCGTACTGCTGGGCATTGGACAGCAGGAAATGGCATGAACTCGAGTCAATCTTCGATCCCGACGCGGAAGCGGTCCTGGGTCGGACCAGGGTTAGTGGCCTAGAAGCTATTAGCGAGCATTGTCGGAGGTCCCTTGAGGTACTAGACGTGAGCCAGCATCTGGTCGGCAACCATCAAGTTTCCTTGGAGTCGGACCTTGCAACGTGTCGGTGTCAGGTGATCGCCCAACACCGGCGTGACGGAGCCCCCGGGGGGTCGTCTTGGCTTATAGGCGGGACTTATGAGGATCAACTGCGAAGGACAAAGGCGGGTTGGCGAATATCGCGTCGTGTCCTGAGCATCGCCTGGGCTGAGGGGAACCGCGACGTCCTGGGTTCTACCTAACCAAGAGGCTGTTGAGCATCGAAAGCGATCCCATCTCTGAGGACTGCTTTGATCCCGTCAATCGCCAATCGCTGACCCTCAAGGTCTTCGATAAACGCGTCGGTGAGTCCCACCGTGAGCGTCTTCATGAGACCATCGATCAGCGGACCTGACTTCTCGCCTATCTCCCCAGAAGCGATGCCGGCCGCCACCAACTCCGCGACGAACCGGTCGCGTATCGGCCATCCCCTTGCTTGTAGACCATCGCGCAACTCCGGAACGCGCTGGGAGTCGATTCTGTACGAGGCGAGAAACTTGGCGAGAGTTGGATCATCGCGATTTAGCGCATGTGCTGTCTCAAGCATCATTTCCAACTTGCCGACCATTGTCTCTTGACCTTCGAGAGCGATAGCAAAGCGCCGGTACACGTACTGATGAGCCTCTTCCTCGACAGTGCAGAAGATGTCGAGTTTCGATGAGAAATAGTGGTAGATCGCGCCTGTGGTGATACCCGCTTCATTGGCAACCATCCGGTTAGTGGTGCCCTCATAACCGTGATCGCCAAAGCATCTTCGGGCCACGTCAATCAGACGACCACGAGTTTCTGCCGAGTCGGTATCCGGTGGCCTACCGAGCTTTGTCATCTTGGGGGTCACGATTTTCAGCGTAATGGCCTGTATCACTAGGCCCTGAGCCCGCGCCGAATATACCGATCGATTAGATTTCTTGTCGTGGAGGTCTCCCTCGAAGAATTCACTGCTGAGGCTGAGGCGTGGTTCGAGGAGAACGCTGAGAGGAGACCTCGGGGTCCAGCAGATGAGGAACCCTCCGGGGGAACCGGGGCGTTCAGCGTGGCGGTGTTCCACGCTCTTTCAGAAACTGAAGAACGGTTACTCCTCGAGGATCTGAAGTCATGGCAGCAGCGAAAGGCGCTAGTCGGCTACCACGCCATCTCATGGCCGATATCACAAGGAGGCTTAGGCCTCAGTCGAGAGCACGCCCAAGCATTCTCTTCTCTGGAACGACGCTTTGAAGTACCGGCGCGACACGAGTCATTCAGCGTCACAACTGGACTGGTAGCCCCCACGGTAAACCTGCTTGGTACAGCGTGGCAGCGTGACGAGTTCGTCTCCCGTTTCCTCTCAGCCCAAGAATTGTGTTGCCAGTTGTTTTCAGAACCTGGGGCGGGGAGCGATCTGGCGGGACTCGGATGCAGGGCGGAAAATGATGGCGATGAGTGGATCGTCAACGGTCAGAAGGTCTGGAGTTCTGGAGCGCAGTTCTGCGAGTGGGGCGAACTGATTGCCCGGTCCGATCCCACTGCCCCAAAACATCGCGGAATGACAGCATTCCTGGTCCCAATGGACTCTCCGGGCATTGAGATTCGACCGATTCGACAGATGAGCGGAGGGTCCTCGTTCAACGAGGTCTTTTTCGACAACGTCAGAATTCCCGACTCGTTACGTCTCGGAGCTACCGGCGATGGGTGGAACGTTGCATTGACGACACTCGGATTCGAACGAGACAAGTCAGATACCGGTGAAGCCGGCGGAGCTGCGCGAACGGGCGGATCATGGGATCAACTCCTTGCCACGGCGAGAACCACAGGATCCACTAACGATCCGGTGATCCGGCAACACCTCATGCGTGTCTACAGCCACGTGCAAGTCGAGGGCTACCTCAACCGGAGGGCAGCTGACCTGCGAAGTGGCGGAACACCCGGCCCAGAGGGATCGCTCGGGAAGTTGATGTGGACCGAGGGAATGAACCTGATCTCAGAGGTGGCTTGTTGCGTGTTGGGCCCGAAGTTGATTGCCGATACTGGCGAGTGGGGTACGTATGCCTGGACCGAACACGTCCTTGGAGCCCCTGGATACCGGATCGCCGGTGGATCAGATGAGGTACAGCGAAACATCCTGGGAGAACGAGTCCTCAAACTGCCAGGAGAGCCCCGGGTCGACAAAGGCCTGGCCTGGAAGGACATTCCCCGTTGATCAGTGGCGGCTAGAGCTCCCCATCTAGACCACCTGATAGAACTAACCGGACAATTACTTTGACGGAGGTATCCCATGGATCTTGGGCTGGTCGGGAAGAGGGCGCTCATCACAGGGGCGACCAGAGGAATTGGTCGCGCAATTGCAGAATCGCTCCTCGCCGAAGGCGCAGCAGTAGCCATCTGCGCCCGCAACGAGGACGAGGTCCAAGACGCCGTCGCTGAGTTAAGTAAGGCCGGGAGCGCGTTCGGAGTCGCTCTAGACGCGTCGGACGTCGCCGCGGTGGAAACCTGGGTCGCAACGTCTGCGGATGCCCTGGGAGGAATAGACATTTACGTCCACAACACTTCGGCAAAACCTCAAAAAGAACTTGCCGACTGGGTCAAGAACTACGAGGTCGACCTGCGGGCCCTTGTCGCCGGGGTCACAGCGTCACGGTCCGCTCTTGCCGACGGAGGCGGGTCGCTCATCAGCATTGGCACCACTGCAGTAGCTGAACATTTTGCGAACGGCTCCGGTAGTTACAGCGCGTTCAAGGCTGCTGTGACCAACTGGACGCTCGGACAAGCCCAGGTACTAGGTGCAGAGGGCATCCGGTGCAACGTGGTTTCCCCGGGGCCAGTCTGGGTTGAGGGTGGGGATTGGGACGCCATCAGTTCCGCAAAACCCGAGTTCTTCGAAGCCACGCAGCAAGCCCATCCCCAAGGCGAGTTGGGCACGGTTTCCGATGTGGCATCCGTAGTCGCTTTTCTTGCGGGTGATGTTTCTCGCCACATCAACGGAGCCAACATCACTGTTGACGGCGGGTTCCTCAAGCGGGTCGACTACTAGACGCCGCAGCCAGACCAGAGGTTGCCCTTGTGACGAAAACCCTGACGGATCCAGTGCGCCGCTGTAGAGCGCATCTAGTCGCAGGAGGCCGATTTCACGACATCGACTTCGCCCGACGTGAACTGCTTGCCCTTCTAGCCGAGCATGACCATGTTCGGACCACGGTCTCCTCTGACTGGGAAGACTCGGAAGAACTCCTATCGAGCGAATTCATCATTAGCTACACCTGCGACGTGAGGCCCTCGAAGAAGGCTCAACACGAGATTCGGTCCTGGCTTTCTCAAGGGGGTCGGCTTTTGGCCTTACACGGCACAAATGCCGCACTTGAGTTCGGGGGACCACGAGGGGTCGAAGCCCCGCGTTGCTTCCCAGATTGGGCTGAGACTCTCGGAAGCCAATTCGTCGCCCATCCTCCCATAGCTCCGTATCTCGTCGAGATGTCTCCAGGCAGTCACTGGTTGACAGCCGGCATCGACCCATTTGAGGTCGACGATGAGTTGTATTTGATGGAATATCCCGATCGGGACTCTCTCGAGGAACTGATCTACACGCGCTGGCGGGGGGAGGCTCCCTCGTTCGCGGAATCGGACTGGCAGGACGGTCCCGAAGACCACCTCATCCAGTACCTACGCCCGATTGACGAAGGAGCAGTTCTCTACAACACCCTCGGACATTGTCGCGGCCACTGGGACATGCAGCCGATCAGTGACTGGTACCCCAAAGTCGAGAGATGTTCCTGGGACTTGCCGCAATACTACGAGTTGCTCCGCCGAGCGATCAGGTGGGCGATGGAGTGCGCGAAATGACTGGCCCGTTTGAAGAACCAATCGCAGAACCCTCTGCTGAAGTCCTCAGGGATCTCCATCGAAGAATGGTTCGCATCCGACTCTTTGAGGAGGCAGCTGGTCGACTGTTCGAACAGGCGCGAATACCTGGCTTCATCCACCTCTACGTGGGACAGGAGGCGGTCGCCGCCGGAGTCTGCGCCGCGTTGCGTGACGGCGACCAGATCAGTTCAACCCACCGGGGCCATGGCCACCTTGTTGCCAGAGGCGGCGACCTCAACCAGATGATGGCCGAACTCATGGGTAAATCAACTGGCTACTGCAACGGCAAAGGGGGGTCCATGCACATCTGCGACCTGGACCTAAACATGCTCGGGGCAAATGGGATCGTGGGCGGTGGCGTCCCGATCGCGGTTGGAGCCGGGTTCGCGAACCGATACCGCGGAGCGGGTGACGTCTCGGTCGTCTTCTTCGGAGACGGCTCTACCAACATCGGTGCCTTCCACGAGGCCGCCAACATGGCGGCCGCCCTGAAGCTGCCGGTGGTCTTCATCTGCGAGAACAACGAATACGCCGAATACACCAGGAGGGACCGGACAATGGCGATCGATGAGGTCGCCGAACGAGCTGCCGCCTACGGCATGCCGAGCATCGTCGTTGACGGAATGGACGCGGTGTCCGTACGGCACGCAGCCCTCGGTGCCTTGCAGTGGGCCAGAGAGGGGAACGGACCATCATTCGTTGAGTGCAAGACCTACCGCTACTACAACCACCACGGAGTCCAGACCCTCGGAATGAAGTATCGGCCGGACGAGGAAGTGGAGGAGTGGAAGGCGCTGGATGCCATAGAGCGGCTTGAAGCGAGAATCGTTCAGGAGCAGGCCATGACCAAAGGCGACATCGAGGCGGTTCGGGTGTCTCTCGAGGAGGAGGTCCAGGAAGCGGTGACCTTTGGTGAGTCCAGCCCAGATCCTGATCCGACCGAACTCCTCGACCACGTCTACTCAGAGCCACGATCGGCCGGTCAATGAAGGAGTCGAGCGACGCCGGTCGCCAACTGACCTACCTCGCGGCGTTCAACGAGGGAATGCACCAACTGATGGCCGAGGACCACGACATCTTCGTCGCTGGTGAAGATGTCGGGGTCCAGGGCGGCGTATTCGGCAGCTTCGCCGGCCTGCTTGAAGAGTTCGGAGAGAGCCGAATGGTCGACACCCCGATCAGCGAACAAGCGATCGTGGGGCTCGGCATCGGGGCAGCCGTTTGCGGTCTGCGGCCCATAGTCGACCTCATGTTCATGGACTTCGTGCTGGTTTCGATGGATCAGATCGCCAATCAAGCGGCAAAACTTAAGTACATGTTTGGAGGCAAGGCCTCCCTTCCGTTGACGATCACCACGAACGCAGGAGCAGGTCTCTCAGCGGGAGCCCAACACAGCCAAAGCCTCGAGGCCGTGCTGTGCCACATACCTGGGCTCAAGGTCGTCGCGCCGTCCAACCCACGCGACCTGAAGGGACTACTGATCGCGTGCGTCCGTGAGGACAACCCGACCGTGCTCATCAAGCACAAGAAGATGTTCGGAGTCTCCGGACCTGTTCCCCAAGAGTTGTATGAGGTCCCAATCGGGGTTGCGGCCACCCTGCGGGAGGGGTCCGACCTGACTGTCGTGTCCTACAGCAGGATGGTGACCGAGGCTCTGGAGGCTGCCGAATGCTTGGCGACCGAGGGCATCGAGTGTGAGGTGATTGACCTCAGAACAGTCCAACCGCTGGATATCGAAACCGTGATCGCGTCGGTCCGCCGCACCAATCGGCTGGTAGTCGTCCACGAGGCCGTTCGCTTTGGTGGGCTAGGTGGCGAGATTGCTGCGCAGGTCCAGGAGCACGCGTTCGATTACCTCGATGCGCCAGTCGGACGCGTCGCAGCACCTTTTGCTCCAGTTCCCTTTAGCCCAGCCCTCGAATCTCAGTATGTTCCCGATGCGGCCCGAATCGCCGAGGGAATCCGCGGTTGCCTCGGCCTACGGCCATTCATCGGATAGGACGCCATGGCCACCGAGTTCCTGATGCCCAAGCTTGGCTTGACCATGGAGGCCGGCACGATCATCGACTGGCTCGTCCCGGACGGTGCCGAGGTTTCGGAGAACACGCCGGTGCTCTTGATCGAAACCGACAAGGTGGAGACCGAGGTCGAAGCGGGTAGCGCAGGAATTCTTCGGCGGTCCGGGGAGGTGGGCGAGACCTACTCCTGTGGAACGCGACTGGGATGGATCCTCGAAGTCGGAGAGAGCCTCACAGCACCAACCGGTGAGGAAGAGCGCCGTGTCGATCGGACCGGCGAGCAGTCCGGGACCCAGTCCCGACAAGGTGAAGACACAGTTGAGCTTCGCGAAAGTGAAGGCGACGCTTCCCAACGGCTGATGACGTCGCCCAATGCCCGGCGCGTCGCCGCGAATCTGGGGATAGACCTGGCCGAGATCACAGGCTCTGGCCCCGGCGGCCGGATTGTCTCTAGCGACGTCGAGTCGGCTGCGCTCTCAGGGGCTTCGATGTTGGGGGGTGCGCCTGATCGCCACGCATCGATCGAGGGGCGACCCACCTCGGCCAGCTTCGCGGCCCGGCAACTCGCGGACCAGTTGGGCGTCCAACTATCGGCTATCTCGAGTGCTTCCGTTGGACAGCGAATCACTCGGGAGGACGTGCTTCATCACACCCGGGGCCTTTTGGCGGGGCCAGACGGTCAGAAGACTCCTGCTCCGGCCCTCCTGCAGACCCCAACGTCCGTCATACCAATGACCGGGATGCGACGCGTCATAGCTGAGCGCATGCATTCGTCGTTGCGTGAGATGGCACAACTCACGCTGATGATGGACGTCCACATCGACGGACTCGTGACACATCGGGAGCAGTTCTCCGACACGGGTCTGACACCCAGTTACACGGATTACGTGATCGCCGCCACTTCACGGGCCCTTGTGAAACACCCGATTGTGAATAGCCAGCTGACCGACGAAGAACTTGCCCTGCTCCCGGAGATCAACGTCGGCCTTGCAGTGGCGTTGGAGGAGGGGGTGGTGGTTCCCGTAGTACGGGGCGCCGACCGCTTGTCGATCACTGACCTGGCGACGGAGACTTCGCGACTGTCCTCAGCCGCTCGAGGCGGAAAACTTCGACTATCGGATGTAGAAGGTGGAACATTCTCCGTCACCGCCCTCGGGATGTATGGAGTCGACGGCTTTACGCCGGTCATCAACCCTCCGAATACGGCGGTTCTGGGCATAGGAAGGATTCGAGAGCAGGCCACTTGGAACGAAGAAGGGCGAATCGAAAGGGCTCGGGTTCTGACACTGAGTCTGACCTGGGACCATCGGGCCTTTGACGGAGTTCCGGCCGCCGAGTTCGTTGCAACCATTCGCGACCGTCTCGAGAGCGCTCAGTTCGACGGTTGAACCGGTGGGTGCTCAGAGGCCCAGTCGTGGGCCCCGCTCGAGGACACCCAGGAGATGGCGTTTCCAACGGACTTGCGATAGTTAGCGTCTCCGTAGACATCCGGTCCGTCACCGAACTGCAGATAGACAACGGGCGAGTTGCCAGCCCGCTTGGCCCAGGCCACCAGGTTGCTGCCATCGGGATGAGACCAACCTTTCTTGCTGTCTCTCTGTCCCCGGATGGCGAGATTCGCGGAATAGAAGTTGTCGGCGGTGAAGGTGTGGTGGCTCTGCATCAGAGGTGTGACGTCACCTTCAAAGACTGTGAACAGGTAGACCTCGTCCCGGATCTCGAAAGTGGGCTCTAGGCCAGCGCAGACAGGATGGTCGATCTCGACCACCTCGACCGTGTGCCGTACCCCATGCCGGTAGCCAGAGTCCGGCAGCGATAGGCCATGTTCGCCTTTCGATTGGTAGTTGAAATAGCCGCCGACGATCTGGGCGTACCTGGGCCAGGCTGGCCATCCGGCGATGGCATGGTGGAGGAAGACCATTCCCTGTCCACGCTCCAGCAGGGCGATGAAGTTTTTGACGTAGTCATTCGGAGGCTGATGGAGCCTGGCTGGAGGTTCATGCCCTGTGAACTCGATTCCGGGCATGTCGTAGAGGACGAATACATCGATCTCGGACGCGGCGTCAACCGAGAAGAGCGCTTGCGCGGCAGGGTGTTCGATCTGGAACCAATCGACCTCGAGGGACTCGAAGACCGCCCGGAATCCCTCTTCGTCGAATCGGTGGCCACCGGTGATGACGGCTACTCGCGGACGCTTCACCTCCTCCCACTCATTCCGGAAAGGTTGTCTCCATAGTTGAGAGAAGGTCCCGGTAACCGTTCATGTCGCTGGCTTCCACAAGCGCGTCCACCCACTGATGGAACCTTTGCCCACCTACCTCATTTCGGCCAAAGAGCACCGACCTTGCGGGGTTGCCGCGCAGGGACTGTTGGATTCCCTCGCATGTCCGGTAGTCCTCGTCACGGACCACGCCGAGGAGAAACTTCATTTGCTCCTGGATCAGAGACAGTCGGTGATCGTCGACCGGTTCCTTGGTCAAGAACGACTGGGTGGTTACAGATTCGAATGGCCCACTACCTGGAAATAGTTGGGAAACCATGTACAGGGGTCCGTCGCAATCGAAACAGGCGATGGAGACATGGGGGAAGATCGTCCAAAGGCCACCCAGCAACTGATCCGTTTCCCATTCCTCTTCCGGCACACCGTCAAGTTGCAAGAACCGATGGTCCAGCGGACTCACCCGCTGATGTGGTCCCCAGGCGTCATAAATCCCCCGGTTGCACCAGTCGGATCCGAACGTCTCCCGGTGGAGGTAGGGGATGTGGTACAGGTCCAGATAGCCGTCGTAGACGATCTTCCACCCTGGCCCCGGAATGGACTGTTGGCCAACCAGATGCGCATCGGCCAGTCCGAGGTTTTCGAGCATGTCGTCATACCCGCAGAGGAACTCATCAAAGTGCGGATCGACACCCGGCACGACGCTGCCGAACACAAGCCCAGCACGCTCGATGCAAGGGATCTCGATGAGTCCGTCGCAGTCAGCTACGAGATCGCCGAACAGCGACCGATCGGTAATCCCAACCAACTTTCCCTCAGCGGAGTAGGTCCACGCGTGGTAAGGGCAGGTGAACCTCTTCTTCGTTCCGTGCCCGTCATCGACCAGCCGCGACCCTCGATGCCTACAGGAGTTGATAAAGGAGCGGACTATCCCGTCGGCACCTCGCGTGATGAGGATTGGTGTCCCTGCGACGGTCAGCGCCCGGTAGGTGTTTAGATCGCCGAGTTCGGGTCCAATGCCCAGTACGAGCGGCACACGGCGGAAGATCCTTTCAATCTCCAACTCCCATCGCGCCGGATCGGTGTACTTATGAGCAGGAACCTCGTAGACCTGATCGCCGAGAGGCATCGTCCCCAATCGCGCGTGGTTGAGCGTTCGTCGAGCCTGATCTACGAGAAGCTCTCGGCTCCCAGCCGAGGTGGGGCTACCCATTCTTGGCTACACCTCAGGGTTCAATCGGCGTCGTGCATTCGGTGGTTAGGCGCTATTGGGCCAGCGATCCAATTGCACATCTGAGGGTCGCATTCTCGGAGTTCTCCGGAGACCCACCGCCCCTCACCAGTGAATACCCCCGAGCGGGCGCCGTCGGTCACGAGAACGTTTCCATGGCCGTCCTGCTCATAAAGGGCATGGCTGAAGGGGTGCCTGATGCCGAGCATCAGTTACCAACCCAATCAGTAAGCCGTTGGTGCAGCCACCGAATCTTGGATTCCTGGTAGTTCGAGAGCGTGATCCCGGGCTTCCTCGCCGTTTCCAGACCCCTCTGCACCTTCGCCATATTGAAGAGGTCCTGGTCGAAGACCTTTCCCAACATGCCAAGCTCCGTGGCGTTGGTGAAGGGCTCGTCTTCCTCCAGCCAGTGGATGGGCGCCGGCTCGGGCTTCTCGTCGCCGTGAGGCGCAAGGAAAATGCACTCCATGATCGAACTGCGATGGTCGTCGCCGTTGGGGCGGAACCGATAGAGGATTCGGTTGAACGCCCCCCACGGATGGAGGTTGGGGAAAACCGTGTAGTCGATGCTGTCCATCATCTCGGCGTCCGACATCTGGTTCACCCGATCGCCGGCGGCCGGCCGCCAACGATCTCGACTCGCTTCGGCTGCCATCTCGCGAGCGGTTCTCCCGCTAGGCATTGCGGTTGGCAGTTCCTGGTCGACCCGGACGTCCATCAGCGTCCGCATAATCTGCTCCTCGGAAGGTTCCCACTTCAGATGGGGACTGGGTGTCCCTCCAGGAGTAATCACTCGAGCAAAGTTCTCCCATATGTCGACCTGGCTGTTGCAGTCTCCTAGGTAGGGGAGAATCTGGGGATGCGTCCCAACGACATGGAAGGCTTCGCTGAATGCCTCCTGGGTGATCTTCCAGTTCGCGCGGATGACCTTTGCGACATGGGCCTGCTTGTAACGGTGTCCGAAGTCCCAGCACTCGAAATGCTGGACGATCTCACCGAGGAAGTCGTGCAGGGGTTCAGCATCAGGATCCGGGTTGATGAACACCATTCCGGCCCAGATCCCGACGGCGCACTGCGGGAGCACAAAAGACTCAGGTTCAACATGGGGGAAGTCCCAATCCGCGGGCACCTTCTTTAGATCCCCGTTCAGTTCCCAGGTAAAGCCGTGGAAGGGGCACCGGATTTCACTGCACCGTCCGTCGTATTCCTTAAGCAGGCGACCGCGGTGGAGACATGCATTTGGATATGCCCGGATCTCATCGGGCGCTACCCGGACTACCAGGTAGGAGGCTCTGACGATCTCGTAGATGTAGTAGTCGCCCACCTCTGGGATCTCGTCTTCACGACAGGCGTATTGCCAGACACGACTCCAGAGCCTCGACACTTCGCGTTGGTGCCACTCCGCAGAGATGTAGCGATCGATTGGGATATCAGCGTCGCCCAGGTATTGGGGGGACTCAAGACGCAAAACGGCAGGGACCTCATGCGTGTCGCTGTCCAGAAGTCCCTGATAAGAGATGCCAGGGGACCGAGGAGTCTCGCTAGGTCCATCCATGGGGTTAAAAGTAACCGGCGAGTCAATTAGTGTCTAGTGGTGCGTTCTGGGAGAAGTCGGGATCCTCTCGGCTCAGTCCGATTGACCGGCCGTGAAGAAGTCAGCTCGGGGTAGGTGGTTGTCGTCGTAGACGGGCTCCGCGAGATCAATCCTGTACTTAAGAGTTTCGGATCCGACAAGTCCGGATGACCGCAGGAGATCTCGCATGGCAAGGTAGTTCGGGTGTTTGAAGTGCGCAGAGAGGCAATCCTCATCAGTCCAGAGTTCGTAGACTTGAATCCGCGTCGCGACGCAAGGATCTGGAGCGAAGGAGTAGGCGCGGCACCCCTCTTCCCCTTCTCTCGTGGCCAACTGGAGGACACTGCTCTGAGCCGTTGCCTCGTCCCGGGCGTCCGAGTTCTGGAACTCAAGGGTGCCAGCAATGATGATCATAGAAATCCTCTCGGGCTAGGGGAGGGGTCCGATCCGTCCCCGTCTGGGAGCGAGAACGTAGTGCCTGGAAATCAACGGACCCGTTCTGAATCGGGTTGGTTCGGACGACAGATCGGAAAACTGTGATGCAGGCAGGATTGATCACAGGGCTAAACCAACTCGAATTTCGCGAGTTCCCTTACCCGACCCCCCGGCCAGGCGGGGTCGTCGTCGAGATCAAGTACTGCGGTATCTGCGGGACAGACGTCCATGCATACCAGTCAGGTCGGCCCTACCCCCCTGCGGTTTGTGGACATGAATGGGTAGGTGTTGTATCAGCCGTCTCGCAAGACACTGGCCGGCTTAGTGAGGGAGATCGAGTTATTGTCGCTGTCCCTTCGGCTTGCGGCACTTGCGATCATTGTGGGCATGGTCGTCAAGACCAGTGTCGGTTGGTACGGGCGGTTGCTACTGGTCGCGACACCCAAGCCCCCGACCACGGTGGGTTTGCGCCTGCGATCGCAGTTTCGGCAAACCGGGTTATGCCTGCCGAAGCGGCGCTTACCGACGTGGAGGCTGCGCAGGTTGAACCGACGACAATTTCGGTTCACGCTGTTCGACGAAGCGGCGTGGGGCCTGGAGACAAAATTGTTGTTCAGGGCGCTGGTCCTATTGGCTTGTCTGTGCTCCAGGTAGCACGGGTATACGGAGTGGACGAGGTGCTGGTTGTTGAGCCCGATGAAGATCGACGAACACTGGCCCTAGAGTTGGGAGCGGACTTGGCGATCATCCCGGAGGCAGCAGCCGAGATTGTGCTTGAGCGCACTGGGAGTACTGGCGCCGACGCTGTTATCGAATGTGCCGGCTTTCCTGAGACCGTCGAGACCGCGGTCGGGTTCTGCCGATCTGGGGGAACCGTGTGTCTGGTTGGCATAGCCGACGGCCCAGTTTCGGTTACTCCGCGAGAATGGATTGCCCGCGAGGTGACAGTGGTCTCAGCCCTGGCCTACCTCCACGAAGAGTTCCAAATAGCGATGGAGTTAATTGCAGACGGCCACGTTCAAGTTCAGCAGGTTCACTCTTCGACCGTTGGTCTCGCCGACCTTCCTGCTGTGATCGAGAGACTGGCCGGAGGCAGTGGCGAGACCAAAATCTTGGTCGACCCGACTCTGTGATTCTGAGCTATCACCACGGGGACCTTCAGCTGGGCTGGGTGTGCTTGTAGTCCGAGCTATCGACCGCGGGCTGTTTTGCTATGGCCGACCGGCATGGGCTCAGTACTGAACGGCACCATCGACGACAGATACAACGGCCTGCTGGGCTGGTTCTGGGTGGCGTGCTCGGTGACCTCCATCGCCCCTGATGGCCCTAACCCGGGCGGCCCTCCGAGAACGCCAGTACACGGCCGTCATGGCGGCCACCGGCCTTCTCTACCTGGCCATCCTCACCGCCTTCGGCATGGACCTGGTGGCCCGAGCGACGCTGGCCTGAGGCCCGGCCGGTCCGAGGCGGTTGGCGGGCCACGGGTAGGATCCGCCGCCGAAGGAGGCTCGGAACGGCGATGAAGGTGTACACCCGTAAGGGGGACGACGGGACGACTGGGCTGCTGCACGGCGGCCGAGTGGCCAAGGACTCGCCACAGCCCACGGCCTACGGTGACGTGGACGAGGCCCAGGCGGTAATCGGCCTGGCCCGGGCGGTGGCTGATGGCGAACTGGCCGGAATCCTGATCGACATCGAGCGCGACCTCTGGGTGGTCATGGCCGAACTGGCCTGCAACCCGGACCGCCTGGACGACGCTGGCTCTCGTCCCGGCCCGGAGATGGTGGACCGCCTCGAGAGCCTCATCGACGACGTCTCAGCCCGGTTCGACCCACCGACCGAGTTCGTGGTGCCGGGTGAGGACGAGGTCTCGGCCCGTCTCGATGTGGCCCGGGCGGTATGCCGCCGGGCCGAGCGTTCGGTGTTGTCAGCTGCCGCCCCCGGATCCTCGGTGGTGCCATACCTCAACCGTCTGTCCGATCTGCTTTGGACCCTGGCCCGCTGGAGCGAAGGCACCTCGGTTACCGCCCGCTCGCTGGGCGATCCTGACTGACCGTCCCAACGAGGAGCCCCATGGCCATCCAGTTCTCCACCGCCCGCCGTGCGCCAGCCCGGGCCGAGGTAGTCGCCCATGGGCTGACCGCCGAGGCTTTCTCGGACGACCAGCCGTTGCCGTCCGGCTTAGACCGCGACGCCCTGGTGAGCCTCGGCTTCACGGGCCAGGCCGGACAAGTCCAGGTGGTGCCCGGCGACGGCCGCCTGGTGGCCGCTGTCGGGTTGGGTCCAGTCGACGGGATCGACGCCGTCGGGGTGCGTCGGGCTGCCGCAGCTCTGGCCCGCTCCGTGCGGAGCCGCCGCTCGCTGGCCGCCGACCTGGCCTCGGCGGCCCGGTCCGACGACCTGTCGGAGGCCGACGCCGCCCACGCCGTCGTGGAGGGGTCAGCCCTCGCCGTCTACCGGTTCGGCTACAAGTCCACTAAGGACGACGACCACCTGGCGCGAGTGACGCTGGTGGGGAGCACGGCTGCCGGGGTGCGGTCGGCCGTTGAGCGGGCGACCGCCGTGGTGGACGGCGTGACCCTGGCCCGCGACCTGGTCAACGAGCCGGGCGGGAGCCTGACGCCGCCCAAATTCGCTAACCAGGTCCGGCGCATGGCTCGCGACCGGGGCCTGACCGTCAAGGTCCTGGACGAGGCGGCCATCCGGCGGGCCCGCCTGGGTGGCCTGCTTGGCGTGAACCGGGGCTCCACCCAGCCGCCCCGGTTCGTGGAACTCACCTACACCCCGAAGGGGCGTCCGAGGGGGACACTGGCTCTGGTCGGCAAAGGGTTGACCTTCGACGCCGGCGGCCTGTCCATCAAGACCGGGCAAGGGATGATGGACATGAAGATGGACATGGGCGGCGCGGCGGCCGTAGTGGGCGCCATGTCGGTCCTGCCTGCCGTGGCCCCCCGTTGCCGGGTCCGGGCCTACCTGCCCATGACCGACAACATGTTGGGCGGTGACGCCACCCGGCCGGGCGACGTGTTGACCCTCCGCAACGGCAAGACCATCGAGGTGCTGAACACTGACGCCGAGGGGCGCCTGGTGCTGGCCGACGCCCTGTCGCTGGCGTCGGAGGCCAAGCCGGATGCCATTGTGGACCTGGCCACCCTGACCGGAGCTTGCATGGTGGCTCTAGGCCCACGGATCGCCGGACTTATGGGGCGCGATGACGGCTTCCTGACCCGGGTCGAGGAGGCGTCGACCCGGACTGGGGAGCGAGTGTGGCGCCTACCGCTGCCCATCGACTACCGGTCGATGGTCGACTCGTCGGTCGCCGACATGAAAAACATCGGAGGGTCATACGGCGGAGCGCTCACTGCCGGGTTGATTCTGGGCGAATTCGTGGCTGACGGGATCCCGTGGGCCCATCTGGACATCGCCGGCCCGGCGTTCGCCGACGGTGACGACGGCGAGGTGGTCACGGGAGGAACGGGCTTCGGGGTCCGGCTCCTGGTCGACCTGGCCTGCACCTTCACTCCCGCCACCTGACCGGCCCCGACCGGACTCTGATAGGGACTTCTAGCACCTTTCAATTCCTTCAGTTTCGCCCCACCACGGTGGCGGAGGCTGGGCCGTCCTGCGAGGCTCGCCGGATGGACGCTGATCTCGTCGATGCCGTCGACCGGGCCGCTTCGCTGGTGGCCACGGCGACCTCGGTCACCGTGCTGACCGGCGCCGGCATCTCCACTGACAGCGGCATCCCCGACTTCCGGGGACCGAACGGCGTGTGGACCCTCAACCCGGAGGCCGAGAAAGCCTCCGACATTCGGGTCTTCGTCACCGACCCGGAGGTCCGCCGGGCCCGGTGGGACGTCCTGGCCCACGGCGGGATGTGGGACGGAGTGGAGCCCAACGACGGCCACCAAGCCCTGGTCCCTCTGGAGGCCGACGGGCGCCTCCACACCCTGGTCACCCAGAACGTAGACGGCCTCCACGCTCTGGCGGGCAGCAACCCAGCCCGCATCGTGGAAATCCACGGCACGGTCCGCGAGGCCATGTGCCTGGGGTGTGACTGGCGGGCCCCTATCGACGTCGTGCTGGACCGTGTGCGGTCCGGCGACGCCGACCCTCATTGCGACCGGTGCGGCGACCTCCTCAAGTCGGCCACCGTGAGCTTCGGTCAGGCCCTCTTCCCCGGTGACATGGAGCGGGCCGAGGAGGCCGCCCGGGCCTGTGACCTACTGCTGGCTGTCGGATCCACTCTCGGCGTCTACCCAGTGGCCGCCATGGTCCCCGTGGCCGTGCGCCACGGCGCCGCGCTCGTGGTGATCAACGGCTCGCCCACCGAGATGGACCACCTGGCCGACGTGGTGGTCCGGGGTTCGATCAGTGAGGTACTGCCCCGGATCGTTGGCGGTCGGACCGGCGATTCAGGATCCGTGGTGGTCGAATCCTGACCTACTCGGTAGGATTTCCGGCATGGCGACCTTCCGAGACCTCCTAGCCGACGCACGCTCCCACATCCGGGAGACCGACCCGGCCGGTGCCGAGGCCCTGCTAGCCGACGGCCACCTCCTCCTCGACGTCCGCGAGCCCGACGAGTACGAGCAGGGGGCCATTCCCGACTCGCTGCACATCCCCCGGGGCAACCTGGAGTCCAACGTCGAGAACCGGGTGACCGACCGTGACCAGCCCATCGTCGTGATGTGCGCCGGCGGGGTGCGGTCGGCGTTCGCCGCCGACACCCTCCAGCAGCTCGGCTACACCGACGTGGTCTCCATGGACGGAGGCTTCAACCGGTGGAAGGACGAGGGACGCGACTGGCGCACCCCGCGCACCCTGAGCCCAGAGCAGCGCAACCGGTACCAGCGCCACCTGCTCCTGCCCGAAGTAGGCGAGGAGGGCCAACTGAAACTGCTGGACGCCTCCGTCCTCATGCTGGGGGCCGGCGGCCTCGGCTCACCGGCCGCCATGTACCTGGCGGCCGCCGGCGTCGGCCGTATCGGCATCATCGACATGGACGTGGTCGACGAGTCCAACCTGCAGCGCCAGATCCTCCACAACCGTGACCGGGTGGGGGAGCGCAAGGTCGACTCGGCCAAGAAGACCCTCACTGCCCTGAACCCGGACGTGGACGTCGTCACCTACGACGTGCGCCTGGGCGCCGACAACATCATGGACATCCTGCCCGAGTACGACGTGGTGGTGGACGGGGCCGACAACTTCCCCAGCCGCTACCTGCTCAACGACGCCTCGGTGAAGCTGGGCGTTCCCGTCGTCCACGGCTCGATTTTCCGATTCGAGGGCCAGGTCACCGTGTTCGACCCGCGTAACGGCGTCACCTACCGCGACATGTTGCCCGAGCCGCCGCCAGCCGAGTTCGCTCCCAGTTGCGCGGAGGCCGGCGTGCTTGGCGTGCTGCCCGGCATCGTGGGTTCCATCCAGGCCCTGGAGGCCATCAAGCTCATCCTGGGCCTGGGCGATGGCCTGTCGGGGCGCCTGGTGGCCTTCGACGCCATGGACATGTCGTTCCGGGAGTACCGCCTGCAGCGGGACCCCGAACTCGAGGTGACCTGGGAGAACCGGGACCGCATCGAGGTCACCGAGCTGGACGGCCTCTGCATGCCGAGGGTCACCGCCCCGCCCGAGGGCTGACCGACCCCGGACGCGTCGGGGTTCGGCTCCGACGCTGCGAGACTCGCCGCAATGGCCACGATCGCGATCATCGGCACGGGCTACGTCGGCCTGACCAGCGGGGCGTGCTTCGCCCACCTGGGCCACGACGTGGTGTGCGCCGACGTCGATACCGACAAGGTGGCTCGGCTCTCCGCCGGCGAGGTCAGGACCGTCGAGGCCGGACTGGGCGACCTGGTCGCCGAGGGGCGGACCGCCGGTCGCCTCCGGTTCACCGACGACGTGGCAAATGCCGTCGCCGGCCGGGAGGTCGTCGTCCTCTGCGTACCCACCCCTCACGCCCCGGACGGCTCGGTTGACCTGTCCGCCGTGGAGGCGGCAGCAAACGCCATCGGCCCGGCGCTGGAACCGGGGGCCGTGGTGGTCAACAAGTCCACAGTGCCCGTCGGCACCACCCACCTGGTGGCCGGACTACTCGACCGGGACGACGTCACCGTGGCCTCTAACCCGGAGTTCCTGCGTGAGGGCACAGCGGTGGCCGACTTCCTGGGACCCGACCGGATCGTGGTCGGTGCCGACGACGACCGGACCCGTGAGGTCGTACGGTCGCTGTACGACGGGATCGACGCTCCGGTGGTGCTCACCGACCCTGCGTCGGCCGAAACCATCAAGTACGCCGCCAACGCCTTCCTGGTCACCAAGCTCTCGTTCGCCAACGCCATCGCCGCGGTCTGCGAGGCGGTGGGGGCCGACATCGACGACGTGGTCCTAGGCCTCGGTTACGACGACCGCATCGGGGCCAACTACCTGCGCCCCGGTCCAGGCTGGGGTGGCAGTTGCTTCCCCAAGGACTCCCGGGCCCTCATCCACCAGGCCGGACAGGCCGGCTACGACTTCCGGTTCCTGGACAGCGCCATCGAGGTCAACCGCCAGCAGTTCGACCGCATGGTGGACAAGGTCCGCCGGGCCGTTGGCGGTGACCTTGCCGGACGAACGGTGGCCGTCTGGGGCCTGACCTTCAAGGCGGGGACCGACGACCTCCGCGACTCACCGGCCCTAGAAGTCGTCGACCGCTTACTGGCCGCCGGTGCCGCCGTGCAGGCCCACGATCCGACGGTGGCCGTCCACCGGAGCCCGGTCCCGGCCACCGTGGAACTAGCCACCGACCCGGTCGCCGCCTGTGTTGGCGCCGACGCGCTGGTCGTCCTGACCGAGTGGCCCGAGTACGCCGCTGTGGACCCGGCCGCCGCGGTGGCCGGCCTAGTGGGCCAGGCCGTGGTGGATACCCGGAACCTGCTCGACCCCGGACCGTGGCGCGCCCTGGGCTGCGGGTTCGAGGGCGTCGGCCGCTAGTCCCGTGGCGACCACCCGACGGGCCGACCACTGATGCGCGTCCTGGACCGGCTACCCGAGGGCACGGCGGCCGTGGGTGGCGGCCTCGTCGTCAACGGCCTGACCGCCTACGCCTTCATCACCCTGGCGTCACGCGACCTGGGAGCCGAGGCCTACTCGCCGGTCGCCCTCCTGTGGGCGCTGAGCTTCCTACTGGGTCCCGGGTTCTTCCAGCCACTGGAGCAGGAGACAGCTCGGGTCATCGCCGGTCAGTCGGCCGACCGGCTCCGGTCGGTGGTCCGGCCGGCCGCCATCCTGGGCGGCTCCTTAGCTCTCGGCCTAGCCCTAGTGGCTGCGATCTCGGCACCGTGGATGGTCGACAGCCTGTTCGCCGGCCACGGTGTGCTGCTGGTCGGCCTCCTGCTGGTGCTCCTCGGCCTGGGGACCGGCCACCTGGCCCGCGGCGTCCTGGCCGGCCTGGGCCGGTTTGGCGGCTACGCCCGCTACTTCATCGGCGACGGTGTTGGGCGCCTAGTCCTAGTTGGCCTGCTCACCCTGTTCGTGGCCGACGAGGTAGCCGTCTACGGGCTAGCTGTGGGCGGAGCCCCGTTCCTCGGCGTGGCCGCCGCCCTAGCTGGGCAACGGCGGGCGGGTCGACGGCCCAGCGGCCCCGCCCCGGAGGACCCGCCGGCGATCGGACGTCGGGCCGAACTGGGAGCCCTGGCCCCCGCCCTAGGGGCCCTGCTGGTCGCCTCAGTGTCCACCGCGGTGGTGCTCAACGTCAGCCCGCTGGCTGTCGAGTTGCTGGCCGGCCCGGCCGAGGTGGATGCGGCCGGCCGATTCCTCAATGCTCTCCTGGTAGCTCGCGTCCCGCTGTTCTTCTTCCAGGCCGTGCAGGCCTCGCTGCTGCCCAAGCTCTCAGCGTTGGCCGCCGACCAACAGTTCGACGAGTTCCGTCGGGTACTGGGCCGGCTCCTAGCCCTCGTCGGGGCCCTCGGCCTGGCGGCTGTGGTGGCCTGTGCGCTGATCGGCCACCGGGTGGTCGAGATCGCCTTCGGTACCGAGTTCGCCGTGGAACGTCGCGACATGGTTCTGCTGGCCGCCTCCAGCGCCGTCCTGATGGTGGTGCTGTGCCTGGCCCAGGCCCTGATCGCCCACCGGTGCCAGGGTCGCATGGCCCTGGCGTGGCTAGTCGGCCTGGTCGCCTTTCCTCTGGTGCTGGCCCTCGGCGGCGACCTTTTCCTCCGAGTGGAACTGGCATTGCTGGCCACCGTGGCCACCACCATGGTTGTCATGGTGGTGCTCCTCGCGCGTCGGTCCCGACTCCTACACTGACCGACCGGGCGGAGAAGGGGCGTTCACGCGCGTCCGTCAACCCCATGGACGGAACCACCGTGGAATCTCAGCTGATCGACCTACCGCCACGAAGGCGTGGCCCGACCGCTCTGCGGGCCCTGCTGGCCGTGGCGGCTCTCGTCGGGGCCCTGCTGATAACCGCGGTTCCGGCCGCCGGCGACACGGTGATCACCGTGGAGGCCGGTGCCAGCCTGTCGGAGATCGCCCTCGCCCACGGCACCACGGTGGCCGCCCTGATGGCCGCCAACGGCATCACCGACCCAGACCGGGTCTACATGGGACAGCGTCTAGTCGTCCCGGGCGCCGGATCCACGCCGACCACCCTGCCCACCATGGTCGTGGTGGTACAGAGAGGTGACAGCCTGTCGGGCATCGCCGCCGAGTACGGCGTGACCCTTTCGGCCCTCATCGAGGCCAACAACATCTC
>Ga0209034_10000282_pt1 | contig 25326 bp, 23 predicted proteins | sample MarorgKNORR_S2LV_2_FD_188219 | JGI IMG/M metagenome (GOLD analysis project Ga0209034, IMG submission 188219) | Marine microbial communities from the Southern Atlantic Ocean, analyzing organic carbon cycling - 250m_A/KNORR_S2/LV (SPAdes) (version 2) | ecosystem: Environmental > Aquatic > Marine... | reverse complement strand
TGATGCAGAGGACGATGATGACGACGGAGACGGCATAGACGACCGCGAGGAAGTCAATGACGGCAACCCGAACACCGACATCTACGACCACGACAACGATGGAATCGCTGACAACTGGGACTTCGATATCGACAATGACGGCATCGACAATTGGAACGACGTTGGACCGAACGGCGAGGACTACTCGCGCGATCACGACAACGACGGCCTAAACGACGGTGTCGACCCTGACGATGATAACGATGACATCCTCGACGTCGACGAACTCGATGGAGTAGTTGGAGTCTGGAGGTACGACCACGACAACGATGGTTTGGCCGACATGATTGACACCGACGACGACAACGACGGACTCTCCGATTGGTTCGAGCAGAACGACGGCTGGGACATGACTGGTCAGTTTGACCACGATAACGACGGCATACCCGATCATCTAGACGATGACGACGATGGCGACGGAATCCCAGACGACGAAGAAGACGACGGTATTCTCTGAGATTACCCAATCTTTGGTTCTGCCAGCCCGCTCGTCGAGATGACAACGCGGAGACAGGCTCCCTAGGGGCGTTTCAGTCCCTAGGTGAGCCGCCCCATCAGAAATCAAACAATGTCGGTTGGCTCGAAGAGCGTAGCCGTGCGACACTTGTAAGCCGGTCTAGAGCACGCTGGACGCGCCCCTCTGAGAAGCCACGCTCCTTCTGCAAGAAATCCCGTAAGTCCTCCTCAACAGCGTGTACGGATTGAGGCAGAGGTTCACCAGTAGTGGGATGGTCTAGGAAAAGCGAGCGAATCTCTTCGAGCCGCTCTGGCAAATCAAATCCCTTAATCTCGGCAATAGCCTCAATCGTGCCATGCTCACGAATCAGCTTGAGTCCAGTCTTTGGTCCAATACCTTTGATTCCCGGATGGAAATCTGTACCGATCATTATACCCATATCCACCAATTGCTCGTGGGTAATCTTGTGCTTAGCCAGAGTGTCGGCCAACACGACCTTCTCGGCCTGTAGCACGCGCCCGAACTTCCTGGTGCCGTGAGAAGTGAGGTTGCGTATCATCACAGGCGCACCATACAGTAGAGTGTCCCAGTCCTGACTAGCTACAGCACCTACTTCCCCATTCGCGCAGCGTACTGCTGCAGCCCCCTCGGCTTCCATAGGGGCCTCCACCCAAGTCACGCCCAGGAGTTCGAACAGTTGCTTCGTCTCAGCAACCATTTCGCGAGTGTATTCTGCAGTCTGCGGACCCAGTTTCTTCGCTGCTGTCATGTCTCCAGCCTCGACGGCAGCTTCCCAACGAGAAACTGCCTCCAACTTACGCTCCTTGCGACCCTTGAGGGTCTCCATCTTCAGTTCGTGCGGTCTGCCGTCGAATACGAATACCGGATCGATTCCCTCCGACAACATTACCGTAGTACGATCTAGGAAACCCATGAGATGAGCCACAGGTTTACCGTTATATGACAGCGGTTTACCATCCTGCCCTGTTAGGCTGGTGATGAATTGGTAGGCGTTCAGGAAGACATCGACAGCGACACGCTGACCGGATAAATCCCTCATATTGAGAGGCTCGATGACCGCCAGATCACGTAAGTTGCAGCCCATTCTTGCTATCCCCCTGCCGGTGTTGGTCCATGGTAACGGTCGAGGCATTTAGGGATGAAGCCCACCGCGACCCCCACAGAGGTGTGCGAGTGCAAGGTCTGACTCTGATAGGCAGCGGATGGCATCCTACTCTGTTCAGAGCCGAAATCAAAGCCTTGACAGGGCCAATTGAGGTGATTAACCCAAGAGTCGTCTACATCCCATTAACAGAGTCATCATTGGACCGGCTCTCTAGAGCGGCCCTGCTAGACGATGTAATCTCTAATTCGGCAAGATATTGGGTCTACTCCGAACCCTCTCAGGAGGATCTTTGCCGGAATATTGCAGAATGGGCGCAGAATCACCTCCCAGAGGGAAGCTTTGCAGTCAGGACGCGCAGACTGGGAGTGGGTATTCCTGGATTCTCTCGCAGCACCATAGACAGAGAAGTCGGAGCCCTTGTGTCGGGAGAATCGAGGACTGTTGATCTCGAGAATCCCGAGAACATCATTTCAGTAGTTATCTCCGGGCCTGAGGACGGCCCCATACACCGCGATGATGTCGGTCAGAACAGCCCAATTGTGGTCTGGGGTTTGAGCCATCGCGAATGGCAGCGTGAGAGTTACTCTGGTAGAGCCCCCACCGATCGCCCGTTCTTCCAACCAGTTTCACTAGACCCAAGACAGGCTAGGCTACTGATTTCGCTGGCCCATCGTCGTACATCTGAAACTAATACAGTGATTGATCCGTTCTGCGGCACAGGTGGAATAGTAATTGAAGCCGCTTTACAGGGAATAGAAACCCTTGCGAGTGACTTGGATCCACGCATGGTCGAAGGAACCATCGAGAACCTGTCCTCTTTTGGCGCCGATGCCACGGTAGAGGCATGTGATGTGTCCGAGATACATTCTCTGTGGGGGGATAAAACGGAGTGTGCATTCGTTTTCGACCCACCTTACGGACGCAGTTCATGGACCTCGGGGAAAGATATGGAACCGTTCTTCGATGCACTATCATCAGCCAGTAAGGTAGACCCTGAAGGCACCCTCAGCACAATGCTTCCTACCACTCCAGAAGCTTTGCAGGCCAGCCCCAGCGAAGATGTCGAAGTGATGGGCATTCCATGGAGTGAGCTTGAGCCACTAATTATCGAGAGAGGATGGAAACCTGTGCTCAGAATCCCTGTCAGAGTACATAGTAGCCTAGCGAGGATGGTAGTTGTATGCCATCCGGCGGATTGAAGACGGGGGGGCTATCGTCAACGGCTGGACTGTTGGTGTAGTCTGGATATCATCTGGCGCTTCGGACGCTAGGACACGGGTTCGAATCCTGTACAGTCCACCACTATATCACTCCCAGCGGCTGAGCTCATCTCCATCGACATCGCGCACAGAAATCCGTGACAGACCAGCTGAAACTAATTCAGTCTCGTTGAAGGTGACTCCGTGGTCGCCGGACAACTCGACTGACGAGCGGAATAGATGGGCTCTGTCGACAAGCCCCTCTTTGAGAAAACGCCTCCATGTGTCCGCCCCTCCCTCGACCATCACAGACTGGATATCTCGGTCTCCCAGCATATCGAGGATTCTTGACACTAAGATCTCACCATCATCGTCAGGCAAAACCACCCTCTCAACATGTGGGAGATCGCTAGTCTCGCCCGAGTCATTGCAGTGAATCAGCAATGTAGGAGCAGAAGAGTCCTGCATTAGGGTACAATCACTTGGAATTCTGCCATTCGGATCGATTACTACTCTCACAGGAGGCTCACGTGGCCCTATGTCCGGACCCCTAACGGTTAGTGAGGGGTTGTCACGAATCACCGTGTTGATACCAACAATAATCGCCATTGATTCGGAGCGCAATTGGTGTACCATATCCAAAGATGCCTCGGAAGTAAATCGCTCTGCCGCTTGCGACTGGTCACCATCTATCCTACCATGCGAATCAACAGCAGCCTTTAGCACCACAAACGGGCACTTACTCTCACACCAATGCATGAACTCTCGCATCTGCTCCCTGCACTCGTCCTCCAGAATACCTTCTCGCACATTGATTCCCGCTTCTCTCAAGGCACCGCTACCCCCTCCTCTCACGGTCGGATTAGGATCACCCGCTCCGATGACAACATGAGTCACCCCAGCCCACAGAAGGGCCTCAGTGCAAGGTGGAGTTCTGCCGAAGTGGTTGCAAGGCTCGAGGGTGATGTATGCAGTCGAGCCTTGTGGAGAGATTCCTTTGGCCTCGGAGTCAGCAATCGCCATCTGCTCAGCATGGAGTCCTCCGATATGGTCGTGCCAACCCTCAGCGATTACCTCTCCATCCTTGACTAGAACACAACCGACCATTGGATTAGGCATTACTCGCCCCCTGCCACGCTCAGCTAGGCGCAGAGCGCGTTGCATGAATTCCTCGTCAGACCCCATCTACAGCATGTGGAATCGCCCCTTACTCATCATTTCTTGTATTGGCAGGATTCAAGTTGAAAACCAGTCCTGAGAGCCACATGACCCGCATCGCGTGCATCCTCAATCCAAACGCCCGAGATGGCTTATCTCTCAAGCAGTGGGACGATTTTGAGCAGGCCCTCGTGAACTCCGGGTTCGATGTGGATCTGTACCAGACTGAGGCTCCCGGACATGCTATGGATATCGCTGAGGGATTGATTGAAGAAAATCACGAACTTGTGGTGGCTGTAGGTGGAGACGGAACCGTGCATGAGGTGGCATCTGGCCTGCGTGGTTCGAGCAAGGTCATGGGTATTCTTCCCATAGGAACGGGAAACGACTACGCCAGAGCGCACGGTATCCCCGTTCCAAAAGGAAAGAAGTTTCCAGGTTTGCAAGGCGCTGTCGATATCCTAGTCAGTGGAACGAATCGCAGGGTCGGCTCTCTAAGGATAGAGGGGCCCCCGGCACCTGATCATCCTTCCAAGGCAGCTCCTGTACCTCGAGCATGCAATGGAGAGCCCAAGACTCCTGGTAACCTAGTCCGCTGGAGCTTTCTTGAGTGCGACGGAGGAGTCACTTCGGTAATCAATCGAATGAAGGATGAGGGCCAGTTTAAGAGAATCCGAGGAGCCAGGAAGTATGATCTACTTGGCATCAAGGCAATCATCTCTTGGAAGAAGCAAAGAGGAAAACTCAGGATTGACGGAGATGAACCAATAGAAGTCGACCTCTCAGGTCTTTTCTGCATGAGCCAGTGCCAGACCTTCGGTGGAGGCTACAAGGTCGCCCCTGGGGCTAAACCCACTCAGGGCCACTGCTCGCTAGTCATGGCATGGGGTATGTCGAAACCGCAGATGCTGATGTTGATGGGTCCAGTGAAGAAGGGAAATCATATCGGGAAGTGGGGGATCACTATGCAGAGCGCAAAGAAGTTCGAAATCTCAACTTCTGACGATTCCCCCCTAATGATAGGCGTCGACGGCGAGGCCGTGGTAACCACTCCTGTCACCATGCAATACCACGATGACCAACTGACAGTTCGAGGAGCAGCTTCGATACCCAACGAGTAAGTGGTGCAGACGGCGCGGATAGTAGGGGCGAAGCCCCATAATCATAGTAATAGGCCACTCTTCGCACTTTGGCGAAGAGTTGCAGAGATTTTTCTGCTGGCCATGTACTGGCACCATTCGGTGCCTGATTTCAATATCTTCTGATTACCAGGTATCCAAGTCCGTTGCACTCACGGCATACGCCGTGGGTCCGCCGCCCAGTTCCATTGCAATCATCACATTCTTCATTTGTGTAACTCATTTGTATCACTTTTGTTCTCGAACTATCCGCGACCGCCTCCCCCATGACCGGACATTCCGGTCAGACAGGCTCGAACTCGGTTCGAGTACACCCGGTCCGGCTACTGCCCTTTTTAGTCCTGACTATGATTTTGGATAGTGGCGCAGACGGAGAGATTTGAACTCCCGAGTCACAAGGACACCGGATTTCAAATCCGGCGCTATACCAGGCTAAGCGACGTCTGCAGCATGTTTGCGAGACCGTAGTTGTCCATGAATCCTTTCGGACTCAAAGGCCGTAGTTACCGGGTCTGCACCAGTCAGGCAGACCAATTCCTGCATCTGGGTGGGTGAGTCCGATGAACAGCACCATGATGATGATGAAGAAGGCGGGAAACAGAGCTGTCAAAGTCAAAATCCCTGAATCATTCTCTCCCCATAGATGCATGAAGATGGCAGCTATCATGATGAACTTGGGTACTGCTATGATTGTCAGTATCCACAGGGTAATTTGTCTCTCTGTCATTCCGATCCCTTCTGCAGTCGGACCTAGATTCGCACCTACTGCAAGCACCTCGATTAGTGTGAGAATCATTAGACCGTAGAAGTTCATCCAGTATGCGTCTATTCCCATAATTTTGTGTGACATGTGATTACCTCAGTACAGATAGAAGAATGGGAACACCAGAACCCAGACCAAGTCGACGAAGTGCCAGTATAGTCCGAAATATTCTATCGACACAGCGCTCTGTGGATTATACGCCCCAGTCCAAGCCTTGAATGTGAGATATGCCAATCCGATGATACCAACCAGGACGTGCAAACCGTGTGTCCCCGTGGTGACATAGAACAGCGTCGCACTGACTTGGATGTTGGCTACCATATGGGCGCCCGTTGCCTCATCGACGTAGTCATGATGCTGGTAATGGTCATTGTTGATCAGATAACCCTCACTGTAGAGGGAATGAATTTCATGCTCGTGCAGTCCAATCAGATCGATTGCTGGCACATGGAAGCCGATGAACCACTCAATCATCTTCAGTGTCAGGAACAGAGATGCAAGGATTGTTGTCGCTCCCAGATATCGATACACTCGCTTTCTCCTGACTTCCTCGTCCACGCTACCAACAGGCTTGTGAGCCCATCGCAGAGCTTGAACGATGGTGAATGACGAGATGATTAGAGCGAATGTGTTAATCGCACCGGGAGCGATATGCCACCAACTGGATGCAATCAGGTGACTGGCCGGCTCGAAACAGGTCACAGCGACCCCATCCTGCCAACCATCAGGGTTAGTGACAGGGTCGAACAGACCTCTATTGAATACGGTGTCACACCTTGGGATGCCCTGTCTGTAGCGCATATAAGTCGAGAACAGGGAGCTGAAAATCATCATCTCAGACATTAGGAAGACCCACATTCCGACCTTTCTGATCTGGATGTTCTTGAACGGGACTCCTGCGGACATTGGCTCGTATGTTCCATCGAAGGACATGTCCTGTCTCCACCAGACAAACAGTCCGGCACCAATTACTGCTATTCCGACGATAACTAGAGGCAGGTACCACATGTCAAACTCGCTGAATGTGAAAAGACCTCCAAAGGTCATCAGGAAAATTCCGATTCCAATAGACATCACCAATGGGGACCATGAATTGTGCGGAGCACCGTGTCCCCAGTCATGAGGCCCCCATGGACTGGGATGATCATGATCGTGATAGTCGGCGCTCAATGCGAACCCCCCTCTGTTGTATCATCTTCCACCATCAGCCGGCGGAACATTTGCCCGAATACTCCCGGCTCATTGGCTACATGCTCATTGGCATCCTTGAGCTCTGGGAGGTTGTGAGGGTCGAAACTTGGCGTTGGTGGTGGGGATGTAGTCATCCACTCGAAGGACCAGCCACCCCATGGGTCGGCAGGAGCCTTTTCTCCCCTGACTAGCGTCTTGATCATGTTGTAGACCATAATCAGGTTACTAGCGAAGAACAGGAACGCCGATATCGAGATTAGCATATTCCAGTCCGCAGCCCACTCTGGCAGGGCGTTGAAGTCGTCAGTAGTGATGTAGTAAGTATGAGTTCTGCGAATCATTCCCACGACACCGAGTCTGTGCATAGGCCAGAACAGCGCATTGTAGGAGATGAATGCAGTAAGGAAGTGCAATACGCCCAGTCTCTCATCCAGCATTCTGCCGGTCATCTTGGGATACCAGTAGTATATCGCAGCGAAGAAGCCGAAGACAGTACCGCCGACTAGGACATAGTGGAAGTGGGCTACAACAAAGTAAGTCTCGTGTAGGTGTACATCCAAAGCCATGGATGGGAAGAACATCCCGGAGATTCCACCTAGGGTGAAGGTCACTAGGAAGCCCAGAGTCCACAGCGTATGTGTCCTGTAGACTAGAGATCCCCCATGCATCGTCTTGAGCCAATTGAAAATCTTGATTCCCGTTGGTACGGCTACTAACATTGTAGTCAGCATAGTAACGAAACGCAGTGTCGGTGACATTCCCGAGGTGAACATATGGTGCCCGTAGACGATGAAAGAGACAAGGCCGATTCCAGCCATAGCGTATACCATCGACTTGTAGCCGAAGATTGACCTTCTGGCACTAGTAGCGATTACCTCGGAGATTACTCCGAATGCAGGGACTATGACGACATATACCTCAGGGTGCCCGAAGTACCAGAACAAGTGACTCCACAGCAAAGGATCGCCTCCGGCTGCGACATCGTAGAATGCAGTACCGATTGTACGATCTAGGTAGACCTGAATTAGACCGACTCCGAATGCAGGGATGGAAAGGAACAGCATCAGGTTGGCGACCAGAATCGACCAAGTGAACAAGGGCATTTGGAACCAGCCCATACCCGGAGCTCGCATCACCGCCATCGTGGTTAGGAAGTTGATTCCAGTAAGTGTGGACGATGCTACCAGCATTAATTGTCCTGCAGCCCACATACTGACTCCTGAGTGAGTAGTCTCAGTTACGACATAAGGGGCGTATCCGGTCCAGCCTGTATCTGCACCTTGGCCACTAAACACCCCGGTGAAGATTAGCAGGGCGGCTACGGGCTGGAGCCAGAATGACATGGCGTTGAGGCGAGGGAATGCAAGGTCCGGGGCACCTATCTGGAGTGGTACAATCCAATTGGCGAAACCCGCAATCAGCGGCATCGCAGCTAGGAAAATCATCGTGGTACCATGCAGGGTGAAGAACTGGTTGTAGTAGTCCTGTGAGATGAAGTCGTTGCCAGGAACTGCCAGTTGCATCCTAATCATCAAAGCCATGATTCCTCCAACACCGAGGAAGAACAGGCCCTGAACGAAGTACAGGGTTCCAATCTTCTTGTGGTCAGTGCTGGTCAGCCACTCAGAAATCCAAGGTGCGAAGTTCTCCCAGTCGAAACTATCTGGATTCTTCCTGTAGAAGATGTACATGACGACTATCGACAGCATCACACCAGAGATTACAACCAGAGTTGCTAGTACCTTGAATGGGTCTACTTCAGGCAGAGGGGGATCTCCGAAGCCGAGAACTGTGACATCAGCACGATTCCACATGTCCCCACCTGAGCCGCCATTACCCTGATTCCCATTGACTGAGTTGACATGGAGAATGAAATCAACATTGACACCACTATCCGGAGCCGTCCATTGTAGGAACCATGTTCTCTGATCATTACCGGATTCAGTGTGAGCAACCTCATTCGTATTCTGTTCCCAAAGTTGGGCCGAGTCGTCTAAGGTAGCGAATGTACCATCACTGGCCCAGAGGTTGAATCCTCCCAGATTCATGTTTCCGTCAGTGCTGGGGCCACCCGAGAATGAGACCGTCACATTGTATGTCTCTGAGACATTGTACGAATCTGGTAGTCCTGAGATTGACGCCTCCACCGAAGAACTTGGCAGAGTTCCATGGCAAGTACAACCAGCTCTTTGAATATCTGCTCCTCCCATTCCACCAGGAAGCGAAGTGACAGTGGGGACCACCAGCACTGCCATTGCGAGCATAGCCACCAAGGCAATTTTTCGTGGAGCCGAATTCTTACTCATATAATCACTCCACAGTAATTTGTGCTATCATGTATGCGTGGTTATCTCCGCAGTACTCTGCGCACAGCATCAGGAACGAAGTCTCCCCTACTGCAGGCATCCATAGAAAGGTCACCTGCCCGGGAACGATATCCTCCATCATCCCGAAGTCTGGGTTCTTGACAGCATGTGTGACATCAATAGAAGTCATCGTAGCGAGGTATGTCTCGCCAGCCTTCAGCATGAGGTGAGGCTTGAGTTCACCTTCAACTGCGGCATAGTCTATTGAGCACAACTCGTCCACTAAATCGTAACAGTCGAACTCCCAGAACCACTGCTGACCCTCTATGCCAATATCGTGGTAGCAGTCCGATCTGACATATCCGCTTGGATCAATGTAATTATTCGAGGACTCACCGTTTTCACACTCGCTACCATGGTAGCCATCGGGGCCAGTCTGACTCCAGACTGCATCCAAAGGAGCCCATGAGATGTAGGTTAGCCAGACAATGAGAATGAAGGGTATAACAGTCCAAGTCACTTCCAACTTCAGGTTGTCGTATTCCTTAGGGAATACACCCACCTCAATCTTGTCTATGTTCGGGCTTTCCCCTTCCTCTGAACGATAGAAGTAGGAGTGGTGATAGAGCCATCCGAAGGAGATGGCACCGACTACAAGTGACCAGAACATGTAGTCATCCCAGATGGCATCGAATAGAGGAGTAATGCCAGCCATCCCAATCCCCTGATGTAATGCGCACGAAACCCCCTCATAAGTATCGCGGATTCGACATCTAGATGGCCCTAACTAGATGGTCAATGGACGACTTCAAGAGAACATCCCCACGAGGCCTAAACGCATGACAACCGAATCACTTCAGAATCGAAGCACGTCGACAATGAGATAGGTGCCTGAGATGTCTGAGAGAGAAGGGCTGAAAGATTGGGCCGATGGCCGTGCTCGCCGAGCAGGTCCGCCCGACCGCGAGATTCGTTTCCGAACCGCTGCCAAGGCCATCGCGGCGAGCATCAAAAGAAACCGTTCTGGAGAAGGCAAACCTGACTGCCCGATACTTGTCGAGGGGATGAGGGATGAGAACGCGCTCAGAAAACTTGGATTCACGGGCGTTGTAGAGCGCGTTAACAGAGGGTGGGACAGATCGAGATTGATAGCATATCTGTACGATACCTATGGGACCAGAAATCTCGTTGACAAGGGTCCTGCCCTCATCCTGCTGATGGACTGGGACAGAACCGGAGGGAGACTACAGGCTGCGTTGAGGGACCGTTTGATGGCACTCGACATGCCAGTTGATGAGGAACTTAGGACAGTTCTTCTGAAAGTAATGAAACCAGAGGCCAAGACAATAGAGGCACTAGCTCCACATTCGAGAAATCTAACCCCTCTGATTGAGGAATTCCTAGATTAACAGTATATTCATTCGGGTAGGACAGTTGAACTCTCCTTGACCGTGTTGAGAACAAGATGAGTTACCGAACTCTCTACACCATCTATTGAGATTACATTCTTCGACAAGTCATCGAGATCTCTCCTATCGCGAGCCCTAGCGATAATCATCGAGTCGAATTCACCGGTCACATCATACGCACCGTAGACGCGATTATCCTTGGCAATCTTCTCTTGAATCTCAATCAGTCGACCCTTCTGGATGCGCAAGCCGATGACCACCGTCAACTCCCAGCCAGATAGTTCTGGGTCCAACTGCACACTGTAGCCGCGAATTACCCCCGAGCCCTCTAGCCTACGCACTCGGTTGCTCACAGTCCCCAGTGAAACCCCCGCCCGCTCAGCTATGCTACGCATCGATGCGCGAGCATCGCTCTGCAGCACTGAGATGATTCGTCGGTCGGTCTCGTCGAGCATCATTCCACCGGGAGCAGAGTATTTCGACAGCAGGCTATTGAACATATGCTACGACTTTGACCACAGTCGTGACAGAGCGTTCAATCCCCGACGCTATTCTTCCTCTACGCTGTTGGATTGCAAATCTCTCTGCATGCAGAGAATCCGACGTTCGGGTTCGCCCAACATAAGGCTCAAGCGAGTCCCCATCCATACAGGGATGCAGTCGCCATTGTCACTGTCAATCAGAATCCGGCCCCCGACAGATCCCTCCAATCCAGACTCAGGAATGATTGCCTCGCCATCAGTCAGCAACTCGTCAATCAGCCCGGAATCAACCACTGTCGATACCTCCGGTAACTCTGGGCCAAGTCTTCGCGCCGCGCCGGCTACGATACGATCGAATGCACCCTTTCTCAGAAGTGCCGCCCTCTGTCCAAGGTGTATCACGCGTAGAGGCCTCCATCTACCTCCTGGGATTCTTACACGACCCCTTTTCCTGCTGCGCTCGGACTTCCATAGTGCCCCTGCCTCCCGAGTAGAGATGAGAATCCTCTTGCCTCTGCACCACAGGCCTTCAGGTAGTGAGCCCCACTGATTCTTCAATATCTCAGCAAGATCTTCAGAGAGCGGCTGAGGTGAGTCTTGAGGATCGGGGCGGACTTCGTTAGGTGTGAGTGAGTGTTCAGTTGTGAATTTCTCAGTTTGAGATTCAGTAGAGCGTTCCAGCACGGCTAGAAAGAAGCCTCCTGCGTCCACACGGTCGTTCCAAACACGCATGCATCGAGGAAGTGCGGAGAAAATCCGCTCCTCTGTGGGAGACGCCATGGAATCCGAGAATACCTCATCGCTGGGATGACCATCATCTCCCAGTACGGGCCAGTCCGACCTTCCGGCCTCGCCCGGAACATTGGGCAACAACTCGGATACATCGAGCAACTCTAAGTCGTCATGATTGCGCAGTATCTCAGCGACCACAGCCTCGTCTTCGACGGGGTCGAGCGAGCAGGTTGCGTACACAATGCGGCCCCCGGACCTAGTTACAGCTACCGCTCTGGAAAGTAAATCTACTTGCAAATCATGCAGAGACCTACCTCCTGATGGTAGCCATTTACCCCAAACTTCGGGATTTTTTCTAGTGGTACCTGAACCGGTGCAAGGCGCATCGACTAGGACTCTGTCGAACCCTGACTCGGGCACCATTGGCATGTGCCGACCATCGTGGTTGACGATCGCGATACATTGTGAGCCATGCCGGTGAGTGTTGCTGACCAGCATATTGACTCGTGAATTGACCACCTCGTTTCCGAGAACAAGCCCACTATCTCCCAAACACTCTGCAATCTGCGTGGTCTTGGATCCTGGAGAGGCACACATGTCCAATACAAGGTCTCCCGGTCTGGCATCTAGAGCCAGCACTGGGAGCATAGAGACAGCTTCCTGTCTAGTCAGGCGACCAGTCTCATGGAGGGCCTTCAAAACCTCTCTCGTCTCACCCTCAGCACCCCCTCGCTTGAACGGCAGTGTCCAGGCGCTGCCCGGGCCTGTGAACCATGGAATCCTGACCGATCCAATGCCCTCCAACCAATTCTCAGTCCAATCACTATCCGCTCTCAGAGGATTCACCCGAACCGTCTCGGCCAGCCGCTCAAACGATCCCTCAAGCCAAGAGTTCGCATCACTCCTCCAGCTAGATACGGCCTTGAGCAAGATGCTATCACGCGCCATCTCGCTCCAAGAAACCTCACTGCCCATGCAGTCGCGGCGGTAGCAGCAGACATCAACTGCACGACGGTTCGGTGAAAAGAACAGGGCTCATGATTGCTCTTTAGTTGCGAACATTACCGTAAACGGTTAAACCTCCAGCGAGACGCTGCGGGTTTGCGGCGGTGCCGCATGGGATGCACATGACAGGACTTAGGAGAAGAATTTCGAATAGAATGCAGGAACCCACCACGACCGATTTGAGTGGGGCTACACGGAAGTTGGTGGAATTAGTAGAGAGAGCACGTGCCGTAGGGAGGGAGCAGGGCCCCCTAGTACCGGTCGAAGCTCTAGTTACGATTGAGAGAGACAATTGGATTTGGCAGATTGTCGATCGAGAAGTTCTGGATAGTCTGAGCCACCGATTGGTGTTTGAGGGTGCCAATGGTCGCAGAAGAGAGATTCTCATGACGGCCTGTATAGATACGGCGATGAGTGCTGCTTCGAAGATAGTAGACCTAGATGAGGGATGCGTCCTAATCGAGACATTGGACCCCTGAGGGGGCCAATTCGCCGCTCGTGGAATTGAAATAGTGTAGGTAGGTGCGACGCCCGATGGCCAAGGAGAAGAAGGGCAGCGGCATCCAGCAGGCAGCCGGTCTAATCAGATACTTCGATGAGGAGTCTGAGGACGCTATCCAAATCTCGAAGGGTTCCATCTACTTCGCCTGCATATCATTCAGCGTGGTCGTATACCTCGCTCAGCACGGCGTTTGGTCCTGGATGTGGGCCACTCTGGGACTTTGATTACTCCTCTTCGGAGAGATCCACCAACGGAACCTCGTCTAGTAGATACTCGGTAGCAAGTGCCTCAGATGAGCGAACTTCGGTACTGGGATCGGCCTCGACGATTGCGCTGTATGCTCTTCCTAGAGCTCGCTCGACCGCTGGTGCATTCCTGTCGGCTAGAGCCATCCTAGCCTCATCCAGTGCCTCTTCGGCGGAATCCAGAATCCCTTCTACCGAATCATCAGTTCCTCTGAGCCGCCTCAACGAGTCCTCGATTTCACCAATATCCTCACCCATATCCCCACTTGCACGTGAAACCAATTCTTCCCAAGCGACTCTGTGTTCGGCCAATTGGGACCCAGTTACCGACTCGAACTTACTCACCCTAGCCGGCTCCCATGGGTTGTGTCCCAATGAGGCCACGATATCGTGCACACACCGAGCCCTCAATCCGTAAGGCCCTCTTAGCTCAATTCGATTCATGAAACAGGTCTTGAACAGGCCAAAGCCCCAGTAGGATGTACTCGTGATAACCATTGAGAGCTCGTTAGCCCTCGATACTAGCACCCATCGTTGCTCATCGAATGCAGGCATCTCCTCGAAGCGAGGAGGGTCATGGGGCCCTAGAGCTCTCAGAGCCGCCTGTGCAATATCTCCGAGGTACACCTTCCCACCCGAATCGGGCCAATTCAGAGGCCTGAGCCGATTTTCCTCGTCTATCGACATCTGGGGCTTGCCATCTCTGACCTGAGCATACAGAATTGTCCGACTCGGGTCAGACCCAACCTCGGGAGCCTCGGCATCCATGCTGCGGTGCGGGCGCGTGATGGATTGAACATTGCGCGCCCGTGGTAATCGCTAAGTTCCTCCAAACCGAGCGCCTACTGTGCCTCGTAGGAAGTACGGCAAGTTGCAGAAGACCGTGGAGTCGCCTCCTTCAGACAACTGCAGCAGATGTAGGTCGGGCAAACACTGTCCTATACCTACTCATCCTGGGTACACGATTCCAGCAGAGCGTGAGTGGCAGGGCCCGGAGTCAGTAGATAAGCGCCACAACAAGAAAAACCCAGCTAAGAAGTAACTAAGGAACTCGCTGGAACTGCTCGGGAGCCTTGGAAACTGGCTCCTCGGTGATTGGCTCCTCTTCGGGAAGCCCAACAATCTCGTTCTGGGCGCGATGGTAAATCTCCCTGAGTGTCTGGTCGCCTATTTCGAGATAGACTCTGGTTGTGGCAATGCTAGCATGACCGAGAAGCCTCTGGATAGTCACTAGGTCGGCTCCGCGCTCCAACAGCCCGGTAGCAAAGGTGTGACGTAGAGTGTGCGGGCTAAGCCTCGAGCGTGGAATGTCGGCTGCATCGGCCAACCTGTCAATCAACTTCTGCACCGAACGAGGATTAATCCTGCGTCCACGGCTTGAGAGCAGGAGCGAACGCTTCTCCTCATCGTCATGACAGGTTTCAGCACGCGTGTTTCTGATTGGCATCCATGCCCCGACCGCATCTACGGTGGCTTGGGTAAAAAGCACGGTTCTATCCTTCTCGCCCTTGCCGCCGATGACTAGAGCGGACTTATCTTCCAAGTCCATGTCATCAAGATCCAATCCACATAGTTCTGAAACTCTGAGTCCAGTATCGAGTAGAATGGTGACTATCGGCTGAGTCAAAGGATCTTCGGAGCGAGTTGATGCGGCGCGAACTCTACCAAGCTCGTTTCGACCCAGAGTGCGAGGTAGTGATTTGCTGCGATTAGGTCTCTGAATCCAGTCGGGAACCATGTGTCCAATCCAGTGCAGGAGATGTGAGGCTGCAGCCATTCTCGCGTTGATTGTGGCTGGCTTCAGATCTCCTATACTATTGAGCCATGAGTCAAATCTCCCCTTGTTAGGGTCGATTCTACTGTGAATCTTCAGTACACTGAGTGACTGAGCCTGCTCCCAGTCGAGAGCCTCTTCGCCTGGCATAGATGTCGTGCTCAGAGTACGGGCTGCAACAGTATAGGCTCTGATCGTATGAACGCTCTTTTTCTCAGTCTTCAGCCTCTGCACCCAGCATTCGAACCAAGGTAACTCGGATAGACCCTGTAGTCGCGAGGGAAGGGATGCTCCTTCGTCGAGTCCTAGTCCAGACAGTCTGGACCCGAGCCTGCCGCCCATGGCAGCTCTCATCCAAACATTCGATTTCGCCCCTGAATCCTCTGTCATTTCTCGCCTCTGGCCAATGAAGGCCGTGCATCCCTGTCCCTACGGACAGGTCCAAGTCTCCCTATTCAGACTTGAATGCTTCTCTTCTACAGGACCGGGCGGAGCCCGTTTTAGAACAGGCCCTAGAGTGCCGTCAGTCCCGAGCCTTGGAAGACTCTCTGTGCATCTCAGTTACATCTTCACTAGATGGAATTCCAGACTCGGCTTGAGACTCCTCGAGTCTGCGGTTAAGCAGCTTGGCAACCTCACCTGCCACCAGACCCTCTCCCACAACAGATTCGATTCCTTCGAGACCTGGACTTGAGTTCACCTCAAGGACTAACGGTCCATTGCTAGATTCGAGCATATCGACACCAGCCAGATCAAGCCCGAGTTTGGATGCCGCGGTGCATGCAATCTCCTCGAATCGGGGACTAATATCCACGGATTCGACACTGCCTCCCAAGTGGAAGTTAGATCTGAATTCCGAACCATGCGCCCTTCTGCGCATCGCTGCTACAACCTTGCCGCCTACGACCAGTGCTCTGATATCCTTCCCATGGGATTCCTGAATGTACTCCTGAACCAGCGGGCGCATATCGCGCTCGAGCATTTGGTAGACCAACTGTCTGGCCTGCTGCTCAGTGTGAGCTAGGAATACACCAGAGCCATGAGTCCCCTCATTGCTCTTGATGACACATGGTGTTCCTCCGACTTGGTTGACAGCCCGGATAGTATCCTCCCATGCCCCTACATTTGCAGTGATGGGAACGGGAACATCAGCCTCGGTCATCAACTGGCATGCCACGAGTTTGTCACGGCTCCTAGCAATACCAGAACTGGAGTTGATTACAATCACACCCATCCGCTCGAACTGCCTGACGACATGCACACCTCTGCGAGTAATCGAGTGACCGATTCTTGGAATAACCGCCTCACATTCGAGCGGCCAGCCCTTGTAGTAGATTCTGCCACCCTCGTCATCGACCAGTACAGTGAGTTTGAGTGGGTCGATAATTCGGACCGCCCAACCCGCTTCCTCAGCAGCCCTAGCCAACTGCTTGGTGCTGTACAGCCCGGGCCCCCTCGAGAGTATCACTAGGCGCGGGTCCATGTTACCCGCCGCCCTAGTTTCCCTCTTGAGACCTTTCATCGGGAATCACCAACATATCGGCGAGTGCCCGTCCTGCAAGGCAGGACGCCGAAGGGGTTGAAAGCCTCCTGTATTCGCTGCTGACGAGTAGAATGTCAACTGAGAGCGAGCCTGAGCGGGACGAACTGTCCTCGATGAAGGTCAGCGAACTGCGTCAGATGTGTAGCGACCGAGGACTTCTGGTATCGGGTAAGAAGGATGTCTTGATCAATAGGCTACTGGGATCTGAGGAGCCCGAGGTAGATGCAGCAGAAGAGTCCAGCCCAGAATCTGAGAATATCGATCATGCCATCGATAAGATGCTGGCGAGAGTCAGAGGCGAGGAGTCTGAAGAGGAGCCTGAGGCCGAAGAGGAGCCTGAGGAGGTTACAGAGCCCGAATCTATCGAGGCTGAGATTATTGAGGCTGAGATTATTGAGACTCAACCCGAACCAGAGCCTGAGCTCGAACCAGAGCCTGAGCCCGAGGATGATCCAGAGGACGACCCGTGGTTCTCCGGAGTGATTGCTAGTGAGGACTCAGATTTAGTGCTGGACGAGGAAGACGATGAGGATGAACCATCAGTTGTAATCAACCTGCCATCGATAGCTGGCCTGAAGGAGAACTGGCAGATTGCAGCATCAGTAGGCGTGGTAGTCCTGCTGGTTGGAGCCGCTGCGGTATTTTTGATTCAGCCCGACCCCGCATTCTCAGCCCGACCCCTGCGCTATGGCGACCACATGGACTTCACAGTCAGCGGAACAACAGTCGCTGTAACCGGTGAAGAAATGGTCGGCTACATTAGAGATTCAACCTCACCGACGCTGGATGATGTCTGCTCTGAACTAAGTGCCACAGTATCAGGAGGCACCGGCTCGGTAACCCTGCGAAAAGGAGACTCGAGTGAGATATTCCATCCGATGGATTCTGATTTCGAAGGAACTGTGATGGCGCTTGATGCATATGGCAGGCAACGGCTAACTGTGGAGCAAACTTTGACTCACGACCTCTCTGTAGATTTGGAAGGCAAGGTAAGGAATGGTGAGGACTGTACGAGTACTGGATGGATTAGGGAGGATAATACCCTAGTCTCCAACTCTATGTCGTGGAGAGACATCACCACTCGCTCAACAGTTAGAACTGACACCCAACTCAACCTAGTCGACTCAGATGGCTCTCTAACATCAGCAAGAGCAGTCGTATTCGGAGCTGGCGAGCTGGGCTCAGTAGGTGACCTCGCATCCCTACTACTCTTCCCACTGACTCCAATAGAGTTGTACGCGTTCTTCGGAGACACCGTGCTGACCAAGGGACTGTCCTCGAACGATGACATCACATGGGACTCTGACTGGAGATGGTCGGTAGGCAGCGAGATTAACACCGATGACCATGGCTTGGTGACCCAGGTCTCAATCTTCCACTACGAAATTGGCAGGTGCTTGGGTCATGCCCAGATTGACATTCTAGTAAAGAGCGGTAATCCGTGGCCGGTAAAGCAAGAGGTTGACATCGTAATCGACAAGACACTGGAGGGATCTAACTGCAACTTTGTCGGATCGAGCCTGAATGAGGTCCTGCCTGACGGCAGAATCACTATCGTAGCCACTATCACAGAGACCGCCTCAAACTCAGGCTCTCAGAGCGCTCAGTGGGGCTCATCGTACGCCGGTAGCCCGGGCAGCGGTGAAGATGTCCCTGGTGGACAAACACAGTGGGGCTACGCGATGCCGGACCACTCAGATCAGAGAGACTTCGATTTGGAGGCAGCAGTGGACTGTCTGCTAGCAAATCATAGCACTACGGATGCGGCAGTCGCTCTCGAGACAGGCGGATATGTCTGGCAGGCTGCCTATACGACAGACGAGTGGAACCTCTCTTGGGTCAGGGATGACGACAGTGCTGGTTGGATTATCCTAGGGGCTAGAGACTCAGGTTGTAACCTGGTTGACCAAGACGACTATGACGAGGGAACAACGGTCTGGAGCAGGGATGCAATCCCTGATACTCTGAGCCTCGAGAAGTTGGAGCAGAGAGTACTCACAGAGTCGAGATATCCGGACCTCGAGCAGCACATTTCCTCCTCTTCTTCATCCATGTGGGATGAATCGGTCAGTTACGGATACAGGCTGAGCGTCAGTGAGGCCAACGAGGTTCTGGACTCGCTGGTCGGTGATGCAGGCGACGGCCAAGTCAATGTGGCAGGTTCTCGAACCTGGCAGGAATCAGGAAGAGAGCATACTGTCAGTTTCGCGATGAATGCAGAGAGCTCTAGGATGGTCGCTTGGTACCATACCTCGCTTCCAGCATGATGCCCTCCAATCGCAATGTGAGAACCCGAATCAGGCGTCACCTTCAACAGCCGCTCGAGCGCCGCAGGCGCTCGTATGGTCTCACAAGACGAGGACAATCTGCCTGAGGTGAACAGCGCACCTCTGATTGTCGATGCAGAGTTTTCCGAGGTCGAAGATGTCGAGACAGCACCTCCTCTTGATGCAGTCGAGGAGATTAGTGCAGCTAGGGTACGCAGACCCCTTGATCTGCCAGCCGCTCAACCTACTCCCGAAGGCCGGGCCAGAGTTGTGACCGTAATCAATCAGAAGGGAGGAGTGGGCAAGACCACCACCGTGATCAATGTCGCAGCCCAACTGGCTCTGCGAGGCCACAAGGTACTGGTCGTGGACTCAGACTCGCAGGGCAATTGCGCTACTGGACTTGGAGTGGACAAGAGCAAGGTCAGAGCGACTACAAGAGACCTCATCCTCAACCCTGAGTCGGCTGTTCAGGCGAGGCATGCAACAGCCGTTGACGGAGTCCACATGATAGTGGGCGACAAGTCACTAATCGGCCTTGAACAGGAGATGCTCAGACAACTTGGTAGGGAGCACAGAATGACCGAAGCACTCGAGCCTCTAATGACCCATTACGACATCATCATTATCGACACTCCTCCTACCTTAGGGTTAGTCACAATCAACGCACTGGTAGCCAGTGATGGAATCCTAATCCCGGTTCAGACCGAGTACTTCGCACTCGAGGGTCTAGCCCTACTGGCGGGCACAATCAGAGAAGTTCGAGGACTGCTCAACCCGCGTCTCGGGGTCGACGGAGTTCTTCTGACGATGCACGCTCCGACCCTGCTCAACCAGCAGGTCGCGAGTGAGGTTAGGGAGGCCTTCCCGGAGTTGGTTGTAGAGCCCGCTATCAGGCGCAACATCAAGCTCGCCGAGGCACCCAGTCACGGCATCCCGATACACCTGCACGAGCCACGCAGTCCGGGTGGTCAGGATTACCAAGCTATGGCAACTGTGTTAGAGCGCCGGTGGGACCTAGTGTAGAATGCAGGAGCGACTGGATGCCTCTGATGCCCCTAGGGCAGCTGTACTCTGGATGATTTTCGGCAGTTTCTGTTTCGGTACAATGAACGCACTTGTCAAGTGGACCAGCATGCATGCTGATGTCTGGATGATTATCATGGTCCGCTCGTCAGTAATCGCCTTCGCAGTGGCCGCTTTTGCAGCCAGCCGCGGTATCACTCTGAGAGTCAACAACCGCAAGACCATGTTCCTACGATGCGCGGTCGGTTTGACGGCCATGATCCTCTACTTCACTGCCTTAGGAAGGATTCCGATTGGACAAGCAGTGACTCTGCAGTACACAGCCCCGCTGTTTGTGGCATTGCTTTCTGGCAAGGTGCTTGCAGAGAAGGTTTCAGCAGGAGTGGCCCTGTTGGTCCTCACAGCCTTCGCTGGAATCGTCCTCATCGTCTCTCCTGAATTGGGTACAGTCGACCCGGATGCTCTACTCGCTTTGGGCTCCGGTTTCTTCGCTGCGTTCGCTTACATGTATGTGCGAGAGCTGCGCACAACTGATTCTCCAACTTCCGTCGTATTCTGGTTTGCAATTGCCAGTGTAGCAGGAAGCATAGTACAAGCCGCACCAGACCTATTTTCCTTGGATACCAAGACTCTAGCCGCTCTAGTCGGAATTGGCATTGGTGCAGGGGGAGGCCAGGTCGGAATCACCATGGCATATCAGAAAGCCAATGCAGCCTGGGTTAGCGCATTTTCCTATCTCACTGTCATAGTGGCGGTGTTCTACGGATTCATTATCTTCGGAGAGACCCTTAGCACCGCTGACTGGATAGGCGGGATACTGGTTGTGGGATCTGGTGTAGCATTGGTATTCATGGTGCCACCCGAGGTCGAGAAGACCAGTCAACACTAGGGGTGAATGAATGAGGGCGGTTTTGGGAAGTGGAGGAATAGGTACTGAAGAGCGCAGGCAGGTGTATAGTGTCCTGATGTCCGAGAACTTCGCTGAGTGCCAGAGCGTTTTGTTCGTACCATTCGCATCCAACGACTATGATGGATACACCGCACGCATGCGCGAGTTCGCAGGCGATGCTGGATACGAGTTGGTTGGCCTGCATGAGTGCGATGATCCACTATCTGCAATACAAGAGATGGAAGGAATCTATGTGGGCGGTGGCAATACCTGGCTTTTGGTCAGCAAGCTGCATGAGTTGGGACTGATTGATGCGGTGCGTGAAGCTGTTCTCGAGCGTGGAGTACCCTATGCGGGAGTGAGTGCTGGAGCCAATGTGGCATGCCCGAGTATGCAGACCACCAACGATATGGCAGTCAAGATGGTACCCTCCTTCGAGACCTTCGGAGTAGTTCCGTTCCAGATTAACCCGCACTACCATCCCGGTGGAATCTGGTACCGCGAGAGTGAAGACGGGGATTTCATCCAGCACTTCGGAGAGACTAGGGCGAGGAGAGTGAAAGAGTTCCATGAGACTCACGACACTCCTGTTATTGGAATGTATGAGGGATCTTTCCTCAGGTGCAGGGACAATCGCTACGAGTTACTGGGCAACAAGGCCGTAGTGATACGAAAGGGAGAGGAGCCTGTGACTCATGAGCCGGGAGTAGCACTGGATGGAGAACTGAAACTCATCTAGTTGCTTCTTTGTCTGAGAGCCTCTGCTGCGACTACTGCCATAGGAGCCTGGAGATTGTACGAGGGGACGAACCCAGCCATCGGTACACGAACCACCGAGTCCGATGCGTTGAGAATGGAGTCAGGAATTCCATCCCGCTCACCACCCACCACCAGCATGACATCACCAGTTAGATCCTCTTCCCATGGCCCCTTGTCGCCAGTATCCTCGAGTGAGATCACCCTAAACCCAGCCGCGCGAGCCTTGGCGACTATCTCATCTCCATCCACCCAGTGAACTGGCATGAACCGGTGAGCCTTCATCGAGGCCCGAAAAGCAGCCTTTCGCTCATCATGATTGAGATCTCCATCAACGAATACCGCATCAGATCCACTGACCTCTGCAGTTCGGATAGTGAAACCGATGTTGACAGGATAGCGCGCACCCGCCAGAAGCCACACCAGTCCTCCGGCTGAGAAAACCTCCTCGACACTCGCATCTGGTTTTCTTCCAACCAGTGCGAGAATCCCCGGTGGCTCATCACCATCATTACGCCGAGCCATCCTCCACAGGTCACTCTTGGAACCCTCAATGACTGGGATACCTTTGCTCTCAGCAAGCTCGCGAAGCCGTACAATCTCTGTGTCTTCCGATTCTCTGAGGGCCAAGATTAGAGTGACATCCTCAGAGTTCAGAGAGGCTGCGACCTCCTCGATACCGCACCTCTGCATTTCAATCATCCAAATCTAGAACCTTGAGGCCAGTCGAATGAATATGAAACATCATCCCATGATATCCCCAACTGATGTACTTCGGTTTACCACTACCCTTCATTTGGAGGTGTAGTAGCTTCTTTCCATCCACCATACACCATAGGGTGGAGCCATTTGGTGCCACTTCCCACTTGGATCTGAGATACAATTCTCTAAGCTTCTCCATCGGATAATACTCAACAGAGTCAACATCATCTTTCGACCAAGCCCAAGCAAGAGTGTCAACGCGTCCATTCCAGTCTCGATAGCCCCTCTCAAAGAGTAATCTGAACATCTCGCGATGTTGAGAATTAAGCCATTGTAAAGCCTCAGATGTAATATTTTTAGGAATGTTTGGGGCCAAAATTCTCTGTCTACGAATCTCACTATTTTCATCTAGAGAATCAATTTCCACGCCAAAGTTCTTGCAAAGCCGATACAATTCATCCAGATCCGGCTGTCCGAAGAACAGTCCGATAAATCCCCGAACATTTCGTGGAACATCGTAACTGCTCAAGAACGAATTAGGTGTCGTAAGGAAAAGTTGAGTATTGATTCCAGAGGGATTCTTCACACTGATTCTTCCGTGTTTACAACTGTAAGGAGCACCATCGATGTCTATCTTGGTCCGATTTCCACCGTCGACTGACTCTGGAGGAAGGTCTAGATTCATCGCCACTTCATTCTCAAATCGATGACCACCTAGCTTTCCAGCGCGACCGCCAGCAACACGACGAGGATTCACATCTAATACAACAATCACATAGACATAAGCGATTGGGTGTCATTGAGGTGTGACATTCTCCCATCTACTTTCATTATGTGTCGTACAATCCTTGCCATAGCCAGAGGCGGAATAGACTCCCCAATGACTTGTCGAACCAGCTTTGGCGTGAATTCTCCATCGTAGAATTCACTGTTATCCTCACGCTTACTGGTGAATTGGTAGTGCCCATCCCATGGGTACTCTGTACCAGGATGCTCTTGTAGCGTACTCAGGAGGAGTATCTCACGCACTGATAGTACCCTATTCTGCTCAGGGTGCCCTTTCATATCGCTAGAAATCACGCCACTGTTCTGCGTAATCGTGCTTGCAGGAGAATCCCACTTCAGCCTGCGGTAACTGGTCTTGAAACCACGAATCAAACGCATTGCACCGTCCTCACCTCTCTTCTGTGGTCGCGGTAGTGTAGACTCACAACTTCCACAAGAGACCGATGATTTCTCACTCTCCACCGACCCACAATCTGGACATGTCATGTTGTTGAATGCCGTCTCTCCTTCTGGAGTATGTTCCATCCAGAAGTAGTGGTTCTCGTTCCATTGAGGGATCTGGTGGTAAGAGTCTGTTTCATCCACTAACTTGTCTCGAGAATCTAGTCTTGGCATGTGCCCTATTGCCTCTCTCATCGTGACATGTGCTGGTTGATCTTCACCTCCATGAGTGACAGCAGGGTGCAATTCTGTTGCAGAGGTGTGAAAGACGGTTCCGGGAGGCGTGCTTTCGACGATGTGAGAGAGCCTGCAACCTACTGTAATCAGGCGTTGCCTATGGTGGGGCACTCCTAGGTCTCTGAAATCAATAATTGAACTGCGGATGGTGTATCCTAGGGGATGCAGCCTTCTGGCTAGAAGGTCAAGGATGTTCTCTGGTTCACCATCCTCGTTCGTTATGACAGTGTTCTCCATCCTCCTGACATTCTCGAGAATAAACCAGTCTGGTTGCAGATTCTCTACAATCCTGACTCCTGGAATTACCAGTCTGTTCCGCTCATCTTCAGCTGGTCTCCTTCCTTCCCTGATGGCGGTACTAATCCTGCCTGCACCGTTGGAAGACATTCCCTGACAGGGAGGAGAGAGCACGACTAGCCAAGGCCTACGCCCGTCTAGAGACTCTAGTGAGTGCTGACAGATTTCTCCCGCCATTTCCCAGATGTCTCCTTGGAAGACTCTGGTATCAGGGTAGTTGTGGCGTATCAGTCCGGCCCTATCAGGTACAATCTCACAAGCAGAGATTACTGGAACACCACAGCCGCGTTCTATGCCAAGATCTCCTATCCCTCCTCCCGAGAAGGTGGATATCGAGGCTAGTGCGGTATCTTCTCCTAGTGTTTCGAACTCCACGAATCCCTCTCGAAATCACGGTCTATAAACAGCACGTTGACCCCTTTCAGAACCTGAAAGTGACTCATTCGAATATCTCTGAGACTTCGTCCAAGCTCTTACGATTGAGATCAGGAACCTTGGCATCATCTGCAGGATATCCCACAGGCATCAGCAGCATTGCATGCTCGTGGTCGGGCCGACCTAGTATCTCTCTTAGGAAACCCATCGGCGAGGGTGTGTGAGTGAGTGTGGTCAGACCCATGTTGTGGATTGCTGCGATGAACAAACCGCTTGCAATTCCGCATGACTCCTGAGAGTAGTATGTGGGGGCCATCTCACCACTAGGTCGCTGCCTCTGAGACTGCCTGAAAACTACCACTATCCAAGGAGCATCAGTGATGTGATCTTTGACATGGTCTGTCCCCAAAGGAGACAGGACCTCTTCCCAAGCCTCTGGAATCCGCTCTTCGTAGAATGTCTTCTCCTCTGATTCAGCAG
>Ga0209034_10000280_pt1 | contig 25501 bp, 21 predicted proteins | sample MarorgKNORR_S2LV_2_FD_188219 | JGI IMG/M metagenome (GOLD analysis project Ga0209034, IMG submission 188219) | Marine microbial communities from the Southern Atlantic Ocean, analyzing organic carbon cycling - 250m_A/KNORR_S2/LV (SPAdes) (version 2) | ecosystem: Environmental > Aquatic > Marine... | reverse complement strand
TGGTCATATACGGTGCTTGGAAACTCACCTCTCAAAAAGAATCAGCTGTAAATGTCTATCTGGAGACTGACTTTACAGTGGCGCCTGATGGCATTGTAGGTTTCCCATCTTGGAATGCATCAACCGCTAAGGAACTTATAGAAGGTCCAGATTTTGCAGAAATAAAAATAAATGGAGGAGGGCTTCTTGTCCTACCGCCACAGGCTTCAAAAGAAACACCAGTCCCTGCAGTAGTTATACTTCATGGTTCAGGAGGAGATTGGACAGGACGTAGTATCTATCTTGCAAACCGTTTAGCAAAACATGGGATCGCTGGTTTTGCTGTTGATACATTTGTTGCACGCAATCTTCGATCAACGGATGACTATTTTGAACGGCTTCAAAAAGCTAGTATTTACACTCAAATTATTGATGGATTCAATGCTTTAAAAGCCTTACAGCAGCATCCATACATTGATGGAGAAAATATTGCTGTTACTGGCTTTAGTCTTGGTGGAGGTTCAACTTTGTATTCTATGTTTGAAGCAGTTGCTACTGGCATCGTCGGTAAAGATGGTCCTCGTTTTTCAGCCTATGCATCTTTTTATGCCGGTTGTTCTCTTGATTTTGAAGAATTTGAAGTTGAAGGAAGCCCGGTGCTGATTATGATGGGTGAGGCAGATGAATCAATGTCAATTGAGCGTTGTGAATGGTTTAAAAATAAGCTTGAACAGTTTGAAGTTGATGTTGAAATGGCAGTTTATGAGGGAGCTGGTCATGGATGGGAGCAACCTTATCCTCAAGCATTTGTTCCCGGGGCAGCCATCACCAAAGATTGTTTGATGTTATGGACAAGAAATAACGAAGTTGTGGAACAAAATTCTGGCTACTCAGTCGATAAACCATGGGGCGCATTTCGGGCATTTTCCAACTGCAGCACACGCGAGGGTTATACCATGGGTCTAAATGAAGCAGCTAAAGAGCAGTCTTGGTTAGATTTTTATGCTTTCCTGAAAAAAACGCATCTCAAATAAAAAAAACCTATAGACTGTGAACCTCTAAAAAGGGGTAGGTAATGTCTTTCAAAAAGCTTGGACTTTCAGATGAGTTATTGAATGCAATTCAAGAAAAGGGTTACTCTCAAACAACACCAGTTCAAGAAAAAACCATACCCTACATACTGCAAGGTCTAGATATTCTTGCTGGAGCACAAACTGGAACCGGTAAGACAGCGGCGTTCGCATTGCCTATATTAAATAGACTGCAACAATCTGAGTCAAAAAGAAGAAGGATTCGTGCGTTGGTATTAACACCCACAAGAGAGTTAGCATCTCAAGTTGGTGGTAGTTTTCGTGACTATGGTAGTAACCTAAGATTCAAAACAGCAGTGATCTATGGTGGAGTAAGCATCAAAACACAGAAGGATAAGCTAAGGAATGGTGTTGATATAGTTGTTGCTACGCCTGGTAGGTTACTGGATCACTTAAATCAAAGAACATTGGATTTATCAGAAACAGAAGTGTTTGTTTTAGACGAAGGTGACAGGATGCTTGATATGGGTTTTATAGTGGATATAAAAAAGATCATTAAACACCTTCCTGATAAAAGACAGAATCTACTATTTTCTGCCACTTTCCCCAAAGAAATTAAATCATTGGCTGCAAGACTGCTTGACTCGCCCAAACAGATTCAAATGTCTCCACAAAACTCCATTACTGAAAAGGTTAAACAAAAAATCTATCCTGTTGATCGAGCAAGAAAAAGAGAATTACTCATCCACAGCATTAAAGAAGAAAAATGGTTTCAAGTGCTTGTTTTTATAAAAACAAAAAGAGCTGCAGATAAGTTAACTAAGCAGTTGAATAAACATAGAATCAAAGCTGATGCTATCCATGGTGATAAAACACAAGCAGCTAGAACAAGAGCCTTAAAAAGTTTTAAAGACGGAAATATACAAGTACTTGTTGCGACTGATGTTGCTGCTAGAGGAATAGATATTAACTTACTGCCGTTTGTCATTAACTACAACTTGCCAATGGTTCCTGAGGATTACATTCATCGAATTGGGAGAACTGCAAGAGCAGGAAAAGAAGGTACAGCTATCTCTCTAGTCAGTGCTGATGAATTTCACCTATTAAGTGAAATTGAACGGCTGCTAAAATTTAGAATCCCAAGGGAAGATATTGAAGGCTTTGAGACAACCCAGCATCTTAATACAACAAATTTAGACTCAAAAAATAATCAAAGAAAAAAATCTTATCGTGATAACAAACAGCTAAGAAAAAAACTGTCTAAAAATAAGAAATCTCCTTGGAGAAGAAAAAGCAAATCTCTTAAAGAAGAAAAAAACAAAAACAAAAGAAAGAAATTAACTGGCAAAAAGAAGAAACAATTTAAAAAATCAGAGTTTAAAAAAAAGAAAAAAGGACATAAAGTAAGGAACAAATGAGAAATTTAATACTAATAACACCAGTGTCCTGCTTATATGGCCTATTCTATCCGACAGTAAATGCAGAGATAGTTCGAGAGTTTCTAGATTAATAAATAAATGAATGAAGTCGCGATTATACCTATAGCTAATTTACTACTTGGCTTTTTGCCAGTGATGTTATTGATTGTAGTGATGAAGCTTTGGGGACTAAATGCTTTGCAACCGATCTATGCAAACTTCAGAATGCTCATACAACTTTTATTAATAGGTTATGTGCTGACCTATATCTTTGAAACTGACCAACCTGTTGTTATTTTGCTTGTGATCTTATTCATGATTCTGATGTCATCTTGGATTGCTCTACGACCTCTGCAGGAACGAGGCATCAAAGCATTTATGGTCGTCATCGCCTCATTAGGATTAAGTGGCTTAGCTGTTTTGTTTCTTATCAGCCAATTCATAGTGGAATTGCCTAGATGGTTTGAACCAAATTTTATTATACCGATAGCAGGAATGATTTTTGCTAACAGCATGAACACAGTGAGTTTAGCTGGTGAACGGTTTTCCACAGAACAAGAAAGAGGGAAAAATTACCGAGAAGCCAGAAGAATCGCATTAGAAACAGCCATGATTCCTCAAATCAATGCGTTGTTAGCTGTCGGTTTAGTGTCACTACCTGGGATGATGACAGGTCAAATTCTATCTGGAATTGAGCCACTGACCGCAGCCAGATATCAGATCATGGTAATGTGTATGATATTTAGTACAGCTGGTTTATCAGCGGTAACATATATGAGTCTTAAAAAATCTTAAATAGGGATAAAGGAGTAAAAAAATGGCAACAAATATTGGTGGATATATTTCAATTGGTACAAATGATTTAGAAGCAGCTAGAGAATTTTACGACAAGCTTTTTGAGCCGATGGGTATAAAGAGTTTTAGAGGTAACGATAGAAGTTATTTTTATAGATTTAAAGAAACAGACACTTACTTTGCTATTTTTGTTCCCTTTGATGGTAAGCAAGCAACTGTCGGCAATGGATCCATGACAGGTATTACCTTTGATTCAACAGATGAAGTCGATCAAATATATAAAATAGCCATTGAATCCGGGGCAACAGATGAAGGCAAACCAGAACAAAAAATGGCCACATTTTATGGTGGGTATATCAGAGATTTAGATGGAAATAAGTTGGTTTTCTGTAAAATGGGATAACTATCTATTCAAACCTGGATTCTTATGAAAACAATACTTAAATACTCAAAATACGCAGTAATCACATTTATCACCATTACTGGTTTTTATCTCATTAATCTTTTCCTTATGAAGCCAGTATCCATTGATCACTATTTGGGCAAAGAGATTGTAATGGAAATGCTCGATACACCTGAAATGCTTACCTACCTAGGCATATTAGATCCGTTTAACTTTATCACTAAACATCAATCTAAACTTTCAAATAACGGACTTGAGGATTTGAAAGAAGATCTTGAAGAAATGAAACAGGCTAAAAAGATCTTGGAAAGATATGACGATTCAAAACTTAGTCAACAGCAAAGCGTTACAAAAAAAATAGCTCTGTATGATCTTGAAAATAATATTAAACAACAAGAACAATTCCCTTTTCATAATTATCCATTGAACCAGATTGGCGGTATACATTTGAATATGATTCAGTTCATGACTGACATTCACCCCATCAGAAGCAGCAGCGAAGCAGCAGCTTATATCGACCGACTAAATATGCTTGATGAAGTGTTTGAATCCCAAATGGAAATTTTAAATGCACAGAAAGAAGCAAGCATTTTTCCACCAGGGTTTGTTTTTGACCATGTGATCAGGCAATTGAATGAATTTATAGAGAGTGCTGAAGGCAGCAATCCAATCAGGGATGTTTTTCAAAGAAAAATAAGCGAAATTGATATAGATGAGGAAACACAAGTTGAACTGATGAATGATTTAGATTCAGCAATGCAGGATAGTGTAAAACCTGGTTTTAAACTTTTGTTAGGCTTTATGATGGAAACATTACCCATGGCGAACCCCAATGATGGGGTATGGTCTTTGCCAAATGGTGATGAATATTACGCACTTAGACTCAAAGCCCAAACCACAACTGATTACACAGCTGAGGAGATTCATAATATTGGATTGAGTGAAGTAGATAGAATCTCTAAGAGAATGCAGGCCATTCTTTCTGAGCTTGCATATGGAGATAATCTTAACGTTGGTGAGATGATGAATAAGCTCAATGAAGATCCAGAATTTCTCTATGCGGATACTGCAGATAGAAAATCAATTGTGGTCAAAGACTATAATGATATTGTTGAGGAGACCTGGCTAGCTGCATCTGATTCATTTCACAAAATGCCCGAATCAAAGGTTGAAGTTAGGGCAATTCCAGAATACTCAGAGCAGAATGAAGCCGGTGGTTATTACATGTCCCCTGCACTAGATGGTAGTAGGCCAGGTGTTTTTTATGCCAATCTATATGACATCAAGCAAACACCAACTTACAGTATGCGAGCACTAGCTTTTCATGAAGCCATCCCAGGGCATCATCTTCAGAATGCGTTAAACATGGAAAATGAGGAACTGACGTTATATAGAAGATTTGGTTACTACACTTCTGCTTTTGGTGAGGGTTGGGCGCTTTATTCTGAAAGATTATCACTTGAGCTCGGTATGGCTAAATCTCTTTATGATGAATTAGGTGTTTTACAAAGTGAGTTATTTAGAGCAGTTAGATTGGTTGTGGATACGGGACTACATTATAAAAGATGGACTCGAGAAGAGGCTATGGATTATATGAAGAAAACTACCGGAATGTCTGACGCAGAAGTTGTCTCAGAGATTGAAAGGTACATAGTTTGGCCAGGGCAAGCATGCAGTTATAAAGTTGGTATGTTAAAAATTTTAGAGCTTAGAGAAAAAGCACTCGCAGAAATGGGCGATGATTTTGATATTCGAGATTTTCATTCAGCAGTTCTTGATAATGGAGAGCCACCATTATTCATTGTAGAAGAACTGGTTAATAAAATGATAAATACAACCAATTAAGTAACTATTGAAGAAAAAATGAAGTCAAAAACCTCTGCATTGGTTATGGGAGTTGGTCCTGAGGAGGGCTTAGGAGGTTCTCTTTCTAAGCGCTTTGCTAAAGAAGGTATGACGGTTTTTGTTTGCGGTCGAACACTCAAGAAAGTTGAAAACTTATGCACAATTATCAACGACACTTCTGGAAATGCAATTCCTATAGTAGCTGATGTAACAGATGTGGATGATGTCACTAATATGATGAAAGTTATTAGTAATAGTAATATACCTCTTGAATTGGCTGTCTATAATGCCGGCAATAATCGTCCTGAATCATTCCTAGATGTTACCCCAGAAGTGTTTATATCAATGTGGCAAGTAATATGTTTCGGGGCATTTTTGACATCACAAGCACTTCTTAGATTAATGATTGAGCAGCAGGAGATGACTTCTAAACAATCTTTATTCTTTACAGGAGCATCAGGTTCAATTAGAGGTAAGGCAGGTTTTTCATCGTTTGCTTCTGGTAAGGGCGGGTTAAGGATGTTAGCTCAATCTATTGCTAGAGAATTTGGACCAAAAGGCATTCATGTAGCTCATATCATTATTGATGGTGTTATTAAAGGAGACAAGGTTGTTAAAGGTTTTCCAGAATACGCTAACAGTTTGGGTGAAGATGGACTGCTTGATCTAAATGCAATCGCTGATAATTATTGGCATCTTCATCAGCAACATAAAACCGCTTGGACTCAAGAAATTGATTTGAGACCGTTCAAAGAAATCTTCTAGAATGACCTATTTTTTATTGGCCATATTCATTGGTGTGTCTCTTGTTATAAATCAAGCAGCAATCAGTCTAATACTGGGTATTTTATTTTCGGTAATAAAAAACAGGCATTCCTTATCCGCAGTCAATGTCAATGGCACTAATTTTTTGAAAGCAGGGATAGTTTTATTGGGAGGAACGATCAGTCTAAGTTCTGTTTCAGAAATCACTGTCAATTATTTACCTCTTGTTTCATTCTATGTTTTGATGGTTTTCTTGGTTGGGTTTCTTCTTGGAAGAATATTGAAAGTATCACAGAAACATCTAATCCTGTTGGTTGCAGGAACCGCCATATGTGGAGGAACCGCTATAGCATCATTAGCACCAATCATTAAGGCTAAGACCGAAGAGTTAATATCTTCAATTAGTCTTGTTTTCTTGCTTAATTTATTGGCTATAATTTTTTTTCCACTCTTAGGTCAATACATGGGTATGTCAGAAAAAGATTTTGGAATATTTGCAGCATTAACGATACATGATACCGCTTCTGTTTTGGGTGCGGCTAGCATCTATGGGGAGGAATCCGTGGTCTATGCAAGTGTTATTAAACTAGGGAGAACATTGTGGATTATTCCTATGATTTTATCTTTCAGCCTTTATTTTAAAAATAAAGATCCTGAATATAATTTCCCTTACTTTATTATCTTTTTTCTTGCCTTTGTTTTATTGGGAACATTTGTTGATTTAAATCAGGATATTCAGATTATGATAAAAAAAATCAGTAATGCTCTATTTTTGTTAGGGTTATTTTTTATCGGTTCTCAATTTAATTTAAAAACAATTAGCGAGCTCAGTATTAAACCCATTATTTTTTCTATTACTTTATGGTTAATCATAATAATTGCCACACTCCTAATCTTTTATGTCTAAAAGAATTGTTATTGTAGGTGCAGGTATCAATGGGTTGGTTGCAGCAAATTACCTTCAACGCCAAGGGTTTCAAGTTAGTTTGATAGAAGCCAAAGATAGAGTAGGTGGTGCTTGCACATCTGAGACCATTGAATTAGAGGGACAACAACATCAATACGCATCAGGAGCTTCAGTGTTAGGTTTGATGCAACGTTATATTTTTGATGAAACAGGACTGAGCTCAAGGTTAAAAACTTTTGTTCCACATTCTCCCAAGCTTGTTTTTTTTCCTAATGAGGAGGGCCCGACACAAATCCATCGGGACCCTAAAGATTTAGATTTAGAGCTTAGGAAAAAATGGGGCGAAGAAGGCAATACTCAAGCTTTCAGAGACGATGAATCTAAGGTTATTAAGTTTCTTCAAGAAGGCTACAAAGAGGCTAAAACACCTAGTTTATCTAATGCTCAGGCTACATTGGGTAGTGCCTTAACTGATTTATGGATTACTGGTGATGCTAAAAATCTTTTAGACCATTACTTTTCAAGTGAGAAGGCAAAGGTTTATATGGCTATGACAGTTGCAGAAAGCGGTCCTGTTTCTGTTTATGATAACTATTCAGCATTAACAATACCCATAATGGATTCTGGATCAATTTTTGGAGGTTATTATGGGTTTGTTTACCAAGGGATTTGGGAGGTAACAGAGCAATTGCAGAGTATTAACATGAATATAGGCGTGAGCCTTTACACCTCCTCAAGAGTTTGTGAAGTTAATAACAATCAGAAAACCATAATTTTTGAAGATTCTTCTGGGCAACATAACCTAACATACGATAAATTAATTTTTGCAACAGACCCTCTTACTGCATCAAGATTAATGAATCATCCTGATCAGATAGAGGCAGTCAATAATAAGAAATTATTAGGCAGTAGCGGCAAATTAAACTTGTTATTTAAACAACCCATTAGATGGAAAGATAATGTCGATCACCCTCATTCTGATAGTGCTTTTAGATTTATTTTTTCAGTAGATAACATTGAGGATTTTAATAGGGCCACATTGAGTGTTTGTGAAGCAGAGAATGATTATGAACCGGGATTTATGCAGATTTATTGCGAAGGCGCTGCTTGCAGGACAATGAATCAAAATATCACTTATGACAGAATTGCTATTTTCTTTAAAAATCTTTCATTAAGAAAACAAGGAGTAGATTTGAAGAATGTTTCTAATGAGATCAAAACCTTAATTTTTGAGAAAATACAAAATCCTGAAGATTGTGTGTGGGACCAGTTATCGACACCCAAGGACCTCCAAGAGAAATTTTTCTTTCCAGGAGGGAATATTGATCACATGGCGTTAAGTGATGGACAGATGTATTTTGATAGAACTTTCTCATCTGATCCTAAAAATAACTTCTATGGTTTCTTCGATTATGAAGATATTTATTATTGTGGTTCAGGCTCGTACCCTTGTGGGTCTGTTGCAGGAACAGCTGGATATATTTGTAGTCAACAAATTATTAAGCAATCAATAGAATAAATTTATATAAATAATTGATATATTTATTATTTTGGTTTTATTACACTGATCAGCCGAAAATGAAAAGTATTTATGGTTATTTGAATGAAAGAACAAATACATAATATAAATGTTGTAGCGAAGGAGAAATTGCCATCTCCAAAAGCTCTGAAGTCAACCTTGCCATTATCAAAGGTTGCTAGGAAGTCTGTATTGGGTTCCAGAAGCAACTTAATGTCTATTCTTGATGGTAAAGATAAACGGCTCGTTGTCGTTGTTGGTCCATGCTCAATACATGATACCGAATTAGCACTAGATTATGCTCATCGTTTAAAATCCTTAGCAACTGAGGTTGAGGATCAGTTTCTTGTGTTGATGAGGGTTTATTTTGAAAAACCAAGAACTACAGTTGGATGGAAAGGGTTAATTAATGATCCAAACATTGATGATTCTTTTCAAATAGATAAAGGTGTCCATATAGCAAGATCATTACTGATTCAACTTAATGAAATAGGCTTAGGGGTTGCTACTGAAGCTCTAGACCCTATCATGCCCCAATATCTAGGTGATTTAACAAGCTGGACTGCCATAGGTGCAAGGACTGCTGAATCACAGACCCATAGAGAAATGGCTAGTGGGTTGTCTACTCCTGTTGGATTTAAGAACGGAACAGACGGTTCCTTATCGGTAGCGATTAATGCCATTAAGTCTTCAAGACAATCCCACCACTTTCTTGGTCTTAATGAAGGGGGAAGGGTCACTGTTTATCAGACAAAAGGCAATAAATACACCCATGTTGTACTGAGAGGAGGGGCTCAGCCTAATTACGATATAAAAAGTATTCGTTCATGTGAAAATCAACTAGAAAAAGAAAAATTACCCCAACGTATTATGATCGATTGCAGTCATGGTAATACTAATAAGGATTATACGTTGCAGCCAAAAGTTGCTCAGTACTGTATAGACCAAGTGATGAAAGGTAATGAATCTATTATTGGCTTAATGTTAGAAAGCAATATTCACGAAGGTAATCAAAAGATAACCAACGATCTGAAATATGGAGTATCACTCACAGATGCTTGCATCAATTGGGAGACTACAGAAACATTATTGCTAAAACTAGCAAAGAAACTCAGAACAAAATGATGTGATAGAATGAATGATATGAAAAAAGAATTTAATAGTTTTGAAGAGTTTTATCCATATTACATAGATGAACATAAAAACAAGTACAATAAGTTGCTGCATTTTATAGGCACAAGCACATTTCTTGCTTTTATTGTTGCTCTGATCATTACCGGTGAACCAAAACATATCTTCTATGGTTTTTTATCAGGCTACGCTTGGGCATGGACAGGCCATTTTTTTATAGAAAAAAATAAACCAGCTACATTTTATTTTCCTGTGTATAGTTTTTTTGGTGACTGGAAGATGTTCACAGAAATTCTTCAGGGTAAGCACAAGATTTTTTAAAGCGAACCCAATTACCCATGAGTATCGATTTATTTGATATAAGGTCTCTTCTAAGTGATGAGGAGCAATTGGTTAGTGACAATGTGTCTCGATTTGTTGATGAGAATGTTAAGCCAGTTATCCAAGACTGTTTTGAAAAACATAAATTTCCACATGATTTGATCCAACCGATTGCTGAACTCGGATTATTAGGTAGTTCTATAGAGGGATATGAATGTGCTGGAATGAATGCCATTAGCTATGGTGTGATTTGCAAAGAACTTGAGAAAGGAGACAGCGGAATAAGAAGTTTTGTTTCTGTCCAGAGTAGTTTAGTAATGTACCCAATACACGCTTTTGGTAGCGAACAACAAAAGGAACAATGGTTACCAAAATTGGCAAAAGCGGAAGCTATTGGTTGTTTTGGTTTAACTGAGTCTCAGGGAGGTTCAGACCCATCCAACATGAAAACACACGCCAAAAAAGACGGTGATGATTGGATTATTAATGGCTCAAAAATGTGGATAACCAATGGTTCAATTGCTGATTTAGCATTAATTTGGGCTATCACTGATGACGGGATTAAGGGGTTTTTAGTTGAAACAAATAGCCCAGGTTTTACGGCAAATGAGATTGAAAATAAATTCTCACTTAGAGCATCAGTTACTGCAGAATTGTTTTTAGATAATGTTAGAGTTCCAAATGATAATGTCTTACCTGGGGTTAAGGGATTAAAAGGCCCTTTAAGCTGCTTAACACAAGCGAGGTATGGGATCTCATGGGGTGTTATAGGGGCAGCTGAAGCCTGTCTCGAACAGTTAATTGAATACACTCAGACCAGAGTATTATTTGATAGAACCTTAGATGAGAATCAAGCTATTCAAATTAGATTAGCTGACATGCAAAGACGGATAGTCACATCAAGTTTATTGTCATATCGACTGGGTCAACTCAAAGATGAGGGTAAAATGGACCCGACTCAGGTTTCATTAGCAAAATGGAATAATGTTCGCATGGCTCTTGATGTGGCAAGAGATGCCAGGGATATGCTAGGAGGTTCAGGGATAAGCGCTGAGTATGTACCAATAAGGCATATGCTTAATTTAGAAAGCGTGATTACATATGAAGGTACAGAGACGATTCATCAGCTTACAGTCGGTCGAGGATTAACTGGTAAAAGCGCCTTTTAATCAGACGCTTCCTGCTTCATTTCAAAAAATAGATCAACTATATCGTCAGCAATGATAGTTGCATCAATCTCATTCGTATTACAAAAAACAGCAGTTGAGAAAGACAGTTCTGGAAATCTTGTATAGTGAGCTAAGTAGCCGACCCATGAGCCTGAATGCGACCATCTTTTATAACCATTATAATAAGCAAGATTTTGTGCAAACGCATAAGTTTTCTGATTTTCTTGTTCTCGACTCATCTTTTGGTTTCGTTTCCTTACCTTAGTTTCAGTATAAGTCTCTTCCATTGTGTTGATCAGGGACTCATCGGCCGCACCTAACTTATTGTCATAAAAGTTTTGATCCCATTTTATGAAATCATTAAGTGAGGTGTAGACACCCCCGTCTCCAACCCAACTTAAATTGGTCATGTTGATTTTATACTGACCAGGCTTACCTTTTATCGGTGAGTAGGCATCGGCTCTGTTTTTTATAATTAAATTCACATCATCATTAAAAAAGCTATCGTTCATCGCCAAGGGTTTAAAGATATCCCGTTCTGCTAATTCTCTAAGACTTAATCCGCTCACGTTTTGAGCAACTAATGTCAAAAGAGCGTAGCCGGTATTGCTGTACCAAAATTTTCTTTCAGGTTTTCTAATAAGAGGCAGAGTTTTAATTAATGCATAAAATTCTTCATTAGTAAGGTAATCTTCATTTCCCCAGCGAAACTCTTCGTCAACAGCATTTCTAAAGCGACCAGGATAGTCCATGTATTCATAATCACCCAAACCACTGAAGTGATGAATCATTTGATTAATTGTAACTTTTTCTCCGTAATCAATTAAATCTGGAATGTGTTTTTGCATTTCATCATCAAACGCCAATAAACCTTGCTCTTCTAGGATAGCAATGGCCATAGCAGTAAATTGCTTACTGATTGACCCAATTCTAAAAATAGAGTTTTCATCAATGCTTATGTTGTGTTCAAGATTAGCTAGCCCATAACCTCGTTTATGAATATATTCACCGTTATTAATGACTCCAACTGCACAACCAGGTCTGCCTTCTCTGTTATCAAAAAGACTATCGATTGCTTTTGATAGGTTATTGTCCTCAGTACTATAAGCAGGAGGATTGGATAATAATATGCATATAAAAACAACGATTATCTTGAATTGATGTTTCATTTTCTCTGTAATATCTTTATCATTTGTTGAATTTATAAATAAGCCTAAAACATATTATGATTAATTTAAATAAAACCATTATTTCTTTTCTTATTTTCCTTATTTCTGTCTCAACTCTTGCTAATGAAGACCTTCCTGAAATTAAGTATGAAAAATTCACTTTACCTAACGGACTAAGAGTTATTGTCCATGAAGACAGAAAAATTCCAGTGGTGGCTGTTAATATTTGGTATCACGTTGGCTCAAAAGATGAACGCCCAGGTAAAACTGGCTTTGCACACTTATTTGAGCATTTAATGTTCAATGGTACTGAGAACTACAACAATGAATATTTTGGTCCATTTCAGCAAGTTGGTGCTACAGATATGAATGGAACGACCAATAATGATAGAACCAATTATTTTGAGAATGTACCAACTCCGGCTCTTGATTTAGCTCTATGGATGGAATCAGACCGTATGGGGCATTTGTTAGGAGTGGTTAATGAAGAAAAGTTAGACGAACAAAGAGGCGTGGTTCAGAATGAAAAACGTCAGGGAGAAAATCAGCCTTACGGCAGAGTTTTCTTGCAAGCATCAAAATCAACATTTCCAGTCGGTCATCCATATTCATGGACAACCATCGGCTCACTTGAAGATTTAAATGCTGCAACCCTCGAGGATGTTCAAACTTGGTTTAAAACATATTATGGTCCAAATAATGCAGTGCTATCTTTAGCAGGAGATATTAACGCCGACGAAGCCAAGGAAATTGTTACTAAGTACTTTGGTGATATTCCTCCAGGTCCATCACCCATCAAGAAGAAAAAGTGGATAGCTAAGAGGTCAGGTGAGAAAAGAGAAATTATGTATGATCGTGTTCCGAACACTAGAATTTATAAAGTATGGAACACTCCTGAAATCGGATCACCTGAACACACACACTTTGAATTGATGGCAAGTCTATTGACTGGAGGTAAGAATTCATCTTTATACCAAGAGTTAGTCTATAAAAGACGACTGGCTACAAGCGTATCAGCGTTTTATTATGATCGTGAACTCGCGGGTCAATTCTGGATTGCTGTAGATTTAGCTAATGGACAATCACTTGAAGAACTTGAAGCAGCTCTTGATGACACGCTCTCTGATTTTATCAAGCGTGGCCCTAATGCAAAACGACTAAAAAATACAAAAACATCAATTCGTGCTTCATCAATAAAGGGGTTACAAAGAATAGGGGGATTTGGGGGAAAATCTGATCTTCTTGCATATTCTGAAGTCTATACTGGTGACCCAGGCGCCTATCTAAAGTTTATTAATGACATGATGGATATCACTAACAAAGATATTAAAACCACAGCTAGTGCTTGGTTAACTGATGGGGCTTATGTATTGACTGTTGTTCCTGAGGAAAACAGAACTTTTTCCACCGAGTCTTTAGTCGATAGAACACAATTACCGTTTCCAACAGATTTTCCTGTGTTGGATTTACCAAAAATACAGCGGGCTAAACTCTCCAATGGTTTAGATGTTGTGCTGGCAGAAAGACATGATGTGCCAATGGTTAATTTATCATTCCAAATAAAATCTGGGCATGCGACCGATCCTAAAGAACAACCAGGATTAGCCAGCTTTGCGATGTCCATGTTGACAGAAGGCACCGGCAGTTATGATGCTCTAGAATTAAGTGATCGATTGGAGGAATTGGGCACTGATCTATACACAAACACCGGATTGGATGTATCAAGTGTGAATATTTCATCTTTAAAATCAAACTTCGTTGATTCATTAAAGATTATGCATGAAGTAATCACAGACCCAACTTTTGATCAGACAGAAATTGAACGGAAAAAAGTAAGATGGTTAGCGGCAATTGATCAATCTTTATCCACTCCAAATGGCATGGTTTCTAATCTTATTCCTGAAATCCTTTATGGAGATAATCATCCCTATGCAAAACCTTTCAGTGGGAACGGAACCAGAGACTCAATACAGTGGATGAGTCGTGAAGATTTGATCAACTATAAACAACGTTTTATTGCTCCTAGTAATGCAAGTTTGATTGTGGTTGGTGACACTACATTAGAAGAGGTAGTGCCAATGCTTGAGTCCCAGTTTGGAAAATTGGCAGAAAACAAGATGCTTAAGGGTCCTCAGCTCGATTATGAAGTTGAGAATCAGTCAGAAACCAGAAGAGTTTACCTTGTAGATAAGCCAGGTGCGGTCCAGTCTTTAATAGTCGCAGGCCAGTTAATGCCTGCCATAGGGTCATCTGATGAAATTGATATAGACCTTATGAATCGAGTGATAGGGGGCAGTTTCACCTCAAGATTAAATATGAATCTTAGGGAAGATAAGAGTTGGTCCTATGGAGTTAGAACAAGACTCTCTCAATACAAGGGGCCAAGACCTATGCTTGTTTATGCACCTGTTCAAACTGATAAAACAATTCCTTCAATTCAAGAAATTATTCGTGAATACGAAGAATATCTTTCTTCAAATCCAGCTAAGGATGAAGAGTTGGAAGCGATTGTTAAAGACTTATCTTTAGGCCTGATTGGTGATTATGAAACATTCGGAGCACTTATGTCTGGTTTATCAGGAATCGTTTCTCAAGGACGTGATGACAATTATATTGATAACTTACCAACAAAATATAGATCAATGACTATTGAGGACATCAATAGTGCTGCGAAAAAATATCTAGATCCCAGTGTATGGACTTGGGTAATAGTTGGTGATTTATCTAAAATAAAAGAGGGTATTGAAGAATTAAATTTAGGTAAAATAGAAGTTATAACATTGGATTGAGACAAAGTTTTTGAATATACTTCCCACCTAATATCTTGATTAACTCAGATTTTCTTGGGTCCCCATCGTCTAGAGGCCTAGGACACCGCCCTTTCACGGCGGCAACAGGGGTTCGAATCCCCTTGGGGACGCCATAGCTTCTGAAACACTTTAAAAAGGTATTTCAGAGGCATCCAATTTAGTAACCTGAGGCTTGCCCATCTTTTCTACTTTCTGAAGCTCCAAGGTAAACATCGTTCTTTTTCATAATTGCTTGATAGCCACCATATCCACCTATTTCATCCTCAATTTTATGTCCAAGAATCTCAAGACCATCTCTTGTTATTTGTGAAAAGCCTGATTCCAAACTTAAATACCCACCCTTGGTCATTGCCTCTCCTGTGGGTTGTGATGAACCACTATGTCTTATTCTGGGGGCATCGCCAGCCTCTTGCAGATTCATCCCAAAATCAACTAGATTGATGATGATTTGAGCATGCCCTTGAGGTTGCATGGCGCCACCCATAACACCAAAACTAATAAAAGGATCGCCATCATGTGTGACAAACGCAGGAATTATGGTGTGGAACGGCCTTTTTCCGCCTATCAAAGAATTATTGTGCTCTGGATCAAGACTGAACATCATTCCTCGATCATGAAGCATGAACCCAACATTGTTAGGAACCATACCAGATCCCATGCCCCAATAGTTGCTCTGAATCAGTGAAACCATATTTCCATCTTTATCAGCAACAGTTAAATAAATGGTGTCACCGTTTTCAAGATTTCCAGCTTCGAAAGAATCAGCAGCTTGTTCAAAATTAATTAACTTTGATCTTTCACGGGCATATTTTTTAGAAATCAGTTGATCTAGAGGAATTTGAGCAAATTTTGGATCAGCATAGAATTTAGCACGATCTTCATACGCTAACTTTTTTGCTTCAGTGAATAAATGTATATACTCAGTTGAATCTAAAGTCATGCTACTAATGTCAAAATTCTCAAGAATATTCAATATTTGTAGAGCAGCAATGCCTTGACCATTTGGTGGTAACTCCCAAACATCATAACCTCTGTAGTTGGTAGAGACAGGCTCTACCCATTCAGGCGCATAATTGATCAAGTCACTCATTTGCATTGCGCCGCCTTCTTGTTCTAATGACTTTATAATTTCTTCTGCAATCTCACCTTTGTAAAAAGATTCTCCATATGAATTTGCAATTGATTGATATGTTTTTGCTAAATAAGGATTTCTAAAAATTTCACCTTTTCTTGGAATGGTCCCATTTGGCATCCAAACAGATTTGAAATTGGGATAGCTCTGAAAATTCTCAGCAGAGCCTTCCAGATAATAAGCAATTAATTCCGTTACTGGGAATCCGTTAACAGCATAGTCAATTGCACTTTTAAAAAGTGTATGGAAATCTTTTTTACCAAATCTTTTGTGCATAGCAGTCCAGCCTGCTACGGCCCCAGGAACGGTCACAGGATGAGGGCCATATCTAGGTATTTGGGTTATTCCTTTGCTCTTCATAAATTCAATTGAAGAGTTTTTTGGTGACGGTCCCGAAGCATTCAAGCCATAAAGTTGTTTTGTCTTTGCATCCCAAATGATGGCAAATAAATCTCCTCCTACACCACAACCAGTAGGCTCTACAAGCCCTAATAATGCGTTAGCTGCTATGGCCGCATCAATTGCATTTCCTCCATCTTTAAGAATATCAATTGCTGCCTGAGTTGCTAATGGATGACTTGTAGCCACCATGCCATTTTGTCCAATGACTTCTGACCTGCTTGCAAAAGGCAGGCCTGTTATTCTGTCAAAGCCCTGAGCTGAAGTTGATAAAAAAAGGCTAAATATTAAGAAGTATTTCATAGACTAATCAGTTCTTCTTTTTCTAGATTTCTCGTCTTGGAGGATACACTGGAGATATAAACTACCATCATTTCTTTTTCTAACGATAATCTCAGATTTAAATTCACAGTATTGTCCAATTGTTTGCTCAAGATTCCATTCATCCAATCTCTGTCCATTAGTTACAACCCATAACAAATCTCCTTCTTTACAATCCTTTTTGACTGCTACTTTAATGTCATGGAAGTTATCTCCAGATACCCAACAATATTTATCTTGAGCAAAAGACCCAGTAGAGAACACTAGTAATGTTGATATGAGGATGAGTTTTTTCATTGTACTAATCTCCTATAATTGAACTCTATACCTATTTTACCGCAGGTATAACTTTTTCCCCAATAAGCTTTATTGAAGCTGCAGGATCTTCTCTTAATTCAAGCGCGACATCCGTCAAGCCAGCTTGCTTTAGTTCTAGTAAATGCTCTATTTTTTGGTCTACTTCACTAATATGACCCGTCAAAGTCAGATGATCTACAAGTTTTTCTAATAACATATCAGGGACACCAGGCACCGAAGAAGTTTTCAATATAGGCATTTGATATATTTCTTTTTTATGAGCTTCTATAACATCGTACTCTTGATCTGACATAAAGCTAGTAATGACCCATCTTCTAAATAAGCCGCGGTAACCAAGCCATTGTTTTGCTTCATTCATAGCCTTTTCTTTATCTTTGTAAAGTGCCCATGCCATAAAATTATTGAATCTAAAGTCACTAGCTTCTCTTTCTTTCAAGTGGTCAGTCACCTCTTCAACTTTATTTTTTATTATGCTGGCAGGCAGGTCGCTCATCATGATTCCATCTGAAAGTTTAGACGACATCTTTAGCATTTGAGGTTTGTTTGCAGCCACATAAACCTTAGGCAAGCTTTGTTTTACCCAAAAAGGATTGTAATTATTAATCTGAAATATTTCTCCATCATAGTTAAGAGCATTTCCTTTGCGGATAGATTTCAATATTTCTACACATTCCTGAACAGCCTTGACTCTTCTTAGTGGTTTTAAGTTGAGTGATTGCAAAGCTTCCCCACCACCACCAATGACAACATTAGCCCTGCCATCAGCAAGCTCATTTAATGTTAATAAGCCACTCAAAATACGAATAGGGTGAGTATCAAAAGGATTTAAAGCGATAGGCCCCAACTTTATTTGTTTAGATCGGAGAGCTAACTGTGAAAGATTTGTGAAAGGTTCTCGCGAGTCAATATAACTAGCTAACCATATGGTGTGAACCCCATATTGTTCAGCTAACAAACCCAGTTCAGTTATTTTGGAGGCACTTAACCTAGAATCGAGGATCAGACCAATACGCATATTTAAGATGGATTATTGAAATTAGTTTTAAATCTAGCAAAACAAATCTGAATAATCAAAATAGCAAGGTATCATAGCTTCTAATAGCCTTATAAATAGAAAAAGTATGAATATTATTGAAGTTAGAGACCTTCTAAAATCTTATCCTCTGCCAGGCAATAAAAAAGAAACCTTCAATGCTGTTGATGGAATAACTTTTAACATAAAAATTGGCGAGATATATGGAATCCTTGGCCCAAATGGGGCGGGCAAGACCACCACGCTTGAAATGCTTGAAGGCCTTAATGATATTGATGGTGGCTCTGCCTTAATCAATGGGTTGGATGTAAGTACTAATGTTTTTAAAGTAAAGGAAATTATTGGTGTTCAACTTCAAGCTAACGAATACTTTGACAAGCTTAATCTAACGGAACTGCTAATTCTTTTTGGTAAACTTTATTCGGAAGAAATTGATTCCGATGACTTATTAAAAAAAGTGGATCTTTTAGGTAAATCAAATGCCAAACCTGAAGAGCTTTCTGGTGGACAGAAACAACGTTTCTCAATTGCATGTGCTCTTGTTAACAATCCTAAGATTCTATTTTTAGATGAACCCACAACAGGTTTAGATCCTCAAGCAAAACGTAATTTATGGAACCTGGTAAAGGAACTCAATACAGCAGGTATGACCATAGTATTAACCACTCACAACATGGAAGAAGCAGAATACTTATGCAAACGTATTGCAATCATGGATAAAGGGAAATTAATTGCCGAAGACACCCCACAAGGGCTAATTGAGAAATATGCACCAGAACCGCAGCAATTGGCTTCACAGGGAAACATAGAAGATGTATTTCTTGCTCTTACGGGCCATACACTTAGGGATTGATATGCTTACAAGTATGCAGCTACATCTAGCAAAAGTATTTCTAAAGATTTTCTTTAGAGATCGCCAATCAATTACGTTTAATCTTTTTTTTCCTCTGGTCTTTATCGGAGCTTTTCTATTTTTAGGTGGAGAACCAGATCCGATAAAATTAGGTCTAGTGAATAATTCCACCAACACCATATCTAAAGATTTCTCAAACCTAGTTAAAGGTGATCAATTATTCGAAGTTACTGAAGGAGAAGAATCTGACCTTAAAGAACAATTATTACTAGGTGATCAAACTGCCATTATCGTTATACCTGAAAATTTTGATTATTCAGACAAAACAAGTGAATTAAGACTCTTATTAGATGCTTCACAAGTCAGGCAATTGGGAACAATCAAAGAAGCAATTAATACAAGTCTAATTTCTATAGAGCGAGAGCTAAGAAAGTCTGAGCCCATGTTTAGTCTTAAGATTGAAGATGTTAAAGCAAGATCTCAACGCTACATCGATTTCTTGCTTCCAGGACTATTGGCATTCATGCTGATGAATCTAAGTATTGCCGGTAGCGGTTTCAATATAGTTGAATACAGACGCCGAGGAATCTTGAAAAGACTTTTTGTAACCCCGATACAACCGAAAGACTTTATTGTTTCAATTGTTCTAGCTCGAACGCTGATTGTTTTAATGCAAATATCAGTTGTTCTTGGTCTTGCGATAGCTCTTTTAGATGTAAAAATAATGGGCAGTTTCTTCTCACTTTATGGCATGGTTATACTTGGTACTTTTATTTTTCTTTGTTTAGGCTTTAGTTTGGGAAGTATCGCAAAAACCCAAGAAGCTGTTAGGCCTATAGTTACTTCATTTACTTTTCCTCAATTAATATTTTCAGGTGTTTTTTTCCCAATCAGCTCTATGCCTGAAATTATACAACCGTTTGCTCATGCTCTTCCTCTTAGTGTTATTGCTACTGGTCTCCGAGATATAGCTAATGATGGAGTTTCTTTATTAATCTTCAATTCAACAACTCTAGGTATCGTTATATGGATAATTTTAAGTTTTTTTACAGTAACAAAGTTTTTTGTTTGGAAAGAGATAGCCAGTTAAAATAATTTTTTAGCCATATTTTTGATTAATAAGAAAAGGAGACATAATGGAAAGAGTTCTAGTTACAGGCGCAACAGGCTTCATAGCTTTGCATTGCATACAGCAACTTCTAGATATGGGCTATCAGGTCAGAGGCACACTTAGAAGTGAAAAAAGAAAAAGTGAGGTAAGAGATGCTATGCAAAAGCATTCCTCCAATCACGAAAACCTTGAACTAGTAATGACAGACTTATTAAATGATGAGGGCTGGGATGAGGCAGTTGAAGGCTGTGATTATGTTTTACATGTTGCTTCTCCATTTGTACTGATTGAGCCAGACAACGAAGATGATTTGATTAAGCCAGCTGTAGAGGGATCACTCAGAGTTTTAAGAACATGCTCAGGCACAAATGTTAAGAAAGTCGTCTTGACTTCATCGTTTGCAGCAATAGGTTATGGCCATGATAAAGAAATTTATGATGAGACAGATTGGTCGATACCAAGTACTGCAAACGGCACAATTGGTGCTTATGCTACAAGTAAAACAAATGCTGAGAAAGCTGCTTGGGATTATGTTTCTGACCTTTCAGAAAAAGATAAATTTGATTTTACAGTAATTAATCCAGTTGCAGTTACTGGCCCAATGTTATCGGAAGACATTGGCACATCAAATTCTATGTTTATCCAGCTTTGTGATGGTTCAATGCCTGCTTGTCCTAGAATTCACATAGGGTTCGTTGATGTGAGAGATGTGGCAAAAGCCCATATCTTTGCAATGAAATCGGAAGCAACAAATGGTGAAAGGATCATTGTTAGCCAAAAAGAGATGTTTTTTTCAGAATTGGGTCAAGTATTAAGGAATGCTGGATACAAAAAAGCCCCAACTCGTGAAATGCCAAATTTTCTTGTAAAATTTTTGGCCCTGTTTATCAAAGAACTAGGTGGGCTCAAGAGATCTCTTGGACATACAGTCTTCGCAGATAAAAGTAAGGCAAAAAAATTATTTAATTGGGAGTATGTTTCTGCAGAAGATTCAGCCATAGAGACTGCAGAACAACTTCAATCAATGGGTTTGATTTCTAAATAAATAGTTCATCTTGACGTCATGTTATTTGAAAAAATAATCTCTGTAGCCCCAATGATGGGACAAACAGATCGTCATTTCAGGTATATGATTTCTTTGTTAGCCAAAGATGTCAGACTTTATACCCCTATGATTCATGCTGATGCCATTGTTTATTCTGAAAAGAAATTTATAAAAAATGAGAATCACAATCAGAAGGATGTGGGTATCCAGATTGCTGGAAGTGATCCTGATATTATGGCTTCTGCAGCAAAAATCATTGAACAGCATAATTATAATGAAATTAATCTCAATGTGGGTTGCCCAAGTGCGAGAGTTCAGAATTGTTCTGTGGGAGCAACCCTCATGAAGCAACCACACACAGTAGCAAAAATAATTGAAAAACTTAAAAAAACAACGAATTTACCGGTTTCAATTAAAACTCGAATAGGAGTTGATAATAAGGACTCTTATCAATTTCTTTACGATTTTGTAAAGCAGACATCCTCTGCAGGTTGCGAGCACTTTATTGTGCACGCTAGAAAAGCCATATTAAAGGGTCTTAATCCTAAAGAAAATAGATCAATTCCTCCCTTGAATTATGAACGAGTAGAGCGACTTAAAAATGATTTCAATGAGTTAAGGATTGATATAAATGGTGAGGTAAATTCAATAGAGAAGATAGAGCAGCATCTTAAAGTATTTGACGGCGTGATGATTGGGAGAGAAGCTTATAAGAACCCATTTTTTATAGCAGAAGTCCAAGATTTATTTTTCAATAATTCTTCTAATCACACAAAGTTAAATAAACTTGATTTTGTTGAAGAAATGATTGATTACATAAAAAAAGAAGTGAAGCAGGGAGTTAGTGCACACCTTATTACCCGTCATATGACTCAATTATTAAAAGGGACTCCTGGGGCAAAGCAATGGAGAAACCTTATTGGTAGTGATACATCTCACAAGAAAGATATTGATACATTGCTAATGGAGGTTTCTGATTTCCTCAGTGCTAAAGCAGAGATATTAGTCTGATAAATCCTTTAATGCACTAACAACTTTGCTGTGCTCTTCAATGAGCATTTCTGGCATACGATCACCGTATTCTGAAAAATAGTCTTTGATGCTGTCCATTTCTTGAAGCCATTGATTTTGATCAATATTGAATAAATCAGTCATTGACTCATCAGTTATTTCCAATCCTTCAGTGTCAATATCATTTACATTGGGTAGGAAGCCTATCGGCGTTTCTAGTGCCTCTATCTTGTTTTGACATCTCTTTATAATCCATTCAAGCACTCTTAAGTTGTCTCCAAAGCCTGGCCAAATAAACCCTTTCTCATTTTTTCTAAACCAATTCACATGAAAAATTTTTGGCAATCTCTCCGATTGTCCTGAAAAACTAAGCCAATGAGACCAGTAATCTGCAAAGTTATACCCACAGAAAGGCTTCATCGCCATAGGATCTCTTCTGACTATCCCCACTTCACCTGTCGCGGCTGCAGTTGTTTCAGAGCCAACACTTGCACCGACTAGAACACCATGCTTCCAGTCTTTTGATTCATACACCAATGGTGCTAACTCACTTCTCCTGCCACCAAAAACGATCGCACAGATTGGAACACCACTTGGTGAATCAGCAAGACTTGAATATTTAGGATTATTTTTTGCTGAAACCGTAAACCTAGAATTAGGATGAGCAAACACCCCTTCATCGGGGCTTATTTCATCACCTTTCCAATCTATAGTTGGGTTTCCATCTTTTTTCCCTTCCCACCATGGTTCATTATTATCAGTGAGGCCAACATTAGTGAAGATAGCGTTGGATTGAATAGCTTTGTACGCGTTTTCATTGTCATCTTCATTAGTGCCAGGTACAACTCCAAAATATCCTGCCTCGGGATTGATGGCCCAAATTTGTCCAGACTCATCCATATGTAACCACGCAATATCATCACCAATTGTTCTTACTTTCCAACCTTCATAACCCACTGGTGGAATTAACATTGCCAAGTTAGTTTTTCCACAAGCTGATGGAAAGGCAGCTGCTACATAGAATTTTTCACCTTCAGGATTTTCAATTTCAACAATAAGCATGTGTTCAGCTAACCAATTTTCTTTTAATGCTTGCCAACTGGCTATTCTTAAAGCATGACATTTTTTCCCAAGAAGGGCATTGCCGCCATAACCTGAACCAATGCTTCTGATTGTTTCTTCTTCTGGGAAGTGCATGATAAAGCGTTTATCAGGATCTAAGTCACCAATTGAATGAATACCTTTAACAAATTTATTTTCTCTCTCAATTCGCTCAAGAGCCGGTTGCCCCATTCGTGTCATAAGAAACATATTAGCGACAACGTAAGGGCTGTCAGTGATCTCAACTCCACATCTTGAGAACCTTGAGTCAATGGGCCCCATGCAATAAGGAATTACATACATTGTTCGACCTGCCATACAATTTTCAAATAGATTATCGAGCTTAGAATGTGCTTCCTGTGGGTGCATCCAGTTATTATTTGGTCCCGCATCACTCTTATTATCTGTACATATAAATGTTAAATGTTCGACTCTTGCAACATCAGATTGATCAGATCTATGTAGGAAGCAGTTTGGAAAGCTTTCTTCATTTAACTTCATTAAATCACCTGAATCCAGCATTTTACTTACAAAGCTCTCGTATTCATCCTGACTACCATTACACCAATAAATAGAGTCGGGATTGGTTGAACTAGCAACTTCATTTACCCAATTTTCTAATTCTTGATTATTTGTACTCATATGCCTAAAACATCTCTATTGTTTTATAGTGGATAGTTATTATATCTATGTTTAATCTTGCGTCATTATTTTATTCTTTTATGATGTTTTTGATCCTTAGGTCAAAATATGAATAAATCTTTAGCTATAGACACTTCAACTACTCACTTTACAATCGCTTGTGAGAACAGCGGAGTATTTGTTGAGTATTCGATAGATAATTGTCTTGATCATGCAAAAGATTTATTCATTAATATCAATGATATATTGCAGAAAGCCACATTAGATATTAAAAGTTTAGATTTTATTACCGTTGGCATTGGTCCTGGACGTTTTTCAGGCCTTAGAGTAGCTGTAAGCGCTGTTCAAGCAATAGCTTATACTCATAATATTAAAGTAATTACTCAGTCCAGTTTATGCAGTATTGCTGCAGTTGCGATAAATCAATTCTCTATCGAAAAAATTGCAGTAGCTACAGATGCAGGTAATAACAAAATCTTTTTTGGTTGTTATCATCAGGATGAGGAAAATATTATTAAACCGATTGTTAAAGACAGTCTAATAGGGATAAAAGACTTTGAATTTAATCAGACAGAATTTTACGGAGTGGGAAATGCCTGGACTAAGTATAGTGATCATCTACAAAATGATAAGATAACTGTATTAGATGAAGCTGAAAATGTTTACCCGGATGCCAAAACGATGATTGCTTACGCAAAAAATAGATACCTAACTGAAAAACCTAAAAAACCATTTGATATTCAACCCAATTATTTAATCGATAAGGTCACCAATTGATTGACTACCTTTTAAAGTTGCCTAAAAAAATGAAGTATCTTATTGGCTTCCTATTTTGTTGTGCTCTTATGGCCTATGCTCTTTATGCACAATATGTACTTGATCTTGAACCTTGCCCATTGTGCATATTTCAAAGGTTAGCTGTAATTTCAATGGGCATTATTTTTTTATTCTGTTCAATTATTGATCCTAAAAGCAAGATAGCTAAATTACTTGCAAGCTTCTTTTTTACTGTAACAGCTACAACAGGAATAGCAGTTGCATCAAGACATGTTTGGTTACAAAATCTTCCTAGTGATCAAGTACCTGGATGTGGGCCCGGTTTAGATTTTATGCTCTCAACTTTTCCATTAGCTGAAGTTCTAGAAATGGTTTTTAGTGGTTCTGGAGAATGTGCAAATGTTGATTGGTCATTTGTATCTTTGAGTATGCCAGCATGGGTTATCATTAGTTTTCTTATAATGCTTGTCTATGCTATTTGGACAAATTACAGAGG
>Ga0209034_10000279_pt1 | contig 25503 bp, 23 predicted proteins | sample MarorgKNORR_S2LV_2_FD_188219 | JGI IMG/M metagenome (GOLD analysis project Ga0209034, IMG submission 188219) | Marine microbial communities from the Southern Atlantic Ocean, analyzing organic carbon cycling - 250m_A/KNORR_S2/LV (SPAdes) (version 2) | ecosystem: Environmental > Aquatic > Marine... | reverse complement strand
CCTAATCAAGTGGGCACTATCTGACTACAATGCACTCCCGCTTACTCTCGAAATTGACTCCCAGTCTCCAGACGACCTAGTTTCCGCAGTTGCATCACATCCCAAACTCCGACTTGTTCTACTGGATTCGGATTGGCCTGTATTCTCTACCTTCGACAGACTCGAGAATGACCCAATCAGGCCCCTGCCTTGGCTCGCACTCAGGACCATTTCAGGAAACTCTCTTTCAATCAGACTGGTCGATCCGATTCAATCCCAACCCGTCTCGGTCTCGAATGCTCCTCAATCGAGATCTTTGGAATCTCTCGGTGTCTCAGCCGAACTGCTTAGTTATCCTGATGATGAGGAGTCAGTAGTCATGTCTGCAATCTCTCAACATCCAGGGGGAAATGAGGAGTGGGCCAATCAGATGGAGGCGAGATACCCTCTTGCAGCCTGGATTGCATCTCCTCCGAGGACTCGTTGGCCTCGTTGGCAGAGATTGAGGGGCCGCTTGGATTCAGATTGGCTAGTATTGCTCGATTTAGAAGATCTGCCGCTGGAGAGACTGTCTGAAATAGCAGACGAGGCCCCAGATGCAGTTTTGGCAGAGTTCTCTGATAAACTCACAGGAATCTTGCGGACAAATCCAGAAAAAGCGCTTAGGATGCGTCCAGCATCGGATCCAAAGAATGCCAACAGAGGAGATTCTTGGGTCGCTGCTCAATTAATGTCCAACGCGCCCTGGCTCTCCGAGCATCTTCATTCAGATTTGATTAGTTGGGCCTTAGAAGCATGGCTGTGCCAACCACCAATCGATTCTATGACCGCACTAGAGGGCGTTTCGTGGTTATTCTCCACAGGAAGAGGTCAAGGAGACTTCAGACCAATAGTCGAGGGAATCCAAAGTATAGGCCATGAGTGTTCAGAAGGCCACGACTTGAAGACTTGGGCAAATCTTGCTAAGGGATTGTTTGACAGTTCAAGACTCGATATAGCTGAGTTGAGAGATATCCTGACACTGCCTCCGGGATGGTGGGCAGCGATTTCTTCTCCCATTCTCTCAGCCCTGCTGGATGATGAGGATTCAATGAGTTGGATTCTTACCAATCCTGTGCCATGGTGCGCAGCTATCTTGAGGCCAGTTGGGGAACCTTGCGAGGCTCCCGGATTGAATTCCTACTTGCACCCTGGATGTGATCCCGATCTGCTACCAAAGTTGCACCGTAGACTGAGAGGTAGGGGCCAATCTGAGGAGCCTGCGGAGTCCGCCAGTCCACTCTTCGATCTGCTAGATGCTTTAGATGCTGCAGCACAGAGAATTACCCCTCAACCCGGTAGGACGCACGCTTACTCTGGCTGGCTGGCTCAACCAATTGAGGATTGGCCCACAATCGACCCGAAGATGGCGATGCGGGGTGACCCCTACATCTCAGAGAGGATTATTTTGAGAAGATCCGGTTATCGCCCTGAAATTGGCTCTATGGGATCGATTTCGGGCTAGATTGAGTATATTTTCACGACCGTGGGGTTCTTGACCGCACCCCATGCCCGTAGAATGCCCGTGCTGCAACACCGTGGTGACGAACCCCCACGCCGGAGGAATAGGATGAACCAAGGTACCAAGCACGGGTCGCCACTTGTCGAAGACCAGTGTGACTGTCTGCAACGGAATGATTACTGGAGCAAAGCAAGTGGCCGGATTGTGTTAGGTCCCCAGATGACCAAATGGAATGAATCATGGGACTACCCCACAATCCGACAAACGTCCCGGGGTGGGTCAGGAGCCCGAGCTTCGCTGTGAAGGCCTCCGTTACGCCCCGGGGCACACAATCCACTGGAGGTGGGAAGATACACGAGGTCGGCCTGATTGGCGGCACCTTCGACCGCTTCCATGCCGGTCATCGCAATCTGCTAATGTCAGCGCTTTCTCATTGTCAGATGGTTGAAGTCTGGGTCACTGTTGACGAGATAGCTAGAGAAAAGGATTCCAGAATCAATCCATGGGAGGATAGGATAGAAGAAATCAGGCAGACTTTTGACTTTGATTCTGATCGATTGAAATTCCATGAATTGGAGGATTTGTATGGGCCCGCCCCCACTCATAATGAGGCCAGCGCCATAATCTGCACTTCCGAGACTATCTCCGAGTGCGAGAGCATCAACAGGATGAGACAAGACGAGGGGCTACCTGAACTCGAGATTATTTGTGTCGACCATACTATGTCATGGGATGGTAGACCCATCTCGAGTTCAAGAATCAGAAATGGAGAGATTGACCGGGAAGGACATTGCTGGATTCCAGAATCCTTTGAGTCCTACGAGATGGTGCTGACACCTCAGGTCGAGGCAGAACTGAAGGAACCGTTCGGCCAGTTGATTCCGGGTCCCGAGGACGAACCGAATCATGCTATGTCCGAGGTTCTGAAACTGACCAAAGGAGCACTCGGCCCCCTCATCGCTGTCGGCGATGTCACAGTCAGAACACTCCAAGACCTAGGTAGGCCAGCGGATGTAGCACTGATTGACGGCCGCACCAAAAGACAGGTCTGGGAGGGGGCCGAGGAAATCGATTCATCTCTGTATGATTCAGTTCTCAAATGCTCAAGTCCAGCAGGGCGCCTCACGCCCTCTTTACTATCTTCATGTAGAGAAGCGATTTCCTCCTGGTCCGATCAGAAAACATCCTCTATGATTATCGTCGATGGAGAGGAGGATCTAGCCCCACTTCTCCTTCATCCACTTGCACCCATCGACTCAGTGATTCTCTATGGCCAACCAAGTAAGGGAGTTGTAATCAGGTGGTGCGGTGAGGACGCGAAGAAGCGCTGCCGTAGATTGCTGAGAGGATTTGAGGTCAGCGAGTGAATCAAGCAGCATCCTCAAGCGTGTGGATGCCGAAGCCAAAACTGACGAGAATTATCATCACGGCATAAACTCCAGGATCGACCCAAGTGGTGTTTAGGAAACTCCATGAAAGATAGAACAGGGCGCCTAGAACAATCATCCAACTTGCCATAACCCTCCTTATGCCATTCTTTGAAGTAAACAGACTGGAGGCAACAGGCCCGCTAGGTAGTCCTCTAAACCACTCAATCGAGCCACCATCGTAGGACTTCTTCATCCCCCTAGAACCCAAGGCCAACAAGACGACACCAATTAGTGCGAACACCATGTCATCCATCACTATGCCCGCCCCATCATGAGGTACATTCGAGGCAGTATTGTCTCCGGAGAGGAATCCAATCCACAAGACCTTGAATCCAGGAGAATAAGCCCCAATTGATATATTGACCAGAGTAAGTAGGGCGACCCAAGCTCCTAGAACCATTGCTAATGTGGACATGGTCTGGCTCGGTCGGTTCAAGGACTCTTCCCAGTCAACTCCCTGCATGGTCATCGAGGCGGCGACCTTGCACCTTGGTTTAACCGTTGTCTGAGGAGGAATGCCTCATCAAAGATGAGTCTGCAGGTTGTATCTACCAAGGGCGGCTTCTGCAATCAACGGTTCAGAATCACTCATTATCGACATTGCATCGACCGCCTTGGGGATGGCAGAGTTGACTTGCTTGCTTCGACCACCTCTTCCTTTACTGACATTCCTAGCCATGATTATGCCCAAGGTGTCGAGCTCATTGAGCAGCGAGGAGATACGCCTTGGAGTCAGTGGCTCGACCGAGATTTTCATGCAGGCCTCACTGTAGGTTCTGTATGTCTCACCTGTCGAGATGTTTCTAAGGCCATTATCCTCATTCAGTTTGATGGCTAACACAAGTAACTTCTGATGCAGAGGCAGCGTCTTGAGAACAGGAGTAACCTGATCGTACTCTAGTTGACTCTGAGCCAATCTTACATGCCTCCTGTCGACGCTCTTCTGAGCCCTCTGCTCAGCCTTCTGGACAGAGATTCGAAGCAAATCGAGAGCCCTGCGAGCATCACCGTGTTCCTGGGCTGCTAGAGCAGAACATAGCTCCAACACTCCTTCCTCAATGACTCCCTCGCGCAGACCCGTACGGACTCTCTCGCTCAGGATGTCCTGAATCTCTGGAGCTCCATAGGGGTGGAAGACCAAGTCCTCCTGACTCAATCTAGAAGTCACTCGCGGATCGAGTTGCTGGGTGAAGTTGAGATCGTTACTGATGCCGATGATACAGCATCTTGAATTCCTCAGCGAGGTATTCAGACTAGTGAGGTTGTACAGTAATCCATCACCGGCTCTGGAAACTAGATTGTCAATCTCGTCGAGGACTATGATATGCACCCCACCCGCTCTATCCATCCTAGTAATCAGTTCCTCGAGAACTCTATCTGTAGGCCAGCCTGTGAATGGAATCGGCGTATCTCCCCGCCTCCCGAGTTTGCTGGCGATGGTCTGAACTACCCTGTACTTGGTGTCCACATTTCGACAGTTGATTTCGTAGGTCTCGACACTCTGCCCCATCTCTTTGCCCTTGTCCAGTAACTGCCCGAGCACGAATCTAGTGACTACAGTCTTACCTGAGCCAGGGACTCCGTAGAGGAGCATATTCGATGGAATGTGACCGTTGAGGGCATCGACAAGATTCCTCACCAAAGACTCGACCTCGTGGTCTCGGTGAGGTAGTCTAGAAGGCTCGAAGGCATGGTCGAATGTACGCCGATCAACGAAGAGACAATCTTGGCCAAGTATTTTCTCGAAAATGTTTCCTTCCATTTTCTTTCACTACCGGGCCAAAACACGATTGCCGTATCATCAAGACCTTGAATCAAGATGTGCCCGACAACGTGGATGTCAAGCGAGGATGTTGCTGGTAATAAGACTGTCCGACGAGTAGAGAACTTGACTCTCTTTTACCTTCTCTATGAGTCAATATATTGTGATTACCAATAGCACGTTATATATCCACCTTAGATTGACTCAGTATGGCGTTTCTGTGTTCTATTTTTCGGTGTAAAAAATACATCATCCGAATTTTGAGATTGAGATTCCCCTCCATCACATTGGTCTCGCCAGATTGGTTCGTCGAGGATCATCGAGAGATGCGATTTTGTATTTCGGCAATGGTATTCAGATAGCTCTAGTTATTTCTATGTATAAATAAAGTTAATTTTATTAAGATTTTCTTTTCATGAAAATCGAGCCATCATCATCAATCAGAAGACTGTCACCATCCTCTATCTGAATTACTGACTCAGGCAATTCTGGCATTGGAAAACCCATCTCTTCGCCCCTAGCACTGGAGTAGTTATGTGTGACAAGAACAAGAGTGTGAGGATGCCTTTCGGAGAAAGCCACGACATCAGAAGGAGTGTGATGATGAGGGCTTTCTACAAAGTCAGGAATCCCCATCTCAAGTAGCACTACCTGACACCTCCTTGCTCGATCATCAATCTCCTCACATGGACCCGAGTCTCCACAGTGAAGGAATCTGAAGCCAGAGGAGTGAACCAGTTCGTAGCCGTGTGGATCAGTCTGTTCGACATGCTTGACCGCGAATCTCTCAAAGGACCATTCAGTTTCCTCTAATTTACCTGTCTCGGCTTCGGACCAGGCTATACTCTCTTCTAGAGATTCTTCTAGACTACCTGGAAATCCAGTTCTGCACAAATCCCCGAGAAGTCCCCGACCCCCGGGTCTGAGATGGACATTGAGAACCGCTTCGCACTCGGGGTCGGAGATGTACTTTCTCTCGAGTAACAGGAATGGGAAGCCGAAGGTGTGATCAGCATGCCAATGTGTGATGAGAACATGCTTCAGAACACTCGGAGAGGTCCCGCAACGCCTCAACTGTGCAAGTACAGTCGGGGGGGCATCAACTAGCACACAATCATCCACCAACACTAGTGCGTGCATCCTGCCATGAGGCAGGAATGCGTTGCCACTCCCTAGGAAGTCTATGCGCGCCATATACCGCGATGAGGGCATCCCGACTTGACCTCATCGCATTGAATGGATTGCCCCTTCCAGCCTACTCTCAGCATTTGTTCATAAACAGGTCTTGTCTCGACGGCTCGCCAATCGAGGTGTGTAGATGTCGGAGTGGAGTGCGAAGAACCCCTATGTCTCTAATTTGAACGAGAACTGGATTCTCAATGGAAAAGGCTCTCGTAAGGAGACTCGGCACATCGTCTTCGACCTTGGCGACTCCGGTTTGGATTACAAGGCCGGTGATGCTCTAGGAGTAATCCCACAGTGCCCACCCGAGTTGGTTCAGGAGTTACTGGATGCTTGCGGCTTCTCAGGGGAAGAGGAAGTGGAAACACATCTTGGCCCCTGTGGAATTAGGGAGGCTCTCACAAACAGATTTGAGATTCATCGAATCTCTAAAAAGTGGATTGGGAATCTTGGTGACAGACTTACCCCAGACTCACCGAAAATTGAAATTAGAATAGTTGGCAGACAACGCTCTTCAACAGAAGACGGAGAGCTTCTGATGGACTGGAACGGCTCTGGGGTCGATGATGATGTACCAGATGGATATATCGAGATTGGCGCAGCCAGTGATCCCGCCGAGGAACTTTGGAACGATTTGATGGACGATCCAAAGGCCATGGAGGACTACATGTGGTCAAGGGATTACATCGATGGTTTGGCCGACTTCGGACACATCGGATTCACTCCTCAGCAGTTCGTTGATGGATTGGATAGGCTAAAGCCAAGACTGTACTCAATTGCTAGCAGCCCCGACTTTGAACCAGGAACCGTTCACCTGACCGTTGCCATAGTCAGGTACAATCACCACGATCGAAACAGAACCGGCCTTTGTACCGGATTCCTGGCAGATCGCTGCGAGGTTAGTGATACTGAGATTGGTGTCTTCATGTCACCAACGAGGTCATTCGTACTTCCAGAAGATGGTTCAACTGACATCATCATGGTCGGACCCGGGACTGGAATTGCCCCATTCAGAGCGTTCCTTCAGCAGAGGCAAATGGATGCCTCAACCGGCCGTAACTGGCTATTTTTCGGAGACTGGACAGAAGAGGGAGAATACCTCTACCGCGATGAGATGGAGGATTGGAAAGAGTCAGCCCTAATCGACCGTCATGACCTAGCTTGGTCTCGCGCAGGCCCAGATAAGGTGTATGTCCAACATCTGATGAAGCAGAACGGTGAGGAGATTTGGAACTGGATTGAAGGAGGGGCTTACTTCTATGTCTGCGGCGACAAGAACTACATGGCCAAAGATGTCCACTCCACACTGATTGAGATTTGCTCAGAATACGGCGAAATGTCTGATGATGAAGCCAAGGAGTTCGTCGAGACTGGTCTGATGAAGACAGAGAAGCGGTATCTACGCGACGTTTATTGACGACTCTCCGCATTCCTCATACGGCGTCTGCCGGAGCGCTTGCTATGTTCCGCCGCGTACTGATTGCGAATCGTGGCGAAATCGCACTTCGAATACTTCGTTCTCTGCGCTCGCTGGGGATTGAGGGCGTTGTAGTACACGGGCGTGAAGACAGACTCACATTGCCGGTGAGGCTGGCAGACGAAGGCGCATTCATCCCGAGGGACGACCCTCTAGCATCATACCTTGACATTGAGGCAATCATCGCAGCAGCCAAAGAGGTGGGGGCGGATGCAGTGCACCCAGGATATGGCTTCCTAGCAGAGAACGCCACGCTTGCTGAGAGGCTCGCTGAGGAGGGAATAGTCTTCATCGGCCCAAGCCCCGAAGTTCTCAGAGTTCTGGGCGATAAAATATCAGCCAGAGAGGCGATGGTGAAAGCTGGCTTACCGGTGGCGAAAGGATCAGGCCAGCCGATTTCAGGCGAGGATGAGGCACTCAGTATGGCAGAGGAGATTGGCTACCCAGTCATGATCAAGGCAGCGGCTGGAGGGGGTGGCATAGGCATGCAAGTCGTGAATTCTGGAGATGAGTTTGAGTCTGCCCTGAGATTGTGCCAGGGCCGCGCACTCTCTGCTTTCGGCGATGACCGAGTATTTGTAGAGAAATTCATCGAAGGTGCTCAGCACATTGAATTCCAGGTTTTGGGAGATGGCAACAAGGCAATTCACTTCGGAGAAAGGTTCTGTTCCATACAGAGACGGCATCAGAAGATTATCGAGGAGGGCCCATGGCTTTCCGACGAGGTTCGCGAAGAGATGGGGGCGAAGGTCGTAGCCGGGGCAGAAGCTGTCGGATACAAGGGACTCGCGACTTTCGAGTTCTTGCGAGATTCAGCAGGAGAGTTCTACTTCCTCGAGGTAAATCCACGTGTCCAAGTTGAGCACACCGTGACCGAGATGATTTCTGGAGTTGATTTGGTCTCTCTGGGAATCAAGGTCGCTGCAGGAGAATCTCTACCATTAAATCAGTCCGAGATACAAATCTCCGGACATGCAATACAGACGAGGATAAATGCCGAGGATCCATTTACTCTCAAACCATCTCCTGGAAGAATATGGGAATGCCATTGGCCTGGTGGGCCGGGAGTACGAGTCGATACGCATTCTCACACGGGATACGATATGCCGCCATCTTTCGACTCGCTTCTAGCCAAAGTGATTGTTTGGGCTCCTAACCGCGAGGAAGCGATAGCCAAGATGGATGCAGCATTGTCTGAGACGATAATCATCGGAGTAGATACCCTGATTCCTCTCCACAGGGCAATTATGAGCGAGGCAGACTTCCGCAACGGAGATATTACAATCGGGTATCTTGATGAGCACCCGGGAATACTCGATGGGGTGTGAAAGATGAAACTCGTTATTCTAGGGAGCATTGGTCTGGATGACATCGAAACTCCAGTCTCTAGTGGCTCCGACCTACTTGGAGGGGCTGCTGCACACGCAGGAATAGCTGCTGGATTCCACCTACCCACCGCCCCTCGCAAGCCACCTGCAGTAGGACTAGTAAGTGCGGTTGGGAATGATTTCCCCTCCGAGGCGCAGAGAACGCTTGAGGCATCCGGACTGAACTTAGCTGGAGTGGTGCGTAAGGAGGGAAGCACCTTCAGATGGTCTGGTCGATATGAGGGCTCAATGGACGATGTAATGACTATCTCTACAGAGGTCAATGTCCTCGAAGGGCACATTCCTGAGATTCCCGCCTCATGGAAAGATCCGGAAATTCTACTATGCGCAAATACGCACCCTCGCTCTCAGGTATCGGTACTTGACCAGTGTCCTGGAGCCGCAATCACTGCTCTCGACTCCTTCATGCTCTGGATTGACACAGAATTCGAACTACTATCCGAGGCGCTCCGAAAGGTGGATCTAGCCATACTCAACGAGGAGGAGGTCTGTGCAATAGCCGGTGACGATTTGGTTCACAACGCTGCTGCCAAGATATCATCTGGCGAGGCTCTGTATGGAGGTACTGCGGCCGGACCCGGGCCGAGCGGTGTAATCGTCAAGCGAGGCAGGAGCGGTTCGGTCGCATACCTCGATTGCGGCACCATCACTCTGCCTGCCTATCCTACCGATGATTTGGTCGACCCTACCGGAGCTGGAGACAGTTTTGCGGGAGGACTTCTAGCGAACATAACTGGGAGGAAAGGGGCGCTAAACCAACTCGATACGATGCGCGATGCCCTGTTGCACGCAACAGTCACAGCCTCGTTCGCAGTTGAGGGCATGGGAGTCTCAGGAATTAGTAATCTAGATCGAGGACGCTATCACGCCAGAGTTGACAAGTATCGTCGCATGGTGGGTCTATGATTACTCAAGACGCTTGATTCCCGGCAATGGATGGGGCTCACTCTTGGATGATGTCCTCCTGAGTTGTGAAAACCTCAATCCTCGTGTCTCGTTTTCGGGCTCGGTCGCTGGGAACTCCTTATCTTGGCCACTGGAAACTCGCTTGACAACCCCGTCCAGCGCCTCCTTGGCGGAATGTGGCTGAATCCCCGTCTTGGCCCCCCTGCTTACCACATCTGCCTGATGATCCTGATCGCTGCGTAGTCTGATGTGCTGTGATGACTGAAAGCGTGCCCCCGAAGCCTCGACGGCACCATCTAGGTCACCATACTCAGATGAGTAACTCTCGTACCTCCGAGAAGCCCTATGTCTGGGGCCTAGCAAAGCTCCTATCCAACCCAATCTCTGCTTCGATGCCTTTCTCTTACCTCCAGTATTCACCCTACCGGAACCCATTGAACTGACAATGCGAGACACCCCGGGAAACTCCTCTAAACTCGCAGAATCGAGTGCAGGAGAGGTTGCACCACCGTCGGAGAGTAGCGCCTGCCTCGCCTTTGCCTGCCTAACGATTCCGGGCCTACACTCCTCTCTAACCGCAGCCTCGCTGGGAGCCGGAAGTGAGTGAGACATGTATGGGCCAACATTTCCGAATCTATCCTGCGCCCTCTTAATCATCTGCGAACTGGTAGGCTCTCTATTCTCGACAGGAGTTCCTACAGCGCTGATGTAATTCTGGGATGAGGGCAAATCGGTAGAGGCAAACGCCTCTTGAGGTGGTGGTGTGGTCGGAGGAGAGTAGGATGAAGTAGGATCTGCATCGAAGATACCTCCCTCACCGAATAGTCCCATTCCTCCTACTGCATCTCCAAGGGCAGAATCAATCCTAGAATCTCCCGGGGGCTTCTCCTCATACCACGGAGGCGACTCCTCTCTACCCCATGCCCTAGCGTATGCATCGGGCTCAGAATCGGGCATTGGCATCTCGTCGAAAATCATCGGAGGTGACTCTTCTCTTGGAAGAGAGGGACTGACATAGGCATCATTCGAGAACGATGGCATCAGTTCTGAAGGCTCCTCTACCGATAGGAATCCTGCCATTGGAGATGATTCAGGCTCTGTAGGAATTGACAGCAATGGATCTGTAAATGTCTCAAACTCAGTATGATTGGGAGCCTCCAACAACCCCTTCGGCTCCGCTGTATCTCCAATCGCATCTCGGAATGCCGGGAATGTTGGCAATTCAGCATCTATGTGCTCCAAACCTTTTCTTGCTTCTTCAATAGTAATTCCACGACCTACTCTGTCAACCATCATGCAAAGTCTGAGCAGGACTCCTTCGCTTCCAGCCACAATGTGGCGATCCCCTGCCTCTGTCTCGATAGCGAGGACGGAAGTCCTCGACAGAATGTATCCAAGCAGGGTCAGCGAGCCAGCTGCAGTAGCGACTAGTGCATAGGGAGGTAGCAGGACTTTGAGTCCGAGATATATCGCCATCAGACTCAACGGGACTGCTCCGGAGGGGAATAACGGGACCTTCATGTGACGCATTCTTGATATCGATCCCAGCGAGAGTCTGACTCCATGACCATCGAATCTTTCCAGAGTAAGCTGGCGCCGTGTAAGTACGGCGACAAACTTCCCTCCTGAACCGACCAAACTCAGATTGCCGAACAGTTCCGACCTCTCTTCGTCTTGGTCGGGCGTTAACCCGACTGAGTACATCCCGAGCGTACCAGCGACTCTGATTGGCTATAACTGCTCGGGATACTGAGCGGTGGACCGCACCGCTTACGCGCACGCGAGAGAGGGGCCACAGAACAGAGATGCTCTGATTATCAGAAAACAGTGACCTCATCCCATTGCATCGCGGGCATTATTCGCCATTTCCCACAGTTCTTTCTCTTCCTCGGTCGTCGGAGAGAACTGAGGTATGGAGGACGGTCGCATTTCGGAGTCGACAGCCACCATGAAGAAGAATCCAGAGCAGATTTCTTCTCCTTCCCATTCCGACCGTGATAGTCTACATGAAATCACATGCACTCCAGCGGTGCGAGGAGAGGTCCAGACTACTTTCGAAGTGGTCCTGATTATGTCTCCTTGGTAGGCGGGCCGACGGAACTTTAGAGCATCCACCGAGACTGTGACGAACTCTTTGTGAGCGAACTTACTCGATACCATTCCTGCGGCTGTGTCCATTATCGACATCAACCTCCCCCCATACAGCGTATCCATCGAATTTGTATCTCCCGGAAATACTTCATTGAGCAGCACCACAGGCTCGAGAGAATGAGGCTCGGACATTACTATCATTGAGTGTCGAGAGTCCACCCCCCTTCAAACCTACATTCATTCAATCCTCTCCGAAACGATTCTTTGACCGTTGTATTCAATCGAAAGGGGCTTCTCGCAGGACTATGCAGGTGCCCGAGCTACGATGGGAACCAAGTATCATTGAGGACCCTCTTGGGGGTAGAATCGTGCTATGGCCACACCTGCCTTGTGTTCGAATGCCTGCAGCATTGAGGTATCGCGACAAATGGGATGGGCTGGCTCTGCTATTCAGCCTCAGTGATCTGAGCGAATGGAGACAGGACGAACAGCAGGACAAGGAAAGTCCTGGAATCCACATCGAGGCTGCAATAGCCTCCGGCACGGTTCTTGGAAGATTGATGAAGGACTTGCAAGAATACGATGTCGATGGGCCCAAGATACCCGATCCAGAGCAAGTCAGATTGCTTCTGCACGCTGACAATGCTAGAGGCGGTATGCCAATCTATGCAATTGAGCCGGAACTAGAAGACTCGGATTGGATGATGTGGTGGGAGAGGAGCGCCGATGAGAAGGCCCGGATTTTCAATCTCCTGTCCACTCTAACCACATCGAGAAGGTGGAAGAAGACGAGATCTAGTGCCACCGCGAAAGTGTCGAGAAATAATTCCGTGGACACTGATATGGGGGCCGCTGCAGCATCCTGTGCAGCTTGGTGGCTTGAGGAGGAAAGGACTCTCACTCCGGAGCTACATTCCGAGAGAAATACTCGTTTCGCGGCCAGACTGAGAGGTTCTCTGGCAGATTTACTCAACAGCAGGGTTGATGATGCGAAGGCATCTGACTGCACTCTGCTGGTACCGGTCCATCAGGCTTGGCTGCCCTCCTTGGAGGTCGCAGTCACGGCATGGCCGGACCCGGAACCGGTGAGCAGGGAGGCCCGATGATGGAATCTTCAGGAATATCAGTAAGCGTCGAGACGCAGACATTCCGTTTCATCCCATCTTCGCCCATCTCGCATCAAGAAGCAGTCTCACTAGGGGGCGGCTCGGCTAGCGGCTCATATGTTGTAATCAGCCATGAGGAGCCAAGAGCCACATTCGTGGTCGAACCTGATGGCTCGGTATTGGTGCATGGTATCGCGAGAGCGGAGGTGGCTAGACTTGCAGTTCAGGAACTGCTTCTGACTCTGGGAATGCCCGACGATAACATTGGAATTGAATCCGGTGAGATGCTAATCAGGTTCACAATCGGTAGAGCTGTGATGATGCCCCTAGCAGCAGACAGATTCGAAGCCATTGAGATGGACGCTAGATTAGGTGCACTGAGGATTGATGCCACCCTGCACAACTCTCAGATTATAATGTTCAACAACGGCCATGGTGTCGTTTTGGGACAGAGCTCGAAAAAGATAGCCGAGATGGCAGTCCGCCATTGGTCCAAACTCCTGGATGAAGAGGGAGCACTGGCCTGAGATGATGCTTGAGGGCAACTGGACCGGACCCATACTAGATCAGCACATGCATCTCGATAGGGCTGGCCGATTCCTATCGGCGGCAGAAGAATTCTCTAGAGCTGGAGGTACGGGAATAATGCTGGTTCACAAGCCTAGTTTCTCAACCTCGCTGCCGACTGACCTTGATGGATACCGTGAGGCCTACTCAGAGACCCTGTCGATGGCCGACGAGGTGAGGAGAGTCACAGGTCTAGAAGTAGGAGTGGTCCTCGGACCGCATCCTGTCGTATGGGAACACCAGATAGAGCCTCTTGGACTATCTGCCTCGACTGAATTACACCTCGAGGCTGTGAGTCTCGCACTTGATTACATTGAGGAAGGCAATGCGATCTGCTTAGGTGAGGTTGGAAGGCCACATTATCCGGTCAACGAAGAGACTTGGACTTCAGCCAGTGAACTCCTGCTTGAGGTAATGGGAATGGCAGCCGCAGAGGGATGCGCAATCCAACTACATGTCGAGGACAACGGCGAGACTACATACCGGGAGATGGCTCAACTCTGCGATAAGGCAGGACTTCCTCGCGACCGGGCAATCAGGCATTATGCTCCAGCCGATGTGAGCCCTGAGTTTACTAATGGATTAGCCGCGACAGTCAGTGTAGGTAAAGGCAGTATTGAGGGATTGGTGAGCACAGTCACCTCAAAATCAGCCCCCTGGGGGATGGAAACCGACTTCCTCGACGATTCCCGCAGACCGGGTGCAGTTCTAGGTCCGAAGACAGTACCGAAGCGGACCCAGGAACTTTGCTCCACACTGTTGCGAGAGGGTTGGGAGGAAGACGATGTATCTAACCTCATGGACTCGATTCATCGAGAGTGGCCAAAGAGATTGTATTCTATTCTTTAGAGGCCTTTATTTCCAATTTCTGATCAGGCAGGATGAACAGAATCCCACCCATAGCGAACAGAATTAAAGTTAGGATGAATCCTTGAAATTCTCCGAGTGGGACCTGATATCCCATCTCGGATAGCCCCATTCTCCACAAAGGACCGTTAATCGGCATGAATAGAAGCATCAGGGCTACACCCAACTTCTGCCTTGCTCGCATAACCATTCGACCTGACCCGCATAGATGAACCGAACGCAAGAGGAATCTGGTGCGCCCGCCGGGATTCGAACCCAGGATATGAGGTTGGAAACCTCAGGTGATAACCAGACTTCACTACAGGCGCGGTACATCTGCGAACCTAGCCCTCCACTAAATCGATTCGGTTCGAAAAACTACCAAGTGAAGCATTCAAACGCGCCCCTCCTCACGGAGGGGCGTATGTCGATTGGCCCAGTCAAGGCGATTAGCAGGGACGAGTCCGACACCGTCGACGATAAGCAAGTAGTTGGCCGCAAGATTTGGCGAATTGTACCCTATATCAAGCGCTACTGGAGAAGGGCAGTAGGGGGAGTCGCAGCGAACGCCGCTGCTCGTGCCTTCGATTTGATTCCATTCGTGGCAATCGGGATGGCCGCAGATTACTACCAGAGCGGGACATACACTAGTTCATTCATCGAATCTTTCGTCAACTCTAGCAGTCTTTCTTCGCCCGAAATCGGATTCGGCGTACTGATTCTGATTTCATTTTCTTTCCTTGCCGTATTCCAAGGAATTAGCGAATTCCTCTGGCAGTCCACAGCATACAAGGTCCAGCATGACATCAGGATGGACGCTACTGCCAGCCTTATGGCGATGGAAGCCTCGTACTTCGAGACTAGGCAGACGGGGAATTTGATGGCCGTACTGTCTGCAGATGTAGCACAGCTTGAAGATGTAGTATCCGATTCATCAACCTCTATGATTCGAATCCTTATCACATTTGCAACATCCTTCGGAATCATGGCTTGGATGTCTCCTACCTTAGCCCTAATTCTGGGTATACCATTACTTCTCGTCATCCCTATGGTGGTATGGTTCTCGACTAGGGTTCAGCGAAGGTATCGCAAGCAGAGGGAGAGCACTGGGGGCATAGTATCGATTCTAGAGAATGTCCTTTCTGGTATCGTAACTGTTCAGGCCTACAACGCTGGTGGTTTCGAGTTATCAAGAGTCGAGAGCGAGAGCGGCGAATACAGAGATCAGGCCATCCACGCTGCCAATCTACGTAACCGATTCATCCCCGGAATATACGTAGTCGCAGGTCTTTCTTTCGCTCTGTTAGTTTCTGCTGGTGGATGGCTGATGGAGTCGGGCGAAATCTCAGTAGGTCAATTTGTCACCTTCCTTCTCATATCAACGCGTATGACCATGCCCATGTTTATCCTAGGAATGTTACTGAATCAACTGCAACGAGGCGAGGCCGCTTCCAAGAGAGTGTTTGCCATTATCGACTTAGAGCCCACAATCTACGACAAAGAGAACGCCTTGCCTCTAGAGAACCCCATCACTTCAATCACCTTCGAGGATGTCACTTTCGCGTATCCAACATCGGAGTCAAATGTTCTGAATGGAATAACTTTCTCTGCTTCTTCAGGAGAGTTCCTAGGAGTCATGGGGCACACTGGAGCGGGTAAGAGCACCATTCTGAAACTCGTTGAGAGATTCTATGAGCCACAACTAGGAATGGTAAAAATCAATGGAACCGACATCAACGACTATGCTATTGAGACAGTAAGAGACAGGATAGGATTCGTCAGTCAGGATCCATTCCTTTTCTACGGTGATGTCAGGTCGAATGTGGCATACGCCCGTGAAGCTACAGACGAAGAGATCCAGAAGGCCCTAGAAATTGCGGGGGCATGGGAATTTGTCTCCCAGCTTTCTGAAGGAATTGACACTATGGTGGGAGATAGAGGGGTGATGCTCTCTGGCGGCCAGAGGGCCCGAATCGCACTAGCCAGAGCGCTACTCAAGGATCCTGACCTGCTAGTTCTAGACGAGGCATCTGCAGCATTGGATTCTGAGACTGAGAAGAGGATTCAGATGTCCCTGTTTGGGAGCTCTAATGGTGACTCCAAGAGAATCACCATCGGGGTCGCACATCGTTTAGCGACAATTCGAAACGCAGACGAAATTATTGCCATGGTAGACGGAGCAATAGTCGAGCGAGGCTCACACGCGAAACTTCTCGCCAATGATAATGTGTACGCCTCGCAGTGGTCGATTCAGACCGGCGAACTCGATGCAACTGAAGCGTGAATCTAGGCTCTTGATCTATCATCAATCTGCATGCCAGAGTTACCAGTGAAGATTCTCCACCAGCCTCGCAATACTCCGATTCCATAACTCCAGTGCAGAGTGAAGATGACGATTGGAGAGAGGAAAACCGTAGTCAAGCTGCGATTGGGAGAGTTACCAGAGGCTGAGCCATACCAAGCAATCACATTGTACAGGACAATTAACCAAGGCAGGGCCAGAACACACACTCTCTCCAATCCCAGTTCTAGGGCGCCCGCAGAGAAGTCCCACCAAGGCAAGGCCAGTCCGCCGTTGTCCCACCCCCAGTAGAAAGCGGCGAACGCTGCAATCACTATCGGTGGGAAGAGTGCCACTAGGACATGGCTCCACGAGCGTAAATCAGGATGCTCGTTACTGGCTAGAGTCCTGACCAGTCCGTAGTTCGATATCTGTTTCCTGACTCGTGAAAGATTCCTCCTGCGATGCCACATCACCGCAGTCTTGTCAGTCCACAGACGGTGCCCTGCGCTCCTGATACTGTGGTCCAGCAATACGTCCTCAGCACCTATACTGCCTTCCACAAATCCTCCAATTTCATCGAGCACTGAGCGCCTGTAAGCGGAGTTTACTCCCGGTAACTGCTCCACCTCCTCAAGCTCAGATTTACCGACCTTGCCGTAGTTTGTACCGGCCGTGAAGATACGACTACAGAACCCGACATCAATTACTTGCTGTTGCAAGGTTGAGTGTTCTGGTGGACCAAAGTTGGGCCCGCCAACCCCTGCAACTTCTGAACGCTCGAACCAGCGACTCAGTTGAGAAACCCATTCCTCCGGTACGATTACATCGTCATCAGTAAACATCACCAACTCTGATTCAGTTGCAGCTAGAGCAACATTACATGCATCAGCCCGAGTCTTGCAACCCTGATCATCGATGAATCGAATACCTCGCGATTCTGCTTCCTGCTTGCCCGGGTCTGTGCCGGGTCCGACAACCACCACCTCCAATGGTCCGAAGTAGTCCTGTGACTGCAGGCCGTCTAGAGTGATGCCCAGTTCGTCAGAGTTCCCAACGCTTGGGATAATGACACACACTGAACGACTCATGTCACGCGGCCCTAGTAGGGCCTCAAGAGTTCATAGGTCAGTCGTTAGTAACTCTAGGCGCTAGGAAATAGGTCCAGCTGGCACCACCATCGTTACTGCTCCAGTCCAGCCTAAGTGGGTATTTATCTTGGAATCTGACTTGAACATCACTGGCGAGTCCGGATGCTAGTTTTCGAGTAAGTGGGTCAAGGAACTGCAGGCTGTAGGTCCCTTGAGTTGGCGATGGACAAGTCAACTCAATGAGCTCACCCGATTCGAAACTCACATTGACACCCTCTCCCGCCTCGACAGTTACACTGACACGCAACTCCTTACTGTCTAGGCTCAAATCGACTAATTCTCCTACGAACTTGGCTGCGCGCAGGGAACGACTGAGCTTCTCGGCATCAATTGTAGCGCTGCAGCCGAAATCGAGCACAGGCAATTTGGGGTCGGACATCGAATTAGTATCTAGGCCTCTGAGTATCCTGTGGACCTGGCCGACCCTGACATTGACTGCTCCGACTGCGTCATCGTAGTCAATCTCCACGAGATCAGAGGGTCCTGCCAGAGTTAACAAGTCTCTCAGCTTACCTAATTCCATTCCAATTTCCACAGGCTCGCACTCGTAGGTCTCAAAGCAGGCATCGGAGATGGTGGCGGAGAGAAGGGCGACATGAGAACCATCTACCACATTGACAGTGAGTCCCTTCTCACCCCAACTCATCTTGGCCTCTTCGGTTAGGACAGAGAGTAAATCAACAATCTCTCTCATCAGTTGTGTGTTTGCTGTAACTCTGAGCATCAAATCACCCCTGCTGTGTTGTATTCTAGTATCGGAGGTCTTTCATCCTTCGCGGCAAGCCCTTGGGCGCCTATTGGTACTCCCTGAACTTTTTCCCACAGTTCTTGCAGGTGCAGATTTTTGTCTCCGGCTCGTCTGAACTTCTAGTCTGCATGAGGACGACGAAAATCTCGTTCTTATCGCACTCAGGACACCGAATGTCACCTACCCTCAAGACTCCCTTACCTTCCTCTTCTTCGACGACCTCGGTGAGGTGCTTGAGTGACTTCTCCGAGCCGGAAGCAGTAGCGTTGGCAAGATCGATTGTCTCACCAGTCATCGGGTCGGTGAAGGTACCACCAGTTCCATCAGTACCAGCAAGTGGACCTTCATACCCGCACTTGTAGTTCGGGCACTTGATGTTGCCAGAGGCATCAGGGTAGGAAAGTGCACCACAATCCGGACAGAACATCCTCCTCAAACCCTAGTCGGGACTCTACCAACCGAACAGGGACAAACCAACCGTCTATTCAACTATTCTGTGATTCGACTTCCCTAGCACATCACAGGAGAGATTCCAATCGCATACAACCGCACCGTTGAAGCCGCACAGCGTCACCCCGTGGCCGTGAGGATACATTACGATTGGAGGATGGCCCGGGTGGTCGACGAAAATGCCAATATCGTCGATGAGATTGTATGGTCCTCAAAGCGCTCAGTCGGAGCTCTGGCAGATCGTCTGTGGGAACTCCAGTCCGGTGGACTGAGTCCCGAGGCTAGAACGCTCGCAGACAGATTCCCCGATGCACAGTCTGACGGTTTGGCTGCTGTTTCAGATTCCGATTGGCCAGAATTGGATGATGAAGAGCATGAGATACTGTCCAAGGCTTCAGCCAGATTGGCTAAGAGAGGAGTTGCAAACTCAGCAGCCGACCCTGATCGTCGATTGGATATGCTGTCAGGAGCAACCAGTGAACTTCGAGCTGCATGGGGCACTAGTGAGGCAAGATGCGTAGAGTGGGCTGGACTATTCCTGCCCGATGCGGACTTAGACCGCCAGAGAGAGAACATTCCTTCGAAAGTTGCGGACGCGAAATCGATTGATGAGGCCGCTGCTTCGCTTGACTTACAGGCACCAGAACACCATCCGGCCGACCAAGAGTGGATCGCTTTACGGGCTCACGCTAGAGGCGTGATCGACCTAGCTGAGAGATTGGACTTGGCGGAGCAGGCAACCCGTGCCCTTGCACAGCAGCATGTGCCAACTTTGAGCCTACTCGTTGGGCCGCTTGGTGCAGCGAAGATGGTGACTCTGGCTGGAGGCAGAGAAAGACTGGCCAGGATGCCTAGCGGGAGCCTTCAGGTATTGGGTGCTAGTGGGGCTATGGCAGCTCACAGAAGAGGAGCACCTCCACCAAAACACTCTCCTATTCTTTTCTCTCTGCCCCAGGTTTCGAGATCTCCACGTTGGGTCCGCGGCAAAATCGCTCGCTATCTGGCAGGCAAGTGCTCAATTGCGGTAAGGATCGATCATTTCGATGGAGAACCGTGGGGAGATGAGCAGATTGCCGATATTAACCAAGAGTGTCAGAACATCAAGGATCGATTCCCAAAGCCACCCAAGAGGAGGTAGGAGATGCCTCGAAAACCAGTGAAACTAGCTTGGGGAGTCCGCAGGGAGGGGCGCTCACTATGGACGAGGAACGCAGTCAAGGGAGTCTCTGTCAGAGGAGAGCGCAGGAAGACCAACTCAAGAGTAGAATGGAGGGCCTGGGCATCATCCAAGTCAAAAGTTGCAGCTGCATTGCTTAGGACTTCCAATAACCCATCAAATCTGCTTCCTGATACTGGCTCCACATGCCTGTACCTAGGTGCTTCTTATGGCTCCACAGTAAGCCATATTCACGACCAAGCTTGCGGCTCAGGAAATCACCATGGCGGCCAAGTTGTAGCAGTCGAAATCTCTCCGCGAGCCATGCGCGAACTCTCAGTACTTGCTGTCAGCAGGCCGGGAATGGTCCCTGTACTGGGAGATGCACGAGTGCCCGCTCAAGTAGCACCATTCATGCGTGGCAAGGCTGACTGGATGCATCAGGACCTGAGCATAGCTGATCAGGCTCAGACTTTCGTCAAGATGGCTGATGCCTTTCTCAGGCCTAGAGGCACCGGACTGCTATCACTGAAGGCAGCCAGTGAGAGAGCATCGCAAGGAGACGATGACAGCAGGTTTGCCAAGGCAGAACGAATCCTAGAGGAATCGAATCTGGAATTAGTTGAGAGAATCGACTTGACTGGATTGGAGGAACAGCATGTCGTGTTCCACATCAGGGGCTGATTAGCCTAATCCAAATCCGATTCCGGCAATCAGTGCCCCACCACCGAGAATCAGAATCGCATACGCGGCGACTGAGAGGTAGTTCAGAATCAATCCGATAATCGCCTCACCACGTTTGAGTCCATTCAGGCCCCTAGAATCCCTGAGTCCTAGGTGCCCGAACACTACTCCGATTACTGTTGTAATGGGGGCTAGACATCCGGTGAAGCATAGAAAAGGAGCTGAAATATGAAACAGCCAAGTCGCAATACCCATTGCTAGACTGATTGTCGCATTGTCGTTACCCTGCGGAATAGGAGCTATCGGGCTCACGAAAGCACCTGCACCCGCAGACATGAACCTAGGGCATCACTCTCTGATTTAACATGTGCCGAGAGTCAGAATCATGGGGCAGTACCCACTCAGAGAGTCATGCCCGAACTCCCTGAGGTCGAGACCGTGAGGAGAGGTTTGGAAAATCATCTCCTAGGTCGAACCATTGAGAGAGTTGAGCTGCGAAGGTCTGATCTCAGATTCCCATTCCCGCCTGGATTCGCTAGGAGTCTAGAAGGTAGAACAGTCGAGAGTATTGACAGGAGGGCGAAGTACCTGCTAATCAGACTAGATGGAGGGCTGACATGGATGTGTCATCTTGGGATGACAGGGCGCTGGACCTTGCTTGGCGCGAATAGCACTGAGGCAGACGACGAAACTCATGACTGGGTGGTTGCACATCTGGATGATGGAGGGAGGGCGGTGTTCTCCGATCATCGCAGATTCGGATTTATGGACGCCTTCAAGACCACCGAGCAGGGCCAGAACAAATTCCTTTCCAAACTAGGTCCCGAACCAACTCCCGATTACCTGACGCCAATGGATTTGGCAGAGGGTTTGAGAGGGCGTAGAACTCCGATGAAGACAGCCCTTCTCGATCAAGCAACTGTAGCAGGTTTGGGCAATATCTATGTCTGCGAGATTCTATTTCGCTCTGGGATTTCGCCCAGAAGAAGCGCATCCTCAGTTGCTGGTAAATCAGGAGTAACAAGGCGAGTCGAGAGAGTGACTGCAAACACTCATGATGTCATCACTGAGGCGATTGATGCTGGAGGATCAACCATCAGTGATTTCGTAAATGTAGAAGGAGACTTGGGCTACTTCAGCCACTCTTTCCAGGTCTATGGAAGAGAGGGAGAGTCCTGCCTCTCAGAGGGCTGTGATGCCACTATCAAACGAATCATCCAGTCTGGGCGCTCGACCTTCTACTGTCCAAAATGTCAGCATTAGATTACATGTTGCGACGGAACTTTCCGCCTGTCTCGAAGAGCGCTTGAGTCACCTGTCCGACTGTACAATACCCGACAATATCCATCATCACTTCAAACAGATTGCCTCCCTCGCGTGCGACTTGCTTGAGCCTAGCCAGACCAGCCTCGGCCTCTTCTGCATGAGCCTCTTTGAACGCCTGATTTCGGTCGATTACCATACGACGCTCGGCCTCGTCGGAGCGTGTGACATCAACATCGAAATCATCAGACGACATCACAGCCGATCCCTCGTCAACATAGGTGTTGACGCCAACTATAGGAAGCTCCCCTGAGTGCTTACGCTGCTCATACACCATCGACTCATCTTGGATCCGGTTGCGCTGGTAATTCACCTCCAGCGAGCCCAGCACTCCTCCACGAGCATGCATCTCCTCGAAAATCCTCAGAACCTGCTCCTCGACATTGTCCGTCAACCACTCGGCGATGTAAGAGCCCTGTAGCGGATTCTCATTCTGTAGCCAACCGTACTCCTTAGACAGGATTAATTGAATGGCAACAGCGTCCCTGACCGTGTCCTCAGTAGGTGTGCCGAAGGCCTCGTCCCGACTGTTGGTATGCAACGAGTTCGCATTGTCTGCTAGGGCATACAGAGCCTGCAGGGTGGTCCGGTAATCATTCCAAGTGAACTCCTGTGAGTGCAAACTGCGACCACTTCCTTGGATGTGGTACTTGAGCTTTTGACCACGCTCGCCAACTCCGTAGAGGTCGCGCATAGCGATGGCCCATATCCTACGACTTACACGCCCTATTACGGCGTATTCAGGGTCCATCCCATTGGAGAAGAACCAACTGAAGTTACGTACGAACTTGTCAGTGTCTAACCCACGAGCGTTGAACAACTCGACATAGGTTAATCCATTTGATAGCGTGAGAGCAGCTTGGCTGATTGGATTGGCACCAGCCTCGTCGATGTGGTAGCCGGAAATTGAGACGAAGTAGTGGTTACGCATATCGTTGTTGACATAGAACTCTGCAACATCTCCCATCATTCTCAGAGCAGTGTCGAGATTGAAGACTAGAGTATTCTGACCCATCGCCTCCTTTAGCTGATCTGCCTGAACAGTTCCACGAACAGTGCTGAGAGTCCTCTGCTTGATTTCTGCATGTTCATCATCACTCGGATCTCTACCATTCTCCTCGACGAACTTAGCCACCTGCTGGCGAATCGCGACGGTGAAGAAGGCGGCTAGATGCCACCAGTAGTTTCCATTAATGGTCTTGGAGACTGATGTGTTTGGAGCGCAAAGGTCGAAGCCTTCGAATAACTTCTCCATCTCATCTACGGTGCTGATGGAGACCCCAGATTCGCACACCTTACCGAAGATATCGAGCCTCTCCACTGGATCATGCCCATACAGGCTTGGAGAGTCGAAGGCTACAGAGAGGCGATTGAATGGCTGTCCCTTAGAGAGGAAGTGGTAGCGCTTGTTGGTGCGCTCGGCACTACCCTCGCCAGCAAACATTCGTACTGGCAACTCGTCAGATCGCTTGAACGGAAATACTCCTCCAGTGTAGGGGAATGAACCAGGGACATTCTCTCTGCGAACCCACTCGAGCCTGTCTCCCCAATCCTCAGTATCCGGCAGTGCGACTCTTGGTAAATCCAATCCCGAAAGCGTAGTCTTGGTCGTCTCTACTGGAATCTCTTTACCTCTGACCGTGTAACTAGCCTCTCCCGATCTGTATGCAGTAGCTTTGGCATCGAACTCTTCTAGAGCCTGCCAAGCCTCTTTGGGCACCTCTTTCCTAATACTGACGGCCTCCTCTGCTAGATCATCAGCGGCTGCATCCTTGCCGATTGAGCGCATCTGTGTTGACGAAGCCTCGAGTTGCTGCACTAATCTGACTCGACCAACTGCCTCATCGGTTCTCTCGTGATATCTGCGAATTGCAGCAGAGACATCGGCCAGATAGCCCTGCCTCTCGGAAGGGATCGGATTCGAGCGGTGAGGCAAACCGTCCTTACCTACTCTTGCTGGAGTCGCTGCGAATTCGGCGCCATGCTTGTCGTGGAGAATACCCGACAACCTCTCCCAGAGCATGTCGACCCCGGCGTCAGCGAACTGGCTCGCTATTGTTGGAATCACAGGTAGTGAAGAGTCATCAGCATCCCAAATCTCTCTGTTGCGCTTGAACTGTTTACGGATTTCAGATAGAGCCTCCTCGGAGCCCCTGCGGTCAAACTTGTTGAGCACGATGATATCAGCAGCATCCAGCATCTCCAACTTCTCCAGTTGACTGGGTGCACCATATTCGCGTGTCGTGACATACATCGAGACATCTGCGACTTCAGTAATTGCATCATCACCCTGGCCGATACCACTAGTCTCGACGAACACCATGTCGAAGCCTACCGCTTGGCAGGCCTGAATCGCCCTGTCGACGCAATCAGCAATCTCTCGCCCGCTTTCTCTGCTAGCAAAGGAACGCATGAACAGATTCTCATCAGAGAGTGAATTCATTCTGATACGATCTCCCAGAAGTGCTCCTCCGGTGCGCTTGCGAGTAGGATCGGTTGCAAGAAGGGCAATTTTCATGCCTGGATTATCTCGCTGGATTCTCAGCATTATCTCGTCTGTAAGGCTGGACTTACCCGCCCCCCCAGTCCCAGTCAGGCCAACTACAGGACAGGAATCCTCCTCGGGTCTCGAGCGTGTGCGCTCGAGAACATCTGAGAAAACATCCTCATCACCGTTTTCAGCGAGAGTCAGCAACCTTGAGACGGCCCCATGGTCGTCAGCTGACACAGGCCCGGATAGGGAATCGAACCGGCCGGAATCGAGTAGATCAGCCTTTGATGCTCTTTCCATGGCATCCTGCACCATTCCAACTAGACCTAGTTCCCGACCATCGTCCGGCGAGTAGATTCGAGCAATTCCACTTTCAACTAGATGTTCTATTTCGTGAGGCAGAATGGTTCCACCACCGCCCCCAAACAGGAAGACATGATCGAAGCCAGATTCGTCGAGAATTTCCTTGGTGTGAGTAAACATCTCGACCGCTCCACCCTGATAGGAAGTGATTGCAATGGCGTGAGCATCTTCCTGAATCGCAGCTCTAGCGACCTCGTCGGCGCCACGGTCATGCCCTAGGTGAATCACCTCACAACCTTGACTTTGCAGTATCCTGCGGAAGATGCCAATAGCCACATCATGGCCATCAAAGATGGCCGCCGCGGTAACGACGCGAAGAGGCATACTGCCTCCCAACTGCTCACTACCCATGCTAATTGGGACTAAGGGGGCACCCAAAAATCAGCCGCATGGCGAAATTCAGCGATTCAAGCCACTTGGCCAGTGTCCTCTGAGTACAATGAACGCAGATAACACTCGGGACAGAGGTAGTACTTTGGATGACTATCAGTTCCGTGAATCGACTCCATCCCACACATCGCTCTGTTGGAGATAGAATCCTCGTTCAGAATCTTACCGCAGCCTTTACCAGGGTGCTCAGTTAGTCTAACCAGAGTCATCCCAATACCTCAAATCCAAGCT
>Ga0209034_10000275_pt1 | contig 25761 bp, 13 predicted proteins | sample MarorgKNORR_S2LV_2_FD_188219 | JGI IMG/M metagenome (GOLD analysis project Ga0209034, IMG submission 188219) | Marine microbial communities from the Southern Atlantic Ocean, analyzing organic carbon cycling - 250m_A/KNORR_S2/LV (SPAdes) (version 2) | ecosystem: Environmental > Aquatic > Marine... | reverse complement strand
GGCCAGGAACACGGCGAAGGTGATGGTCGGAAAGAGCATGGGCCGGTCGATTCTGCCACCGGTCTCATCCCGCCCCGGTCGATCCGTGGTCGGCCGGTACGATTTCTCCGGCATGACCGACGACCGGCCCCTTCACGTGAGCCGTCCCGGCCTGCCCGGCGGCGGCCTCGATGACCTCATAGCGACCAGCGGAATTCGACGGGTCCACGTACTTGCCTGGAGGGACCTCGACGATCCGGAGGCTGGCGGTTCAGAACTGCACGCCCACGAGGTGATGCGGAGGTGGGCGGCGGCTGGGCTAGAGGTGACAGCACGAACCTCGGTGGTAGCGGGACTTCCGCCGGATCACGTTAGGGACGGATACCGAGTAATCCGTAGAGCCGGCCGGTACGGGGTTTTCCCAGCCGCTGTCCTTGCTGAGGTCGGCCGCCGACACGGTCCACGTGACGCCGTTGTAGAGGTCTGGAACGGCGTGCCCTTCCTGACCCCCGTGTGGTGCCGGGGAGCGAGGATGGTCTTCCAACACCACCATCACAGCGCTATGTGGCCGCTTGTGCTGCCGCCCGTCCGGGCTTGGTTCGGTTCCTTGTTGGAACGGCGCCTCGCTCCCCCGTTCTACCGAGGTACGCCAATCGTGACCCTCTCGGCCTCCTCGCGCCGGGACTTGCTGGCCAACCTGAGCCACCGCCCTGAGGACGTTCATGTGGTGGAGCCCGGGATACACCCCCGCTTTTGTTCCGACGGCGAGCCGGAGGCTGTCCCGCTCGTCCTTAGCGTGGGGCGTCTCATGCCGTCCAAGGGCATAGACCGGCTCCTCGAAGCTGTCGCCTTGGCTCGCCAATCGGTACACGACCTCCGCCTCGAAGTCGTTGGAGAAGGTCCAGAAGAGGGCGTCTTGCGCCAACGCGCTGCCGAACTAGGCATATCTGGGGCCGTCCGGTTCTGTGGTCGTATCGACGACCAGGCCCTCGTCTTGGCCTACCGACGGGCCACTGTCGTGGCCAGTGCATCGGTCAGCGAGGGGTGGGGTATGACGCTGACGGAGGCGGCAGCGTGTGGGACTCCGGCGGTGGCCAGTGACATCGATGGCCACCGAGACGCGGTCCAGCACGGTACGTCGGGTCTTCTGGCGGCCGACAGTGTCGGTATCGCCGCCGCCCTGGTGGAGGTGACAGGCAATCCTGCCCGCCGATCCGAGCTGGCCGCGGGTGCTATCCGTATGGCTGCACGTTTCGACTGGGATCGGACTGCCACTGAAGCGTTTCGGATCCTGGCATCCACAGTCGACCGTCGATGACCACCCGACTCCCTTCCCTCGGCCGGGATGCCGTCCAGCGTCTTGTGCTCACCGTGGTGGCGTACGTACCCCTCTTGTTAAACGACGTGGGTCGCGTGGCGGCGGACACGAAGGCATATCTCTACCTCGACCCAGGCCGGCTCCTGGCACGGGCGCCTTACATGTGGCAGCCCGAGGTGGCGATGGGGACCGTCACCCACCAAAACATCGGTTACCTCTGGCCGGTAGGTCCGTTCTTCTGGTTCGGGGAGGCCATAGGCCTACCGGATTGGATCACGCAGCGACTGTGGTTGGGTTCTGTGCTGCTGGCGGCCGGTCTGGGTATGCGCTGGTTCCTTCGGACCCTCGGTTGGCGGGGCTTCGCCCTGTTGGTCTCCTCGCTTGCCTACATGCTCAGCCCATATCTCCTCAACTACGTGGACCGGCATTCCGTCATCCTGCTGCCGTGGGCTGGCCTGCCATGGCTGTTGGGCCTCACCGTCCGGGCGCTCCGGACGAAGGGTTGGCGCCACGCTGCGGTCTTCGGCCTAGTAACGCTGACCGTCGGAGGGGTCAACGCCAGCTCACTATTGCTGGTCGGCATCGGCCCGGTGGCGTGGTTGGTCTGGTGTGGCCTGGAGCGGTCCGCACCTTGGTCACGCGTCATCGGAACAGCCGGCCGGATCGGTACGGCCTTCGTGGCGACGGGAGCCTGGTGGATGGTCGGCCTAGCCGTTCAGGCCCGTTATGGCCTTCCGACGCTCCGCCTGACCGAGAACTACAAGGTCGTCTCCGATGCCGCCACCGCGCCCGAGCTCTTCCGCGGCCTGGGGTATTGGTATTTCTATGGACAGGGTCGTCTCGGAGCCTGGATCGAGCCCGCTACGTCCTACACGCGATGGGCGCTGCCCCTTTCCTTTGCCCTACCCCTCCTTGCGCTCCTCGTGGCTGTGGTTGTGCGTTTTCGCCACCGCGGTCACGCCCTAATGCTGATGGTGGTTGGACTACTCGTGGGTATTGGCGCGCACCCCTACGATGAACCGTCTCCCCTGGGCTGGCTCTTCCGGGAGTGGACGCTTACCGATGCAGGGCTGGCCATGCGGAGCACTCCACGTGCGCTCCCGCTCTCGATCCTGGGAACGTCCATGCTGCTGGGCGCAGGGGTGGCGGCCCTAGGGCGGTGGCGGACCCGCTGGGAGCAACCTGTGGCAATCGGGCTTTGCGTACTGGTCGTGGCCAATCTTTCGCCCCTCTGGCAGGGCGAGATGCTCGGACGGCTGGTCCAACGTTCGGAGGATGTGCCCGGCTACTGGCACGAGGCGGCTTCCCACCTGGAGGCCCGGGGTGAAGCGACACGGGTCCTTGAGATCCCGGGTAGTGACTTCGCGGCATACCGTTGGGGCAACTCGGGTGACCCCGTGCTTCCAGGCCTGATGGACCGTGCCCATGTCGCCCGGGAATTGATCCCGCAGGGATCCCCGGCCTCGGCGGCTCTTCTGGTTGCCCTGGACACCGAGATACAGGAGGGACGCTTCGACCCCGATTCCCTGGCGCCAATGGCACGACTTCTCGGAGCAGGAGATGTGGTCTACCGGGCCGATCTCCAGTTTGAACGGTTCCGGACACCTCGGCCCGACGACCTCTGGGCCGACCTACGTGATGCCCCTGGGTTTGAGGACCCGATCAGCTTCGGCAATCCAGTAGCAAACGTGGCGGGGCCTGAACGCCCCCTTATCGACCAACACACCCTCTCGCGGTCACGAACGGCCGAGCATCCGGCCCCAGCCGTCGTCCTGCCCGTGACGGATCCACAGCCGATTATCCGGCTGGCCGACCCCACACAGCCAATAGTGGTCGTCGGGGACGCGGTGGGCCTCCTAGCAGCGGCCGGCGAGGGGCTGCTGGAACCCGAGCGACCGGTCATGTTCAGCGCGTCGTTCAGTGATGATCCCACCGTCGTCCAAGAACTGAACCTGCCGGGATCCCTCTTCGTCCTCACCGATACCAATCGCAAAGCCGGCCACCGATGGGGCACTATCCGCGAGACAACCGGGTACACCGAACGCCTCGACGAGACACCACCGGCAGGCGACCTCTCCGCACATCGCCTTCCCGTACTGCCAGAACACGCCGGGACGAGGACCGTCGCCCGACAAGTGGGAATTCGGGTGGATGCCACCGCCTATGGCAATCCCGTGACGTTCACCCCCGGAGACCGACCGTTCCATGCCGTCGACGGCCAGGTAGACACCGCCTGGTCTGTCGGGGCGTTCAACGACGTAATCGGAGAACGCCTCGACCTCCACCTCGACGGTCCCGCTCCCGTAAAACACCTGCTTGTCCTACAGGCTTCCTCACAAGGCCAGAACCGATGGATCACTGACCTCAGGGTCCATCTGGACGATCGGTGGATCGACGTAACCCTCGACGAGTCGTCTCGGTCGGTACCCGGCCAACGCCTGAGCCTCCAAGGTGAAGTGGTTTCCGACATCGGCTTGGAGGTACTCGGCACTGACGTCGGGGCCCTCGACCACTACGCGGGAGTCACTGGGGTCGGCTTTGCCGAGGTATTGGTGGATGGCGTCCTAGCAGACGAGACGATTGTGCTGCCCACGGACCTGACCGATGTGGTGGGAGCCGATACCGGATCCGAGGTTGTGGTGCTCCTTACCCGCCAGTGGTCGAATCCGTTGGATCCGATCCGAGAGCAGCCCGAAAGGGCCATGGACCGGACGGTGACGATCCCGTGGGACCGAACCTTCCTACTGCGTGGCGATGCACGTCTCTCGACCGATGCCCCTGACGAACTCATTGACAATCCGTCGGGCCCCTTCGCCCGTTCGACGGGAAGCCTTGCCGGCGACCTCCGGTCCCGGGCACGTTCAGCGTTCGACGACGACCCGGCCACCGCATGGCAGGCACCCATCAGCAACCAGGAAGGTCAATCTCTGACGGTCACCCACGCTGAAGCCCAACGGTTCGCCGACCTCTCGCTGACCTACCGGGCCGACAGGCTGCACTCGATCCCCACCAAACTGCTGATCATCGGCGACGACGGTCCGGTTGGCACGGTAGAACTGTCCGGCACACTGCGGAATCCTGCCAGTGGGACCGTCACCGTCGATCTACCAGTCCCGGCGTTCACCAGCCGCACCCTCACTATCGAGATCCTCGATGTGGCTACGAGGCGGACAATGAACTGGTACTCCGGACTGCCAGACATCCTGCCGGTGGCAATAGTCGAGGTTCATGACGGCCCGAGCACCCCACCGGTACGCCCGTGGTACGACTCGGGATGCCGCGACGATCTCCTAGAAGTTGACGGCATTCCGGTGGAGATCCGGATCTCAGGGTCTATAACCGATGCCCTTGCCCGTCACCCTCTGGAGATCGTCCCCTGTGAACCGGCCCTCCGGCTAGGAAACGGTGAACACCGGTTGGTCGGCACCGCAGGTGCCGTGTCCGGCGTTGATATTGATCGCCTCGTCCTTACGTCCGCCCCCTCCGCCGACACCATCCCGAACCCCCTACCGACCATCACGACTATCCATACCTCCAGGACCGACCTCATTGTTGGGGTGGGCCGAAGCGACATGCCGGTCTGGCTCGTGCTCGGACAGAGCCTGAACGATGGTTGGAGTCTCCGAGACGAGGAGGGCGTGGATCACGGACCGCCGACCCTCGTGGATGGCTATGCCAACGGCTGGTTGATCAGCCCGGACCGGGAGAGTGCCACCTATCGCCTGCGCTGGATGCCCCAACGCACCGTGTGGGCGGCGCTCTACTGGTCGCTGGCCACCGCGCTTATCTGCTTGGCCATAGCAGTCCGTGGGCGAATGGATACGGGCCCACCAGACATAGGTCGTCCAGCATTCGTGGCCCCGATCCGTCGTCGACGCCTCCTGGGCTTTCGTCCGGCACTGGCTATCGGGCTGGCTGTAGGAGCATTCGCCGTCCTGAATCTCCCGACGTGGCCAGTCGCAGGGGCTGTTATCGGCGTCGTGACGGCACTGCAGCTCGCGGGGCGCCTGCCGCATCGCCTGACCCCGGCTCTGGCCGTGGCGTCGATGTCTCTCGCTGCCGGCCTTATCGCTATCGAGCAGATTCGGTTCCGCCACCCACGTGACTTCGTGTGGCCACTATTTTTCGACCAGTACCACGTAGTTGGCGTACTGGCGATCCTCTGTCTGGCGGGTGCTGCCGTCGAGGCGCTACTGGAGTATCGGGTCCGGCGCTGAGTCGACCTCAGCCCAGAGGTGTGTTTGCGCCGGTCCACAGCCATGTAAGCGCAGACGCTCCTACGGCGATTACCGGCACCCCACCGATGATCAACGTAGCGGTCCGTTCGGATAGGCGTGAAGAGACGATCCGGGACGAGCGGGGCAGCCAGGCCACGATGGCCAACGGCGCCAACGGCGCGGCGTAACGGGCCATCTGGAGGCCGATGTGTGCGTAGTCCATCCGGTCGGTGAAATAGATGTAACTGGCGGCGTACAAAGCCACCAGGAAGCTCCCCACGCCCAAGATCATCAGGACCCGCCGAACCCCCCGGAGCCGCGCTAGGTCGCCGCCGTCGAGCCGGAGGACGGCAAGGGCGGCCACGACGAGCAGGGCCCACGGAACGACCCGCGGGAGATCGGCCTCCCAGAAGCCGAGTTGGCGGAACCATCCCTGTACATAGAACCGGTATTCGGTCAGCCAGGTGTCCACCGTGGTCCAGAGGAAGCCGGGGAGGTCACCCAGGAGCCGGTCCCACTGCACCCCGGGCTGGTAATCGATCTCCTGGATCATGGTCGTCGTCACGGCTTGGTAATTCTCAGACGAATTGGATGCCGTGGTGGCCAGGCCCACCAGGAGGCCGCCCCCTGCCACCAGGGCGGCCCGGGTTCTGGCCGGGCTCCGTTCAAGCAAGGCCGATGCCGGGAAGAGTGCGAGGGCCAGGAAGTAAGGGGGCTTGGTCAGGGCCAGGAGGAGGAATGCTCCGACCAGAGCTGACATTTTGACCTCGTCGCCCGTCTCGACCCGCGTCCACAGGGAGATCACGAGGAGCACGGCGGCAATCGTCAACCCGTCCGGAGAGACCGAGGAGGCCAGAGCCAGGTTGAGGGGAACTAGAGCCGAGGCGGCCAAGGACCAGCGGAACGCCGATGCCCCCCGAACAGCCACCACGGCGATGCCGAGGTAAGCGGCCAGGGAGGCCAGGCGGCTGGCCCACAGGACCACCAGCCCGGGAGCGTCGAGGGCCACCGGTACCAAGGCCCCGGCGGCAGCAGGTAAGTAGGCCACCGGGGTGGAGGCCGTGGTGGGGCGGGTATCGACGAAGGTTGTCCGACCGTCCGGCCTGTGGTCGAGCAAGGCGCGTATCGACGTCGGGGACCACGGCGGTCGCCCTTCCTGGTGGTCCAGGATGATCTGGTCGGTGGCTTCCCGGTGGGCGGTGGGGATACGAGAGCCGATGCCCTCGGTCGAGCGGGTGGGTTCCAGGTTTCCCTGCGCCATGTCGACCACACGGGCGAAGTGTGTGAACTCGTCATAGGCCGTCCAGGCGGGCGCCAGAAGGGCGATCACGAGGCCGAGGGGTATCCCGACCACCATCAGTAGGCGCTGTGGGGTCACCGGATCAGGGTACTGACGTCCAATCCACCGGTCAGGGAAGCCCCATCGAGTGGCCCCGAACGGGCGGCAGGTAGGTTCGCCGGATGCCCGGTCCCGATGTCCTACTCGTCCACGGGTTTGGAACCTCCTTCGAGGCCACATGGCGCAATAACGGCTGGGTCGACCTGCTCGGAGAGGCAGGCCGAACAGTGGTTGGGGTGGACCTCCTGGGTCACGGAACGGCCGATAAGCCCGTTAACCCAGACGCCTATCGGGACCTCGAGGACCACATCCTGGACGAACTGGGACATGATCCGGTCGACGCCATCGGCTTTTCGGCAGGAGCGATGGCCGTCCTCTGGTTGGCTGCCCACCACCCCCACCGGTTTCACCGGATCGTGTTGGCCGGCGTGGGGCGCAACCTCTTCGAGCGTGATGTGGAGAGGGGGCGGGCAGTAGTGGAGGCGGTCCAGACCGGGACGGCCACAGACCCCGAGATGCGCTATTTCGCCGATCTTCCCGATGTCGCGGGAGCAGACCGCGAGGCACTGTCGGCATTTCTGCAGCGGCCCGACCGGCGGTCCTTCACCCCGGAGGTTCTCGCCGGCGTGTCGCTCCCTGTCCGGGTGGTTATCGGAGGACGGGACTTTGCCGGTCCTGCCGACCAACTAGTGGAGGGCCTGCCGGAGGCAGACTTGGTCGTCTTGCCGGGCGTGGACCACTTTGCCACGCCAAAGGACTTTGGCTTCATAGACGCAGCGTTGGAGTTCCTTGACGCCCAACCGTTCTAGGTGCGAAATGGCGTACTTTCCGCAGGGTTTCAGTTCCTGCCATTTCCGTGCTGGTTAGGCCAGGCAAGTTCAGGCTGTTTGCCGTTTCCCGTGCGTCTCCAACCGGTGCCGTCGTGGCGGCGCACCACCCGGCCAGGTACGCCAACCACAACCGAGTAGTCGGGGATCTCGCCGCGGACCACTGAGTTCGCTCCTACAACGACGTGGATGCCGATTCGCGCCCCCGGGAGAATCACTGCGCCGGACCCGATCCAGCTTCCCGATCCGATTGTCACCGGCTCTTCCGTGGGGGTCTGCACCCCGATTGGGAGGTTCAGGTCCTCGTATCCGTGGTTTTGGTCGGTGATGTAGACGTTCATGCCGGTATACACGTCATCACCGATATCGACAGCCCGGTGCCCGACGATCGCCGTACCCCGTCCGATGAGACAACGATCACCGATACGAACTACCGACTCGGTGTCCATCTCCACAGCCGTAGCCATCCCGGCTGACAGGGTTACGTGAGGGGCGATCAGGGTGTCGCAGCCGATCCAGATCCATTGTTCGCCGAACATCGAGCCGGTCGGCCATCCGAGATGGGTGCCGTCGCCGAACCGGCCGAAGTTTCGAGCCGGGCGGTCGTTGGGACCCACCGCGGCGACCCGGCTGGCTGCGGCCGCCGTCCGGCGAACTACTGCTCCGGCCGCCGATAGTGCTGTTTCCCTAAGCCTCGGCACGCTCCGAAACCTACTCACTCACCAAGCGGGTTGGGGCTGCTCGAAGAAACGGACCGTGGTCTGGCCGGATCCTGCTCAGCGATCGCGACGGATGGCAACCACGTGGGTTTTTGGTCTCACCGCGATCTCAGCGAAGGGGGACCGCAGTGGGTGCGATAGGTGCTGGCAGGTGGGTGCTACCACAGAGCATTTGGTCCACTGCCGCCGCACACGACCGACCCTCAGCAATGGCCCATACGATCAGCGATTGTCCTCGGCCCATATCACCGCAGACGTACACCCCGTCCACCGAGGTTTGGTACTCCCCATCCCGGGTGACGTTCCCACGGGCGTCCAGGTCGACGTTGAGCCCGTCGATGAGCTCGTTGCGCTCCGGTCCGGTGAAGCCCATCGCTAGGAGGACCAGGTCTGCGGCGAACTCCTGCTCGGTGCCCTCGATCGGCTCGAACGACATATGGCCCTCGGTGAACACCTGCTCTACCCGGTGGGTGCGTAGAGCGCTGACCCGGCCGTTCAGACCAACAAATTCTGAGGTGTTTATGGCGTACTCACGTTCGCCGCCCTCCTCGTGAGCCGACGACACCCGGTAGATCATCGGCCAGGTCGGCCACGGGTTGGCGTCGGGCCGCTCGTCAGGGGGTCTAGGCATGATTTCGAACTGGTGGACTACCCGGGCTCCCTGGCGCAGGGCGGTGCCAAGACAGTCGGCGCCGGTGTCGCCACCTCCGATGATGACCACGTCCATGCCCGCGGCATCCACCGGAGCGGCGTCTAAATCGCCCTCCTGGACGCGGTTGGAATCGGGGAGGTACTCCATGGCTTGGAGGATTCCGTCCAGTTCTCGTCCGGGAATCGGGAGGTCGCGCCACTGGGTGGCTCCGCAGGCCAGCACCACGGCGTCGAAGTCGTCCCGGAGTTGGTCCACGGGTAGGTCCACGCCGACCGTGGTGTTAGTCCGGAACTCTGTTCCTTCGGCCTCCATCTGGGCCAGACGGCGGTCCAAGTGCCGTTTTTCCATCTTGAACTCGGGAATCCCGTATCGCATCAGACCGCCGATCCGGTCGGCTCTTTCGAACACCACCACGCTGTGCCCAGCCCTGGTGAGCTGCTGAGCGGCAGCCAACCCGGCGGGTCCCGAGCCCACCACGGCCACCCGCCGGCCGGTGTTTTCGGCTGGGACTAGTGGGACGATCCACCCCTCCTCCCATGCCCGATCGACAATGCTGACCTCGATTTGCTTGATGGTGACCGGGGGTTCGTTGATTCCCAGCACGCAGGATCCCTCGCAGGGGGCCGGACAGAGCCTCCCGGTGAACTCAGGAAAGTTATTGGTGGCGTGCAGACGCTCAATGGCGTCCCGCCAGTGGCCGCGGTAGGTCAGGTCGTTCCAGTCCGGGATGAGGTTCCCCAGTGGGCAGCCGTCGTTGCAGAACGGGATGCCACAGTCCATACACCGGCTGGCCTGCGCCCGGAGGCTCTCCTCACTGAAGGGCTCGTAGACCTCTTTCCAGTCCCGGAGGCGGACCGGTACCGATCGACGGTCCGGGAGTTGCCGGTCGTGTTTCAGAAATCCTCGTGCGTCGCCCATGATTGCTCCTAGCCGCGCGTGGAGGCCATGATTGCCTCCACCTCATCTCGGCCGGTCTCGCGGGCGGCGGCAGCCGCCTCTAGGACTCGCTTGTAGTCGGTGGGCATCACCTTTACGAAGCGGTCTATTTGGTGGTCCCAAGAGGCCAGCAGCCGCTCAGCCACTGTCGAGCCTGTTTCAACGTGGTGTCGGACCAGGAGGTTCTGAAGCCAACGACGATCCTCGACATCCGGTTCCTCCAGCAAGACCATCTCTGGGTTGACCCGGTCAGAGAACGAGCTCTCCGAGTCGAAGACGAAGGCGACCCCGCCGGACATGCCGGCAGCGAAGTTCCTACCGGTAGGGCCCAGGATCACGGCTCGGCCACCGGTCATGTACTCGCAGCCATGATCGCCGATACCTTCCACCACTGCCACGGCACCGGAGTTTCGGACGCAGAACCGCTCCCCGACCCGCCCCCGGATGAAGGCCTCGCCCGAAGTCGCCCCGTAGAGAATTACGTTTCCGGCGATGATCTGCTCCTCAGCCAGGAACTGGGCATCGGCTGGCGGTCGGATAGTGATACGGCCTCCGGAGAGGCCCTTGCCGACGTAGTCGTTCGCGTCACCGGTGAGACGCAAGGTGATTCCTCGAGGCACGAACGTCCCGAAACTGTTTCCCGCCGATCCGTGGAGATCTACCTGGATCGTGTCGTCGGGTAGACCTTCTCCCCCGTGTCGACGGGTCAACTCATAGCCCAACATGGTGCCAACCGAGCGATCCACATTGGATACCGGTGTGGCAATACGGACTGGCGTCCCGTCTTCCAGAGCTCCGATTGCCTCATCGATCAGGTGTCGGTCTAGGACTTGGTCCAGGCCGTGGTTCTGGCCGCAGGTGTTGCGACGATCGGCATTACCTATGTCGGGCACGTGGAGGATGGGAGACAGATCCAGGCCAGCGGCCTTCCAGTGGTCAATGGCATGGTGGGCGTCGAGCACCTCAGCACGGCCGATCGCTTCGGCCACCGTTCGAAAGCCCAGTTGGGCGAGGATTTCCCGAACTTCTTCGGCGATGTACTCGAAGAAGTTCACGACGAACTCGGGTCGGCCGGTGAACTTCTTTCGTAGCTCTGGGTTCTGAGTAGCCACCCCCACTGGGCATGTGTCGAGATGGCAAACCCGCATCATCACGCAGCCTGAGACCACGAGGGGTGCCGTGGCGAACCCAAACTCGTCCCCACCCAGTAGAGCGGCGATCATCACGTCGCGTCCGGTCTTCAACTGGCCGTCAACCTGAACCACGATGCGGTCCCTCAGCCCGTTTAGGAGCAGTGTCTGCTGGGTCTCTGCAAGGCCCAACTCCCAGGGTGCCCCGGCGTGCTTTATGGAGGAGAGGGGTGAGGCGCCGGTGCCGCCGTCGTGACCCGAGATCAGGACAACGTCGGCGTGGGCCTTAGAGACACCGGCGGCCACTGTGCCTACCCCGACTTCGGCCACCAGCTTGACGTGGACCCGGCTGACCGGGTTCGAGTTCTTGAGGTCGTAGATGAGCTGGGCCAAGTCCTCAATCGAGTAGATGTCATGATGGGGCGGCGGCGAGATGAGTCCCACGCCCGGTGTGGAGTGGCGAGTCTTGGCGATCCAGGGGTAAACCTTGTGGCCCGGCAGTTGTCCTCCTTCGCCCGGCTTGGCCCCTTGAGCCATCTTGATCTGGAGGTCGTCGCTGTTGACCAGGTACTCGCTGGTCACGCCGAAGCGCCCAGAGGCCACCTGCTTAACGGCCGAGCGGCGGAGATCGCCGTTCGGTTCGGGTGTGAACCGGTCGGGGTCCTCGCCTCCCTCCCCTGTGTTGGACCTACCTCCGATCCGGTTCATGGCGATGGCCAGCGTCTCGTGGGCCTCGGCGCTGATCGACCCGTAGGACATAGCTCCAGTGGAGAACCGCTTCACAATCTCGGAGACCGGTTCCACCTCGTCTAGTGGAACCGGCGTCCTTACCCCCTCACGGAATGTGAAGAGGCCGCGGAGGGTGGCTAGTCGCTTCGACTGCTCGTTTATCAGGTCGGTGTACTGCTTGAAGACGTCGTACCGCCCCTCCCGGGTGGCGTGCTGAAGTCGGAACACGGTTTCCGGGTTGAACAGGTGGTACTCGCCCTCGCGACGCCACTGGTACTCGCCGCCGGCCTCCAGTGTGCGGTGGGCGCGCTCTTCCGGGTTGGCGGGGAAGGCGAGGGCGTGGCGTGACGCCACCTCCCGGGCCAGGACGTCGAGGCCGACACCGCCCAGTCTGCTCACCGTGCCGGTGAAGCAGGCATCCACGACATCGGCCCCTAGGCCGATGGCTTCGAAGATCTGAGCTCCGGTGTAGGAGGCCACTGTCGAGATGCCCATCTTGGACATGATCTTCAATAGGCCTTGGTCGAAAGCCCGCACCAGGTTGGCCCGGGACTTCTCTGGGTTCATCGTCGTGGGAAGACCGTGGCGCCCGTCTCGCACCATGTCATCTACCGAGGCGAAGGTCAGATAGGGGCAGACAGCGGATGCGCCGTATCCGAGCAGCAGAGCGACATGGTGGACCTCACGGACATCGCCGCTCTCAACGAGGAGGCCGACTCTGGTCCGGGTCTTCTCGCGGATTAGGTGGTGGTGTACGGCTCCGGTGGCAAGGAGGGATGGAACCGGGGCCAGGGTCGGGCTGGTCCCGCGGTCGCTTATGACTAGCAGGGTGACCCCGTCCTTGATAGCCGCAGATGCTTCGGCCCGTAGCCGGTCCAGGGCGCCGGCCAGGCCTTCGCTACCGCGGCTCACCTCGTAGAGACCGTCGAGTACCCGCGACGTGAAGCCATCGGGACCGCCAGGTCCATCGATTCCGATCAGGGCGGCCATCTGATCTTCGGTTAGGACGGGATGAGGCAGGTGGACTTGGCGACAGCTCTCGGGGCGGGGATCTAGCAGGTTGCCCTCGGCCCCCACTGTGGTGCATACCGCCGTGATCAGTTCTTCCCGGATGGCGTCTAGCGGCGGGTTGGTCACCTGGGCAAAGAGCTGTTGGAAGTAGTCGTAGAGGGGTCGTGACTGATCGGACAGCACGGCCACCGGCGTGTCCGTGCCCATCGAGCCGACGGCGCCTTTGGCGTCCCGTGCCATAGGGGCCACCAACAGTTTCAGGGCCTCGTGGGTGTACCCAAAGGTCTGCTGGCGTTGGACGATTGTCCCCTCGTCCAGGGTTGTCCGTTCTCTGGGAGGAAGGTCGTCCAGGTGGACCAGATTCCGTTCTAGCCATTGGCGGTAGGGTCGGGCGGAGGCCAACCCGGCCTTGATTTCGTCATCGCGAATGATTCGACCTTCATTAGTGTCGATCAGGAACATCCGCCCGGGTTGCAGGCGTCCCTTTTCGACCACCTCGTTGGTTGGCACGTCGACGACGCCGACCTCGCTGGCCATGACCACCAGGTCCTCGGAGGTCACCCAGTAGCGGCTAGGTCTCAAGCCGTTGCGGTCAAGGACGGCTCCTATAACCGTGCCATCGGTGAAGGCGATAGACGCCGGGCCGTCCCACGGCTCCATCAGGGAGGCGTGATACTGGTAGAAGGCTCGTCGGTCATCGGACATCTCGGCGTGGTTCTCCCACGGTTCCGGGATCATCATTAGGACCGCCTCGGGTAGCGAATAGCCGCCCATAGTCAGCAGTTCCAGAGCCTCGTCAAAACCTGCGGAATCGCTGGCTCCCGGTGTGCAGATCGGGAACAGCCTGTCGAGGTCGCCGTCCAGCACCTGGGTGGCCATCAACGCCTCCCGGGCCCGCATCCAGTTTCTGTTCCCCTGCACGGTGTTGATCTCACCGTTGTGCGCGATGAAGCGGTAGGGATGGGCCAACGGCCACGACGGGAAGGTATTGGTCGAAAAGCGGGAGTGGACAAGAGCCAGAGCACTCACCACGCGTTCGTCGGTCAGGTCGGCGAAGAACTCGGAGAGCTGCAGAGTGGTGAGCATCCCCTTGTAGACAATGGTCCGGGCCGAGAGCGATGGGAAGTAGACACCGCAGTCCTGTCCGTTCTCGTCAGTCACCGCCACTTCGTGCTCGGACCGCTTCCGGACCACATACGCGATTCGGTCCAGGTCTAACCCGGCTGGTCGACCTACGGGCCCCTCCGGAGCGGCCAGAAACACCTGGCGGAATGTCGGCTCAGTGGAGCGGGCGGCGTCGCCGATCATCGAGTCGTCGACGGGCAGGTCTCGCCAACCGAGAACCTCCAGGCCTTCCTCGACGGCGATCCGGTTGACCGCAGTAGTCGCCAGGTCGGCCGAGCCGGCCCCCTGGGGAAGGAAGGCGATTCCAGTGGCGTACTGGCCCGCCTCCGGGAGCTCAAATGGCACCACCTGGCGGTAGAAGTCGTCAGGAACCTGGATAAGTAGGCCGGCTCCGTCCCCGGTGTTGGTCTCAGCCCCGAGGGCTCCCCGGTGCTGCATCTTGCATAGGGCGCCGATTCCCAACTGAACGATCCGGTGCGTCGCCACGCCGTGCAGGTGACAGACAAAGTTGACGCCGCACGAGTCGTGCTCCATGCGGGGGTCGTAGAGACCCTGAGCAGGCGGCAGGTTCCGGCGCACAGCCGGCTCGACGGGCTCGGAATAGGCGGACCTTTTCGGGATGGTGGTCTCCTGGGTTTGGGACCGGTAAGGGTCCACTATCTGGAGATCGCCCGAAACGCCGTTGGTCGGAGCGACTTTCATGAGATGCCACCCTGGGGCGGGCGTCTCAACTCGGCTGTCGACGGTCCATGATAGAGGCATGTCCCATCAGGACCCCTCGTCTGCTGTCGACCTGTGCCGGTTTATTGACAGCTCGCCTAGTCCGTACCACGCGGTCGACGAGGCCGCTCGACGCCTGAGTGAGGCCGGTTTCGTAGAAATCGGCCAGGACGACGATTCTCCCGAACCGGGCCGCCACCTGGTGCGTTCCGGGGGCGCCCTAGTGGCCTGGGTGGATCAGGGTCGGGCTGATGACGCCCCTGTACGAATCGTCGGTGCCCACACTGACAGCCCGAACCTCCGGTTAAAGCCCGTTCCTGACCGTGATGCTGCCGGATGCCGCCAACTGGGGGTGGAGGTCTACGGGGGTGTCCTCCTGAACTCCTGGTTGGACCGAGATCTCGGGATTTCGGGTCGCCTGGCGGTCCGGGACGGCGACGACGCACTACAGGTCCTAGTACGCGATGACCGCCCCCTCGCCCGGATACCGCAACTGGCCATCCACCTAGACCGAGGCGTCAACGAGAAGGGACTGGTGCTGAACCCCCAAGACCACCTCTCCCCCATCATCGGGACCGGTGGGTCGACAGCAGATAGCTTCGCTGCTCTGATGGCCTCGGCGGCCGGAGTTCCAGAGGACGCCGTGTTGGGGTGGGATGTGATGTTCCATGACCTTTCCCCGTCGGTGCTGGCCGGCACCAATCGTGACTTGGTTAGTGCACCGCGTATCGACAATCTCCTCTCCTGCCATGCCGGCACTCAGGCCCTGGCGGCGACCGCTGAAGCTGACGGTCCGGTCCCAGTCCTGGCTCTGTTCGACCATGAGGAAGTAGGCAGTGTGTCGAGCAGCGGGGCCGCAGGTCCGCTGCTGCTTCGAACGCTTCGGCGATTCGTGACATTGGAGTCCCGACGGATGTCCGGGTCGCTGATCCTCTCCGTCGACGGGGCCCACGCCACACATCCCAACTACGTCGATCGGCACGACCCCGAGCATCCCGTCCACCTGAATAGTGGTCCCGTCTTGAAGTTCAACGCCGCGGAGCGTTACGCCACGGACGCCGAGGGAGCCGGGGTGGTGCGCCTGGCCGCAGAGCGGGCCGGGGTCCCCCTGCAGTCCTTTGTCAGCCGGGGAGATTTTCCCTGTGGTACCACTATTGGTCCGGTCACAGCGGCCGCGACGGGAATCCGGACCGTCGACCTGGGGGTTGCCCAACTGGCCATGCATAGCGCCCGGGAAACCTGCGGCAGTGCCGACCCGGGCCACTTGCAGGCCCTCCTGGTGGAGCTGTTGTCCGGCTAGTGGCCCGGGCGCCTCGTCGGCCGGGCCACTCCCCGGACTGACCGATAGGGCGCCACCAGCATCAACAGCATGGGGAAGATCTCCAAGCGTCCGACCAGCATCAGGAGGGCTAGCACCAAGCGAGCCGGAGTGGAGAAGCCGTCCACAAAGGAGGCAGTGGGGCCAGCGTCTCCCAGAACGGGTCCCATGTTGCCCAGGGATCCGATCACCCCACTGACCGCCGTAACCAGGTCCGTGCCCAGGGCGGCCACCAGTACTGTTCCCCCGACCACCAACATGCCGTACACGACCATGAAACCAGCGACGCGCTCCACTAGGGAATCCGGAAGGGTCGCCGTGCCCTGACGGACTGGGAGCAGGGCCCGCGGGCGGCGGAAACTGTGCAGGGTGCGGGCGGCATGGGCCATGCCGACCCGGAGTCTCATGATCTTCACCCCACCGGCGGTGGACCCGGTACACCCTCCAAAGACAAGGAGGAACAGGAGCACCATCTGGGGGCCGGCCGCCCAGCGGACCCAGTCTCCGTCGCTGCCCGCCCCGGTGGCGTTGCCGAAGCCACCGCTGGTGCCCAGGGTGACCACGTTGAATAGTCCGACGCGCAAGGCACGTGCGGGAGCCATGCCGTCGAAGGCCAGGAGTGTTGACACGACAAGTGTGCAGATGGCCAGAACGCTCAGGAATCCGCGAAACTCGTGGTCACCGAAATGAGTGATCCGCTTCCGGCTCCACGAACGGCTGTGGAGCGTGAAGCTGGCCGCGGCGAGGATCAGGGCCACGATTAGAACAGACTCCACGGCCACGCTGTCCCAGTATCCGATCGATGCGTCCCGGGTCGAAAAGCCCCCGGTCGAGGCGGTGGTGAGGGCGTGGGCCACGGCATCGAACGGGCCCATGCCGGCCACCAGGAAGCCGACGGCGACGAGCACGGTGAGTCCCAGATAGAGACGCCAGAAGCGAATCGCCGTGTCTCGCACCCGCGGGGCCAGCCGGTCCACTCCCATGCCGGGCGCCTCGGCGTCGATCAGGCCGAGACCGCTGGCTCGCAGGGACGGCAGCACGGTTACCACAAGGACCACAATGCCCATGCCCCCGGCCCATTGCGTGAGCTGTCGGTAGAGCAGGATCCCGGCACCCTGGTCGGCGATCCGATTGTGCCCACCGAACACCGTCGCGCCGGTAGCCGTATACCCGGAGATCGACTCGAACAAGGCGTCGGCGACCACAACTGTCCACGGTCGACCGGCGACAGCGAACGTTCCGGCCAGAAGATAGGGAAGCACCCCGACCATCGAAGCAGCCACCCAGGTGCCCCCCACCGCTGTGAAGACGGTGGCGTGGTCCAGAGCGCCGGGCCGAGTCGTCCACCACAGGCCTGCCCCGAGAAAGGCCGTAATTGCCGTCGCCCCAAGCAGGGCCAATCCGGCCGAGCCTGCCACCAGTCCAACGATGGCCGAGACAAACATTCCCGCCGACATGAACAGCAGGGCCAGGCCGGTCACGTGACCGGTGGTACTCGACCACCGGTTCTCCAGGGGAAATGGGATGGTCATAGCGTCCGCCCCCGATAGGACCGAATCCTGCGAGCAAGTCGAATTCGGTTACGGCATACCGACGCTCCGGTACTCAGGGCCACCAGGGCCGGATAGATCGAGAGCCGACCAATGACCATGGCCGGTAGTAGGGCCAGACGGGCGGGCGCTGGCCAGGCCGATGGGTCGAGGACTGTTCCGTCCAATGCTCGAACCGGTCCGGCGGTCGAAACCGCGTGGACGGCGGCGCCGAGGGCGGGAACAAGGTCAAGCCCGAGGACGGCCACCGTAAGTGCTGTCACGAACAGCACGCTGACCGACAGGAACTGGGTAATTACCACCCGCGCGAGGGTGTCCTCAGCGGCCACCCGGCCACCGAGGCGAACCCGGACCACGGCCCGAGGGTGGATTTGGCGGACCATCTCACGGAGGGCGACCTGGAGGAGGGCCCGATGGCGCAGGATCTGGAAGCCGCCGCCGGCCGATCCGGTCATGGGTCCGATGGAGACCAGTCCCAGTAGGAGGACGGGAGCAGCGGCTGACCACGTTCCGGCCGGTGCCGACGGGAAGCCGGTGGTCGTCACCGCTGCAGTCACTGTGAATGCAGCGTGGCGGACGCCCTCCGGTCCCGCCCCGTCAGTCCACATGAGAAAGAGCACCGTTCCGATAACCAGCAGACCTAGGTAGACCCGTAGTTCTGCGGACCGCCATAGCCCCCGGGCCCGGCCGACAGCGAGGCGCCAGAGAACGACCAGGCTGGTCCCAGCGAGCACCATGCCTCCTACTGCTACCCACTGAGCAGCAGGTCGGGCGAACGGGTCGCCGTCCACGATCCCTCCGGTGGACACCGTGGCCATGGCCACCAGGAGGGCGTCGAAGATTGATAGGCCGGCAACCGCGTAGGCCAGCCAGGTCGCCACGGAGGCTGTGCCGTACACGATCAGGATGTTGCGTAGGGCTGTCCGTTGGGTGGGGGTCATGGGTCGACGCCCCCGTATCCGTGACCGGTCAGCGAACTCACGTCCTGCCCCAAAGAACGGGAGGATGGCCACGCCTACGAACAGGGCTCCGAGGCCTCCGGCCCACTGGGTGGTTGCCCGGAGGAAGCGCAGACCATGGTCGCTGCCGGCCGGCTCGATTGCCCCAAGGGCGGTTGTGGTCAGGCCGGCGGTGGCCTCAGCCAGCGCATCAACAACCGAAGTGGTGCTTCCAACAAGCAGGTGGAGACCAGCCAGCAGGCCTACGAGTAGTGGGAGGGCGACAGCGACCCCCGACAGGACGTGGGAGTCCCGGACGCGGTCTGGCGGACGGATCAGCACCAATAACCAAGCGGCAGCCAGACCCGACAGGGTTCCGGCAAGGAGGAAGACGGTGGTGTCGTCGCCCGCGCCGAGTAGGTCCACCAGTCCCGACGAGATCGCCAGGAGGCTCAGGCCACCCAGAGCGGCTGCGACAGCCTGTGCGCCGGCGGAAGTCCACGAGGCCCAAGGGGGGCCGGTCCCGGCCGCCGATCGTCGGCGGGCCGGGGCGGTGAAGATCATCCGACCAGCCGGATCACTCGAACAGCGACGACAGGACCGGTGCCTGGCTGGGCCGGGTTACGGCGATCACGTGGTCCCGGGCCCGTAGGGTGCTTCGGCCACGAGCGATCTGGGGCTTCCCGTCTCGGACGATGGCAGCGATGAGGACGTCCTCGTGGAGGCCCAGGTCGGCGATGGACTTCCCGTCGCAGCCGCACCCGTCGGCGACCGCCAACTCCAGTACCTCGGCGTCTCCGTGAAGCGAGGTAGCTACGGCGGCCACCGTTTCGCCCTCGCCACGTACGAACCGGAGCACACTGTTGGCCGAAGCTGTCCGGGGACTGAGGGTGGCGTCCACCTGGTGTGACTCCAGAAGGCCTAGAAGCCCGAGGCTGTGGACCACAGCAATGGTTTCTGGACCTCCCTCGTCGCGAGGCGACCGCCGCCGGCGCCCAGCATCCTTGGCGTACAGGCAGGCCAGAACGTTGGCGTCGTCCGCTCCGGTCAGGCCAATGACTACGTCTTGGCCGGCCACGTCGGCTTCGTCCAGCATCTCGGCATTGGCGATATCGCCCCCGAACACAAGGGCCCGGCCAGCGAACATCTCGGAGAGCTCCTCGGCTCGTTCCTCGCGTATTTCAATGATGGCCACATCAAGGCCCCGTTCGATCAGTTGCTCGGCCAGCATCTGGCCGGTTCTCCCGCCACCCAGAAGAAGTGCCCTGGTCGGCATATCGCGGGCCAAACCCATGCGGGTTGTGACGTCGCGGAGGGCGCGTCGCTTGCAGATCACGGTCAGTAGGTCGGCCTCACGCAGGATCCAGTCGCCGCGGGGGATGATCGTGTCCTCGTCTACGTCCTCATGTTCCCGCCGGGTGATCGATCCCACGATGAAATCCCAGTCCGGTTCTAGCTCGGCTCCCAGGGCATGGAGGGACTGACCGACCAGCGGCGCGTGGCCGGGAAGACGGGCGCTAAGGACCACGACCTCACCACCGGCCATCTGCTTGAGTTCGAGTGCACCCGGGTACTCCATGAGCCGCAGGACGGCCTCGGCAACTTCCTCGTCCGGATCTATCACCAGGTGGTCATCCGCTCCGTCGAACAGGGCGTCTACCTCTGCGCGTCGCAGGCTCCGGGACTCGACCCGGACCACCGTCTTGGCCACCCCGGCTCGGCGAGCAAGCAGGGCGCTCAAGATGTTGGTCTCGTCGCTTCGGGTAACGGCTACCAGGAGGTGCGTGTCTTCTATTCCCGCGGCCTGGAGGACGTCCATGTCGGTTCCGCTGCCCGGGACGGTCAGGAAGTCAGCCTGCTCCCGAACCTCAAGAAAGCGCTCGGGGGCCTTCTCAATGAGGGCCACCTCATGGCCCTGCCCATTCAGGCGTTCAGCTACGTAGGTGCCGGTCTCGCCGGCACCCACCACGATGATGCGCACAGCACCAATCCTTCCTTATGGACGAGCGGCGCGGGTGGCATGCCCCTTCTCCGACGGACCCAACCGACGGGAGCCCGCTCACCTCCCGGGGCGAACCAGGCCGACCTCGGTCACCACGAGATCTAGGGGTACGTCCCATGATCGGGCCTCCAGTCGGGGAACCACTTGGAAGGCATGGCATAGGCCGATCAGGAGCGGTCGAGCCGGATCCGCTCTTCGGTCACGCGCGAATGTGCGGTCGTAGAAGCCGGCACCGTGACCGACGCGGTTGCCCATCTCGTCGGCGGCAACTACGGGGATCAGGACCAGGTCCAGGTCGTCGGTCGCTACCTCCCGGCCATCCCCTGGCTGGCGGATCCCAAAGGGGCCGTCGAGCAACGGTCCTGCAGGAACGACGAATCGCAGAGGTTCTCCCGGCGTGGTCACTGGAAGCGCCACGTCGAGACCTTCGTCGTCGCAGAGGGCCGACGGGTCCACCTCGCTCCGGACACCCAGGTAGGCGCCGATGGTCTGGGCTTCTCGGACCTCGGGCAAGCCTCGAAGGCGTTCCACCACCACGGCAGACGATCGGGCGACCACGTCGGCGGCTAAGGCCCGCCGACGGGCCAGCATCTCGCCCCGGACGTCATCGACAGATGCCGAGGCAGGTTCCACGACCCGCATTGTGGCCCATTCGCACCGCCCCCGCCTCCCCGATCGGTGACTCCATTCCTTGGAAGAGGTCGGTCCCGGGCATTGGACTCACTAGAGTCCCTGCGTCCCTTCGCGATCCGCCGCAACCGGCGGGTATCGGGGCCAGTTCCGACCACCGGTTGGTCGGGTGGAACTTCCCAACGCCCTACACACCCTTGGAGACACTCCCTTGGACGCCATTCCCTATCTGGCGGGCGCGTCGGCCCTCATGGGCCTACTACTCGCCTATTTCTTCTACACCAACGTAAAGGCCGCCTCTCCGGGCGACGAGCGCATGGTCTTCCTCATGACCGAGATACAGAAGGGCGCCCGGGCCTTCCTTAAGAAGGAGTACAGCTGGGTTTCGGTATTTGTGGTGGTGATGGCCGTACTCATCGCTGCCCTGATCGCACCGGCAGCCGCCGTGACCTACGTGATCGGTGCCTTCCTGTCTGGCCTTGCCGGATACGTGGGTATGACGGTGGCGACCATGGCCAATGCCCGCACAACGGAGGCAGCCAAGGACGGTCCCGGCCGCGCTCTCCCGATCGCCTTCCGGGGCGGCGCAGTTATGGGCTTCACGGTTGCTGGTTTGGCCCTCCTAGGTCTCATGTTCGTGTATGTGCTCTTCGTGTTGATCCTCGAGGTCGACGACGCCTTCGAGGTCGTGACCGCCTACGGACTGGGCGCATCGTCAATCGCCCTGTTCTCCCGAGTAGGGGGCGGCATCTACACGAAGGCAGCCGACGTGGGCGCCGACCTGGTGGGCAAGGTTGAAGCGGGCATCCCGGAAGATGATCCCCGGAACCCAGCCACAATTGCCGACAACGTGGGCGACAACGTGGGCGACGTGGCCGGCATGGGCGCCGATCTGTTCGAGAGCTACGCAGGGTCGATCATCGCCCCGATCTCACTGGTGGCTTTCGCGCTTGGCCTAGGTGCCGAGCAGGCCAGTGCCACCACCAACATTTCCCTGCTCGCATTCCCCATGGCCATCGCCTTGGTGGGCATGGTGGCCTCCATTCTGGGTTCCTTCTTGGTCAAGGGCGGGAGCTCTACCGACACCAAGGCGCTGTCAAAAGCCCTCCACATGGGAACCAACGTGGCCATGGCCTTGACCGCTGTTGGCACAGTGGGCGTTGCCTACTGGCTATTCGGCGACAACGACGCCTTTGACTCCCCGATGGGCCTAGCAATCGCAGTGATCGGGGGCCTCGTCGTGGGCTGGGCACTAGGCAAGACGGCTGAGTTCTACACCTCAGACCACTTCGGCCCGGTGAAGAAGATCGCCAAACAGACGGAGACCGGACCTGCCACCACAATCCTGGGCGGCATATCGGCCGGGATGGTCTCGGTCGCCACTTCCGTAGCCCTACTGGGTATTGGCGTGGGCGTCGCCTATTGGGGCGGTGAGGTGGCCTTCGACTCCATCGGTGCCCTGGACGGCGGGATATACGGAATCGCCGTGGCCGCCATAGGAATGCTGGCCACTACAGGGGTGGTTGTGTCAGTCGACGCCTACGGCCCGATCGCCGACAACGCTGGCGGAATCGCCGAGATGGCCGATCTCGACCCGAGTGTCCGCGAGGTCACCGACGCCTTGGATTCCCTTGGCAACACCACCGCCGCCGTAGCCAAGGGCTTCGCCGTGGGCTCAGCTGCCCTCACTGCCCTGGCCCTATTCAAGAGCTTCGAATTCGCGGTCAGCCAGGCGGGTGGCTCGTTGTCCCTCGACGTTGGCGACGTGACCGTCTTTATCGGCCTGTTCCTCGGTGCCATGCTGCCCTTCCTTTTCGCCGCTCTGACCATCGACGCCGTGGGCCGGGCCGCCCACGACATGATCGAAGAGGTCCGTCGCCAGTTCAGGGAGATCCCTGGCCTGAGAGAGGGCCAGCCGGGAGTACACCCGGACTCGGCGCGCTGCGTGGCCATTTCCACCACGGCATCGCTCAAGGAGATGGTGCTCCCCGGATCGCTGGCTGTGGTCATTCCCTTGGTCATGGGCTTCATCAGCATCAACGCCCTGGGTGGCTTCCTAGCCGGCGCGTTGGTCTCTGGCTTCTGTTTAGCCATCTTCATGGCCAACGCCGGCGGTGCGTGGGATAACGCCAAGAAGTACATCGAGAGCGGTCACCACGGCGGCAAGGGCTCGGAAAGCCACAAGGCGGCCGTTGTTGGCGACACGGTGGGCGACCCGTTCAAGGACACCTCCGGCCCCGCTATGAACATCCTCATCAAGGTGATGACGATCGTGTCCCTAGTGTTCGCATCGGCTTTTGTCGGCTAAACCAACATCGAGGCGTCCGAAAGGAGCCTTTCGGGACTCTTTTTGACGCTGTTGGATTAATCGGGCTAGCCCGGGAGGACGATCATCGGGTCCTTAGCCTCGCCACCGGTTCGGACCTCGAAGTGGAGGTGTGGGCCGGTCGACCATCCGGTGGATCCGCACTTCCCGAGCACCTCGCCTTTGTCGATCACGTAGCCGCTGGAGACGTGTAGCTCCTCCTGGTGGGCGTACAAGGTAACTACCGGGCCCTCGTGCTCGATTAGGACGATGTTGCCGTAGCCGTTCTTCCAGCCCGCGAAGATGACCTTCCCCGCCTTGGCCGCCCAGATGGGCTGACCCCTGACACATCCGATGTCCACCCCGTTGTGCTGGCGCTTGGTCCCGAAGATGGGGTGGATCCGAGGTCCGAAACCTGATCCGATCTTTCCCTCCATGGGCATGATGAAGCCTTGGCCGGATTCTTTGGTCAGGTCGGGCGCCGACTTGCGGAGTTCTTCGGCAATCAGGTTCTCGATGAGAATAGCCATGACGTACTGGTCGCGTTCGAACTGCCGGATCTCTTCCTCATAGGCCCGAATCCGCTCCTCCAACTCGCCCTTCACGTTCTCCTTGGCGGCGATCCGGCGGTCTAGGACCAAAATTGATGACTCCAACTCCCGTTGGCGCGCATCGGCCTCGCGGATGGCGTCGTCGGCCGAGAAGGCAATGTCCTCCAGGTCCGACTCGAGGGCGCGGAGCCGATCGACCATGTCGCCCCGGTCGCCGGTCACCGCGTCCAGTATGGCGGCCCGCCGGACGCCCTCAGTGAGGTCCCGAGATTCAAGCAGGCTGCCCGGCCGCATGCGGGAGATATAGACATCAATGGCCAGCTCCTGGATCCGGAGCCGAAGCTCGGCCACCTCGGCCTCCACCTGGTCCGCCTGGACCCAGCGCAGAGTGGCCTCGGCTTCGGCTGCCTCGATGGCCTGCCGGGCGGCGGCAATTTTCGCCTCTTGGAGGGCCACTGCGTCGTCCAAGGCATGCAGAGCGTCGGCCACCACGTCGTCGGCGGCCGCCACGACCTCCAGGGCCTCTGCTGCGGTCGCTGCGCTGTCCTTGGCCGCCTCCCTCTTGTCCCGGGCGTCACGGATGGACTCGGTTTCTTTGATTGCTTCGGCTGGGAGGGCCAGGACAACCAGTAGGGCTCCAGAGAGCACCAGGAGCCGACGGAGACGGGGAACGGGTGGGTGGTGGTGCATGGCAAACGTGCCCGTGGGTGGGCAGGCGCAGGGTACCCGTGAGATCCGGTGTGGTGCCGTACCCGTCGGATCGTTACGTCCCGGGATCGGGTGGTAGACCCGGGGTGGACCGCTGCCGTTCCGGAGGACGGATGCCCCCCATAAACCGACCACTACAGGGCCTCCGGGTCATCGACCTCTGCCACGGCCGGGGCGACCTTTGCGGTCGACTGCTGGGTGACCTTGGAGCTGACGTGCTTCTCGTCGAACCACCGACCGGATCGACCAGTCGACGCCTGCCACCGTTCGGTACCGACGGGACGTCGCTGTACTTCGCCTACCGCAACACGAATAAGCGCAGTGCGGTCTTGGACCTGAGCAACCAGGTAGACCGAGACCGTCTGCTGTCCTTAACCGCACGTGCAGACGTGGTGGTGGAGTCATCTCCGCCTGGTCACCTGGCCAGCCTGGGGATTGGCGCCGAGGACCTGGCCGCCACCAACTCTGAGCTCGTGGTCGCATCGCTCACCGATTTTGGCCAGACCGGCCCCTACCGAGACATGGAGTCCACCGATGACGTGATCCTTGGCCTGTCCGGCTGGTTGGCTCTCTCGGGTATACCGGAGAAGCCTCCCCTGCTGCCCCCGTGCACCCTGGCTAGTGACACCCTGGGGATCCTGGGCGTACACGCCATCCTGGTGGCCCTCGTGCAACGTAGCCGTGGCGGAGGTGGCCAGCACCTTGACGTGTCTGCCCTGGAGGCCATGGCCCAGATGAACACCTGGGGAGTGCCCCTCGCCAGCCACCGTCGACACCTCGGGGCTGGTATGTCAACCCTCCGGCAAGGGGACAGCCTGATGTACCCCACGGTGTCGTGCGCCGACGGGGCCGTTCGGCAGGTGGTCCTTTCACCCGGCCAGTGGCGGGCCATGTGGGAGTGGATGGATCAGCCGGAGGAGTTCGCCGGCGAATACTGGGAGTCCTTCGCTAACCGCCTATCCCACCTTCTGCAGATCAATGAGGCGTTCGCCAAACATTGGTCGGACTGGACGATGGTGGAGGGATGCCGGGAGGCCCAACGGCGCGGCATCGTGGC